>Ga0207714_1000229_pt1 | contig 38065 bp, 32 predicted proteins | sample PonA232FremontCA_2_FD_187270 | JGI IMG/M metagenome (GOLD analysis project Ga0207714, IMG submission 187270) | Marine sediment microbial community from Fremont, CA, USA - Pond A23 Sediment 2 (SPAdes) | ecosystem: Environmental > Aquatic > Marine > Unclassified | place: USA: Fremont, California...
CGTCACCGGAAGATACCGTCAACCGACTCAAACAGGACGGCGTCGTTATACGGTCGCTACCGAACGGCGACCTGCGCGCTTCCGTACACGTCTTTAATACACGAAACGACGTAGACAGACTGCTCGAAAGCCTACAATGTGTACCATAATCTTCGCATACGGTGTCTTCGACGGCTTCGCTGTCGCCTCGAACCGCGACGAGTCTTACGAACGCGGCTTCTCGCCTCCCGAGAAACGAGAAAGGGACGACGGATGGGTCTTCGCACCGCGCGACGACCGCGCAGGCGGGACGTGGATAGGCTTCAACGACGACGGCGTCTTCGTGACACTCTCCAACCTACCTGTCCGCCGCGACGGCGCGCGTTCCCGCGGCGCTCTCGTCGATGGTGGCCGGATCGGCCACCCGCCTCGTCCTGTTCGTGCTCGTCCCGACGACCTACGCGTACGAGAACACCCTGTTGTACGTTCCGAACGACGTCTTCACCGCCTCGTTCGACGGGCTGCCGACGTTCATCGCGGCCGGGGTCAGCCTCGTGACCTTCGTCGCGGTCGCGTACGCCACCAAAGACACCTACGACGCGCGCACGCTCGACAGAGAGGGGCGGCGAACGATCGTCGCGGGCGGGGACGACGACGAGTAATCGCGCGCTTTCTTCCACGATATCTTCTGAAACGATCGCCTGAATATTTATATAGTTGAAGAACACCAATATATTCGTCTCGATGGTTTTGTTCAATCAGTTACTCCGGTACCGAGGATGAAAGGCGACGACTTACGGATCCGCCGGAAGGCACAGAAGCTGGGATCGTCCACGCTCGCGGTCACGGTCCCGGCGGAGTGGGCGCGTCGCCACGAGCTCACCAAAGGCGACGAACTCGTCGTCCAGCGCGACGAGAACGGTAACTCGCTTCTGATTACGCCCGACAGACCGGCGCTCGAAGACACGGAGACCGTCATCGACGCCGACTCGATGGGCGCGGAGGCGCTCTCGCGAGCGGTCGTCTCCCAGTACGTCCTCGGGCGGGGGCTCGTCCGGATCGAGGCCGCGGAGGGGCTCGACCCACCGCATTACGACGCCGTCATCGAGGCCGAGAACCGCCTGATGGGGCTCGGGATAGTCGAGGAGTCCGCGACCCACATCACGATCCGGTGTTCGGTCGACCCGAACGACTTCGATCTCCCGACGCTTTTGGGCCGGCTGAGCCGCACGGAAGCCACGATCCGGTCGAACGCGGTCGGGGCGCTGCAGAGCGGCGACACCGACGCGGCCCGCCGGGCGGCCGACCGGAGCCTCCAGTTGGAGAAGCTGTTCTCGCTTTTCTTACGGCTCGTGTTCACGACGTATCGAAACCCGCGGCTCAACCGGGCCGTCGGAGTCGGCACCGGGTTCCCGCTCATCGGCTATCGGTCCGCGGCACAGGACGTCTCGCTGATGGCCGGGATCGCCGACGACATCGCGACCATCGCCGCCGAACGGGTCACCGACCCGCTCGACCCCGCCGTGGCCGACCACGTCGAATCGGTCCACGATGCGCTCGACGCGGTGACCGAGACCGTCCGCGAGGCGGTGATCGACCCCGACTACCGGACGGTGGTCTCGGCTCACGACGGCCTCGAACGCTTCGACGCCCGGCTGGAGGCGGCGACCGACCACCTCCGAGACGAGCGACCCGAACCGCCGTTCGCGCTCTGTCGGGTGTACTTCCTCCTCGAACGGAGCGCGCGACACGCCCGCGATACCCTCGACGTCGCGACGCATCTCGCCTTCCGGGAGAGTCCGGACGTCGTCACCGGCGAACACGACTAAGGTGTTTAAGGGGACCGGTACCGATCGCACGGACTCCTACTCGTCGGTAGGAATGGAACGTCACCCAAGAAACGCTTTAGTGTGTCTCCGGGTAGGAACTATCTGAGCAAGAAAGGGCCCGAACGGGCCTAAAATTGCGATAAAAGCAAACAGATGAGCGACGAGAAATCCGGCGAAGAGATGTACGGCGAGAAGTACAGCGAATCGAACGAACCGATCTTCAGCGGCATCCCGACGTTCCTCAAGCTTCCCGAAGTCGACCGCGACCGGCTGGACGACGAGGACGTCGACATCGGGATCATCGGGGCCCCGCTCGACACCGCGACGACGATCCGCCCCGGGACCCGCTACGGGCCCCGTGCGGTCCGCGCGGCGTCGACGGTCCCCTCGCCGCCGTACGAGCACTTCAACATCGAGACCGGCGTCGACCCGTTCGACACGTTCAACGTTGCCGACACCGGTGACGCGGCAGTGTCTCCCGGGGAAACCCGCCAGAGCCAGCTGAACATCGAGGACGCGGTCGCCGAGGTCAGCGAGCAGGCGACGCCGATCGTCATCGGCGGCGACCACTCGATCTCGTACCCCGACATCAAAGGCTGGGCCGAGGCCAACGGGTACGAGGACATCGGCCTGGTTCACATCGACTGCCACGCGGACACCGGCGAGGACGGTCTGACGGGGTTCGAGTACGACCACGGCGCGTGGGTCAAGCGGGTGTTCGACGAGGGGATCATGGCCGGCGAGAACTACACGCTGATCGGTCCCCGCGGGTTCTGGCCCGGTCCCGACACCTACGAGGGGATGCGCGAGGCCGGAATGAAGTGGTACACGTCGATGGAGGTCGGCACCATGGACCTCGACGAGATCGTCACCGACGCGGTCCAGCGCGCGACCGACGGCACCGACGCCGTCTGGCTCTCCTTCGACGTCGACGCCATGGACCCGGCGTACGCCCCCGGAACGGGCGAGCCCGAGCCGGGTGGGCTGGTCCCTCGCGAGGCGATCTATCTGGTGCGCGAGATCGTCAAGGCGCTCGATCCGGACGACTTCGGCTTCGACGTGGTCGAGGTGTCCCCCGCGTACGACACCAGCGACACAAACTCGTACAACGGCGGCGTCACGAGCGGGTTCGCCAACCGCCTCATAATCGAGGTGATGGGAAGCATGGCCCTGGCACAACAGGGTCTCGAAACGGGGTCGCCGATCAAACCGAAGGAGCCGCTCGGTCCGACCGAACCGCCCCAGTCGGCTGACGACTGACGCCACCCGGCGAAACCGTCCCGCGCCGTCGAGCGCCCGCCCGCGGGACGGCGGGCGCAACGCTCTTTTGACCGTTCGTCGTTCGTGGACGTATGTCACGAGACGGCGACACACGCGGCTCCGAGCGCACGGACGCGACCGCCGACGGGGGAACGGGCCGGCGGCTCGTCTCCGGCTGGGAGGGCCGGTATTACGAGGACTTTGCGGTCGGTGACGTGTACAAACACCCGTACGGCCGGACGGTGACCGAGACGGACAACGTCTGGTTCACCAACGTCACGCTGAACGTCAACCCGATGCATTTCAACGAGGCGTACGCCGCCGAGACGGAGTTCGGCGAGCGCCTCGTCGACGGCACCTTCGTCATCGCCCTTGCGGTCGGGATGAGCGTCGTCGACGTGTCGGCGAACGCGACCGCGAACCTCGGGTACGACGACGTCCGCCACCACGCGCCGGTCTTCCACGGCGACACGCTGTTCGCCGAGTCCGAGGTGCTCGACAAACGCGAGTCGTCCTCCCGGGACCACGTCGGAATCGTCACCACGGCGCTGCGCGCGTACAACCAGGACGACGAGCTGGTGCTCTCCTTAGAGCGCACGCCGATGGTTCTCAAGCGCTCGCACGCCGAGCCGAGCGCGGCGCAGCCGACGGGCTGGCCCGAAGGAGTCGGCACCCAGCCGGAGGACCTAGAGTGACGCCGACTCCCTCCGGCCCCGCGGTGCCGACCGCCGACGACCCGGTGCCGGACGCCCGGCTCTGTGGCGACCTCCCCTTCGCGTCGCCGACGGAGGCGGCCGCGCTCGTCCCCGAGACCGCGACGCTGCTCGTCTCCGGGTTCGGCGGCGTCGGGTACCCGAAGCTCGTGCCCGAGGCGCTCGCGGCGGGCGACGACCGCGAGCTGACGGTGGTCTCCGGCGGCGGCGTCGGCGACGAGATCGACCGCGCCCTCGTCGAGTCCGGCGACATGGCGCGACGCTACCCGTTCGTTCCGAACGAGACCGCCCGCGAGGCGGCAAACGACGGTCGGATCGCGTTCCACGACCGTCACATCTCGCGGCTCGCCGACGAGGTGCGGTTCGGCGGGCTCCGGGCGGGAACGCGCGGCGAGGCTGTCGCGGTCGTCGAGGCGGTCGCGGTCGGCCCCGACTGGATCGTTCCGTCGACTTCGATCGGGCACACGCCCGCGTACGTCGGCGCGGCCGACCGGCTGATAGTCGAGGTGAACCGCGCCCAGCCGCTGGCGCTGGCCCGCGTCCACGACGTTCACGTTCGCGCGGCCCCCCCGAACCGGGAGCCGATCCCGCTTGCCGATCCGCTCGGCGAGACCGGCGGGCCGACGGTCCGGTTCGATCCCGACGCGCTCGCGGCGGTCGTCGAGACGGACCGCCCGGACGACCCCTACGAGTTCCGCGCGGTCTCCGACACCGACGAGGCGATCGCGGCGAACCTCGGCGCGTTCTTGGAGGCGGAACTCGACCGGAACCCGCTCCTCGAGGACGCAGTGAACATCCAGTTCGGCGTCGGGAGCCTCGGCAACGCGCTGATGGGCGCGCTCGCGGACGTCGAGTTCGGCGACCGCGACGTGGCGTACGTCGGCGAGGTCGTCCAGGACGGACTCCTCGACATGCTCGACGCGGGCGACCTCCGCGGCGCGAGCGCCACGTCGCTGGCGCTGTCGAGCGAGGGGCAACACCGCCTGTTCGCCGACGTTGAGCGGTACGCCGAGGACGTCGTCCTCCGACCGGCCGACGTCTCGAACGCGCCCGAGCTCATCGACCGGTTCGGCGTCGTCGGCGTCAACAGCGCCGTCGAGGTCGATCTGTACGGCAACGCCAACGCGACTCACGTCCGCGGCACCCGCGTGGTCAACGGGATCGGCGGCGGCGGCGACTTCGCGCGCAACTGTCGGCTCGGCGTCGTCGCGCTGCCGTCGACGGCCGTCGGAGGCGACGTCTCCCGGATCGTCCCGCTGACGCCCCACGTCGACCACACCGAACACGACGCGAGCGTCGTCGTCACGGAACACGGCGTCGCGGACCTCCGCGGGCTCTCCCCCCGCGAACGCGCCGCCGAACTCGTCGCGGTCGCGGACCCGTCGTTCCGCGACGACCTGAGCGCGTACCGCACCCGGGCGGCCGAGACGGGTGGGAACACGCCACACGATCTTCCGTCGGCGTTCTCGTGGCACTCGACGGACACGTAGTCGGATCGGCCACGTCCGTCCGAACGGGCGCGACGCGGAGGCGTGATAAAATAAACTCGGATCGTAGTCAAACACCCGCTCTCGACCTCGCTACCGCGGGTTTCCCACGAACTGCGATACGTTTTTATGAGTTGGTAATGAGCGTTGACCCACATGGTAGATAGTGACCAAGTGAACCGACGCGACGTTGTCAAGGGAGCGACCGCACTCGGTGTCGTCGGCCTCGCCGGCTGTTCAGGCGGCGACGGCGGCGACGGCGGCGACGGAAGCGACGGAAGTGACGGCGGCGACGGAAGCGACGGCGGCGACGTGACGATCACCATCGGCGGGACGTCGACCGGCAGCTCGACGCAGGCCGCCGGGCAGGCGCTCGCCCGCGCCGCCTCCCAGCACAGCGACTTCCTCAACGTCTCGGTCCAGGAGACGCAGGGGTGGACCGCGAACCTCTACGAGTTCGACAACGACCAGATCCCCGCGATGGGGGTCGACAACAACTCGCTGTCGAAGGCGCTCAACGACGAGGGCCCGTTCGCGGACGACCCGGTGGACACGCTGCCGGACCAGGGGTTCCTGTTCACGTCGCTGCAGATTCACTGGGTCGGTCTAGAGGGAAGCGGCGTCGAGTCCGTCGCCGACCTCCGCGAGGGCGGTTACACGATCTACCCGATCCAGCCCGGCTTCGGGACCCGGCTGCTCACCGAGGAGATCCTCAAGGAGGCTGGGATGTGGGAGCCGAACGACATCCTCAACGTCGACACCGGCGACATCCCCGGTGCCGTTGAGGAGGGCCGCGTCGACGCGCTGGCGCTGTACGGCGCGAACGGCGTCAACCTCTCCGGCTGGTGTCAGGAGGTGGACGTGCGCAGCGGCGGCGGCCTGAACCTGCTCGAAGTGGACGACGAGTTCCGGCAGGTCATCGAGGACCACCCCGGCGCGATCTTAGAAGAGATCGAGCCGTACGGCTACGAGCAGGAGGTCACCGCCTACACCGACACGATGACGACTTGGTCGCTCGCCGGCCAGTGGGCGTTCAGCCCGGACATCCCGGCCCGCGCGACGCGGGAGGTCTGCCGGCTGGCGACCGAACACGAGGACACGCTCCGAGAGTCCGACCCGACGACGCTGGAGTACTCGCCCGAGGCGATGACCCAGACCGTGATCCCGGAGATCGACGTTCACGCCGGCGTGGCGAACTTCTTCGAGGAGAACGACGTGTGGGACGACTCCTGGAGCCGCGGTGACGAGTAAGGCGTCTCCGATCGACGCCGCCTGCGAGTAGCACCGTCCGCACGCACGCGAACCGCTCCGCCCGCGACACGCCCGCCTACCCTTTCGACGGATGGCCACAAACCCAGACACCCCGACAGACCCGACAGACCCGCCAGACGAGAGCCTGCTCGCAGACGAAGCGTCGCTCGACCTCGCGTCCGGAACCCGAGGCCGGAGACAGCTCCTGTTGTACCTCGTTTCGCTGCCGTTCTGGGCGGCCGTCATCTTCGTTCCGACGGTCGTCGCACCGGCGGTGCTCGGCGGCGAACTCGCGGCGACGGCGACCGAGCTGTCGACGACGGTCCTCGGGGCGGCCGGCGCGGTCGGCGTGGTCGGTGTCGCCGCGGCGATCCTGTGGCTCGGCGTCGGCATCGAAGAGCGGCTCCGGATGGCGCTTGTCGCCTACTCGATCCCCTTCTGGCTCATCGTCATGTGGTACTCGTACACTCAGCTTATGCCTCGCGGCCAGTACGCGGTCGCGTTCCTCGGCGGGATACTCGGGCTCTACGTCATCTCGGAGCTCGACGAGCCGCTGATCGAGGGCAACTGGGGCGAGACCGCGCTGCTCGTCGCCTCCGGGCTGATATCGCTCGGGACGAGCGGCTACCTCTTCCTCAACTACCAGTCGGTGGCCGTCAACACGGTCGGGCGCGCGACCGAGCCGCAGCTCGCGTTGGCGTTCGCGTTCACGCTCGCGATGATCTACCTGACGTGGCGGTCGTTCGGGATCACGTTCCTCGCGGTGGTGCTCATCGGGATCGGCTACGGGCTGGCGGGACCGCAGATGCCCGGAGCCTTGAGTCACGGCGGGCTCTCGCCCACCCGCATCCTGCGTATCCTCGTGGTGAGCGTCGACGGGTTCTTCGGCTTCCTCACGCGGCTCGTCGCGGCGTGGATCGCCTTGTTCCTGCTGTACGCCGGACTGTTAAAGGCGTACGGCGCCTTCGATCTCATCCTCCGGCTCGCGGTCCGGTCGGCGAAGTACGTCGACTCCGGGATCGCCCAGACGGCCGTCATCGCGAGCGCGGTCATCGGCTCGGTCAACGGGAGCCAGACCGCGAACGCGGGGATGACCGGCTCGTTCACGATCCCGCTGATGAAGAAAAACGGCGTCAAACCGGAGACCGCCGGCGGCATCGAGGCGGTCGCCTCGACCGCCGGGCAGGTGCTCCCGCCCGTGATGGGCGCGGGAGCCTTTATTATGGCGTCGCTCATCACCGGCGTCACGTACGTCGACGTCATCGTCGCCGGGCTGATCCCGGCGGCGGTCCTCGTCGTCTCCATCGCGATGGCCGTCCACTACGTGGCGGCCCCGCAGATCGACGACCCGGAGATGGGCGGGCTGATCGGCGACGCCATGAGCCGGCGGGCGATCGCCCTCGAATCGGTGAAGTACGGCGTGCCGCTTCTGGTGTTGATCTACATCCTCGGCGTGCTTCAGTTCACCGTGATGACGGCCGCGTTGTACACCGCCCTGTCGATGATCGCCTTCGGGATCGGGATCCCGCAGGTCCAGGCGTTACTCGACGGCGAGAGCAACCGCGAGGCGCTCGTCGACACGCTCGAACAGACGGTCGACGGCTTCCGCGAGGGCGTCGTGGTCGTCGCGCCGGTGACGATCATCCTCGCGGCGATCAACGGCGTCGTCGACATCCTGATGGCGACCGGCGTCCCCACCGCCATCTCGCTTACGCTGCTCGATCTGTCAGGCGGCATCGCGATCGTCGCGTTCGTGCTCGCGATGATCATCTGTATCATCCTCGGGCTCGGCATGCCGACGACGGCCGCGTACACCGTCGTCGCGCTGCTCGTCGCGCCGACGCTTATCAGCCAGTTCGCGGTGCCCGAGTTCGCGGGCCACTTCTTCGTCTTCTACGCCGCCATCCTGGCGGGGCTGACGCCGCCGATCGCGACCTGCGTCGCCGTCACCTGCGGCATCTCGGGCGGCGGGTTCTGGGGGAGCTGTAAGGAGGCGTTACGCATCTCCGCGCCGCTTTTCGTCCTCCCGTTCGCCTTCGTCTACCACCCGGAGCTCGTCTCCGGCGTCTTCGACTACGCGTCGCTGTCGGCCGGCGCTCTCGCGCTGCTCGGTTCGATCGCTATCATCCACGGGATGAACTACCGGTTCGCGTTCGGGCGCGGCCGGACCTACGGGCTGCGCGCCGCGTTCTTCGTCGCCGGCGTCCTGGCGATGGTCCACCCGACCCAGCTCGTGCAGGTCGGCGCGCTCGCGGCCGTCCTCGTGTTGTACGTGCTCCAGACGGTGATCGGACGGCCGAACCCGCTCCGCGCGCTCCGCGGTGCGGCCGGCACGCTGTCCAACCGGAAGCGGTAACGCCCCCGCTGTCGGTCCCCCGCGGAGTCGACGCCGCGGCCGATTGCCGGGAGGCGACGGGTTATAGGTCGGGACGTGGTTCTGCCGGTGGATGGATAGCTCCTACTGGCGGACCGTCTCGCTCGTGACGCTCTGGCAGGTCTCCGCGAGCGTCTGTTACTACGCCGTCTTCGCCGCGACGACGTTCTTCCGCGACGCGTTCGGGCTGTCCCGGCTGCAGGTCGGGCTCGTCGTCACGACGCTCACGCTCGGATACGCGCTGTTTCTCCTGCCGGTCGGCGCGATCACCGACCGCGTCGGCGAGCGCCGCACCCTCTCGTTGGGCCTCGTCGGCCTCGCCGCCGGGGCGGTGTTCGTCGCCGGCGCACCCTCCTACGCGCTGCTTTTGCTCGCGGTGTTCCTGCTCGGCTCGGTGTACAGCACCGCGATGCCGGGGACGAACAAGGCCGTCTACGACGGCATCCAGCCCGGGCGACAGAACACCGCGATGGGGATCAAACAGGTCGGCGTCACCGGCGGGAGCGGCGTCAGCGCCCTGCTCGTCACCGGACTCGCGGGCTACCTGTTCTGGGAGGCGGGCTTTCTGATCGCCGCGGGGCTCGGGTTCGCCGTCGCCGTCGCCTTCGCCGTCCTCTATCGCGGTGCCGACGGCGGGCCGACGAGCCCGCCGGATTTCCGCGGACTGGCGCGCAACCGCCCGTACGTCCTTCTCGTCGCCGCCGGGCTGTTCCTCGGCGCGATGCTTTTCACGACGACCGGGTACACCGTCCTCTACGTCGAGGAGTTCGTGGGCGCTCCGGTCGCGTTCGCGGGCGCCGTCTTGGCCGTGGTCCAGCTGTTCGGCAGCGCGGGACGCCTGCTCGGCGGGTGGCTCTCCGACCGGCTTCCCGGCGACCCGCAGACCCGCATCGGCGGTATCCTGCTCGTCCAGACGGCCGCGAGCGCGACGCTTTTCCTCGCCGTCGGCCGCACCGCGACGCCCACCGCGGCCGCGGTCGGGTTCGCCGTCCTCGGGTTCTTCGCGCTGGGGTTCACCGGCGTCTACTACTCGTGTATGGCGACGCTCGTCCCGGCCGACCAGATGGGGAGCGCGACCGCGGGCTGTCAGCTCGCGCTGACGTCCGGCGCGCTGTTCGCGCCGCCCGCGTTCGGTCTCCTCGCGGACACCCTGAGCTACCGAGCCGGCTGGACGCTGCTCGCCGGACTGTGTGTCGTCGCCGCGGTCCTCGTCGTCGCCGTCGTCCTGAGCGACCCGCCGGTCGGCGAGCCGGCGATGGTGGAGTGACCCCGCGACCTCGGGGAGCTCTCGACCGCCGTCGCCGTCCGTCCCGGCCGGCCGTCCCGACCGCCGTCATCCCGGCAACCCCGGCACCGACCACCGAGACTATGCCACGACCGCGAGAACGCCGACTCGATGGACGCCACCGAGCGACGGATCGTCGGATTCACAGCGGGGTCACACGCGCTCGTTCACACGTACGAACTCTCGATCCCGATCCTGCTTACGGTGTGGGTCGGTGAATTCTCAACGACCGCAGCGGTGCTCGGTGCCGTCGCCACCGTGGGATACGGCCTGTTCGGCGTCGGGGCGCTCCCCGGCGGCATTCTGGTCGATCGCTTTGGGTCGAAGCCGCTGATCCTCGCGTGTCTCGCGGGCATGGCGGGGTCGTTCCTGCTGGTGAGCGCCGCGCCCACGCTCCCGGTGCTCGCCGCGGCGATCGCCGTCTGGGGGGTCACCGCGAGCGTGTATCACCCCGCGGGGCTGTCGCTGCTCTCGAAGTCCGTCGACCGGCGCGGGGCCGCCCTCGGATACCACGGGATCGGAGGGAACCTCGGGATCGCGCTCGGCCCGCTGGCGACCGCGCTGCTGCTTTTGACGTTCGACTGGCGGGTCGTCGCGGCGGCGCTCGCGGCACCCGCCGCCGTCGTGGCCGCGTACGGCGTCACGGTCAGCGTCGACACCGCGCCGGCCGACGCCACGGATCCGGCTCCCGACGGCGGTGACTCGGAGGCCGCCGACGGTGACGAGGAAGGCGACGCGAAGAGAGCGGTCTCGCTGTCGTCGATCGCCGACGACACCCGCGTCCTGCTCGCGGGCGGGTTCCTGCTCGTGTTCGCGTTCGTCACGTTCAGCGGGCTCTACTACCGCACGTTCCTCACGTTCCTGCCGGACCTGCTCGGCGACGTGCTCGGCGGGCTCGTCGACGTGACGCTCGTCGACCCGGAGCGCCCGTACGCGGAGGCGTTCGACGTCGGCCGGTACCTGTACGTCGCGGTGCTCTCCGTCGGGGTGGTCGGCCAGTACCTCGGCGGCCGGCTCGCCGACCGCGTCCCGCCGGAGCGGGGACTGATGGCTCTGATGGCCGTCTTGGCCGCTCTCGCGCTGCTTTTCGTCCCCGCGACCGGCGGCACCGAGACGTTCCTCGCGGTCTCGCTCGCGCTCGGTGTCGCGCTCTTTGCCGTCCAGCCGCTCTCGCAGGCGACGGTGGCGGCGTACTCTCCGGACGAGGCGCGCGGCATCTCGTTCGGCTACACCTATCTGGGGATATTCGGCGTCGGCGCGCTCGGCGCGACGCTCGCGGGGACGGTCCTCACCCGCGCGGGACCGCGGGAGCTGTTCGTCGTGCTGGCCGTCATCGCGACGCTCGGCGCGCTCGCTGCGGCGGCCGTCTCGCGGTACGCGACGCGGCGCGACTGACGCCCGACGGCTCGGCGCGTCCCCGGAACCCACGCGTCCGACCACAGCGCCCGGACCGGAGACCGGTATTTAAATCGGCCCGCGATCAACCACGCGATATGTATCACGTCCTGTTGCCCATCGATGTCGAAACGGACCGCGCCCGCTCGCAGGTCGAGGTTCTCGAATCGCTCCCGGTCGAGCCCGACGACGTCCGAGCGACGACGCTACACGTGTACGAGTCGGTCGACGCGCCGGCCGACGAGGCCGGCTCGGCGATCATCGACGAGATCAACGAGTCGATCACGGAGCTCAGGGGGACTCCGGAGTCGCTGACGGCCGTCGAAGCCCGGCTCGACGACCTCGGGATCGACTACGACCGCGAGCTCCACGTCGGCGACCCAACCGAGGCGATCCTCGCCGTCGCGGCCGACCGCGACGTCGACGCCGTCGTGCTCGGCATGCGGGAGCGCTCGCCCGTCGGGAAGGCGCTGTTCGGCAGCGTCAGTCAGGCGGTCCTCCTCAACGCGGACCGGCCCGTCATCGTCGGAAAACCGTCCGACGACGCGTAACGGTCCGGCTCACCGCTCTGAGTTCTCGTCTCCGTCGTGGTCGTGGTCGCCCTCGCCGTCGTCGTGATCGCCGGGCTCCGTCTCGTCGCCGCCCTCGCCGTCGTCGTGGTCGCCGTGCTCCGTCTCGTCGCCGCTCTCGGCCTCGTCGTGGTCGCCGTGCTCCGTCTCGTCGCCGCTCTCGGCCTCGTCGTCGTCCGCCGCGTCGACGTCGATCGTCACCGGGCCGTCCGCGGCGGGGTCTGTCGCCGTCTCCTCGCCGCTCTCGTGTTCGGCGTCGCCCCCGTGTTCGACGTCACTCCCGTGTCCGGCGTCCGTGTCGTGTTCGATGCGGTCCGCTTCGCTCAGCGCGTACCCGAGCGCGTACCCGGCCGACCCGCCGACGAGCGCCCCGATACCGGCACCGATCGGCCCGCCGCGAGCGCCGAGAACGGCTCCGGTGAACCCGCCGATGGTCGCGGCGCGTTCGGCGTCTCGCCCGGGGTCGCCGGTGCGCTCGGGCGGATCAGTCGTCTCGACGTCGTCGTCTCCGTGTTCCATGCCCCACGTTGGAGCCGGAACGGCCTATATCTCTCGCCATCTCGACCCCTGTCGCCCTCGGCCCGACACTCTGACCCGTCGGCCCGCCTCGGCGCTTCGGTCAGGCCGTGTGCGCCGCCGCCTCGGAGTCCTCGACGACCTCGATCCCGCGGTTGTTGACCGCGTGCTGGTTGAGCCCCTGCTCTTCGAGGAACTGCTTGTAGAGCCGTTCCGCGGTCTCGCCGTCTTTCTGTCTGTCGCTGGCGCGGTCACACAGCTCGATCAGGTTCTCTGGCACGTCGTTCTCGTGGACGATCCAGTGGTTGATCGTGTCCGACAGACGCCGGATAGGCGACGTGAAGTGGCCGTAGATGTCGAAGTTGAGCGCGTGGTGGCCGCCGAACGGGTCGTTCATGTACTTCGCGCGGGGCATCACCTTCAACACGGCGCGCTGGATCTTCCCGAGCTGGCGCTCCGGAGACTCCTCTAAGGCGGCGTTGACCGCCTTCCGCGGGTCGTCGCCCCACGCGCCGCCGGGGATCGAGACGCCGTTCAGCTCCTGGATCTCTTTTAAGGCCTCGTTCCACTGGTCCGGCGTCGGCTGCGGGTGGACGCGGTACATCGCCTCGACGCCCCGATCCCACATCAACGTGTGTGTCACCGCCTTGTTCGCCTTCAGCATCGACTCCTCGATGATGGTGTGTGCGCGGTCGCGACGGGGGTTCAACACGAGCGAGCCGTCCTCCTTGCGCTGTTCGTGCATGCGGTCCGCGAGCTCGTAGGCGAGCTGGTTCTCCTCGCCGAGGGGAAGCGAGGGGTCCTCCAGCCGATCCTCGCACTGCTTGTAGGTGAGCCGCTCGTCGGAGTTGATGACGGACTTGTAGATGTCGATGTCTTCGAACGAGAGGGTCTCCGCGTCGATCTCCATCTCGACGGTGTGTGCGAGCCGGTCCTCGTTCGGGACGAGCGAGCAGACGGTCTCGGCGAGCACCGGCGGGAGCATGTGGATCGTGTAATCCGGCAGGTAAACCGTGTTCGCCCGCTTTACCGCCTCGTCCCACATCGCGGTGTCGGGGGTCACGTAGTGGGTCACGTCGGCGATGTGGACCCACAGCCGGTAGGCGTCACCCTCGCGCTCGATCGAAATGGCGTCGTCGAAGTCCTGCGCGTCGACCGGGTCGGTGGTCCACGTCGTCATGTCGCGGAGGTCCTCGCGTTCGTCGATCTCGGCTTCGATCTCCTCGTAGACGCCTTCCGTGCGCGCCTCCGCCTCGCGGAGCACTTCGTTCGGGAACTCGTCGCGGATCCCGAACTCCTCGAACAGCTCCTCGCGCTTCTCGGCGAGTCGGTCCGCGAGCGCCGGCGTGACCGTCACGGGGCCCTGGTCCGCGGCGGACCCTTGTTTCGGTTCGTCTGACATACCCTCACCAACGCGGGTGCGTTAGAAAGGCCTGTCGGGCCGGGAGACTCGGATCACCGGTCGCGGTCGGACCGCTCGGTCGCGTCGGCGTCGCCCGCGACCGCGTCGGCGTAGCGTTCGAGGAACTCCTCGTCGGAGAGCCCCTCGGCTTCGATCGAGCAGATCAGCGACTCAAGCCCGTCGCGAGGCTGATGCGAGATGTCGTCGTCGCAGTCGACACAGAGGTACTCGAACTCCTTTTCGCGCCGACTCCAGCGGTCTCCCTCCTTGTCGTACTCGCGCGCGTCTCGGCGGCGGACGGAGTCTCCGCACGCGATACAGACCACCGTCCGTCGGTCCCGACCCCCGCGGGATCCCCACATATCTCCCGTCTCGGGCCGACCCCACTTAGCGTTTGGTACGCCGCCGAGCCGTGAGCGGAGCGCCGGTCGGACGCACACGCCTATTAGTGTCGACTCGCACCTACCGGTATGACGATCCGCGAGTCCGACCTCCCGGGTGTCGGCAAGAAGTTCGAGATCGACCTCGACGACGGGGAGATGATCGTGGTCATCCACAACACGGGAAAACGCGAGGTGTTCCGCCGCGACGACCCGGACGCGGACTCAGCGCGGGTGTTCGCGTTCGACGACGACCTCGCGCGGACGGTCGGGTCGATCATCGAGGGGGCCCACTTCCAACCGGTCGAGCCGGACTCAACGAAGACGACGCTGCCGGGCGGCATCCTGCTCGAGTGGTACGAGCTTCCCCCGGGCTCCCCGGTCGTCGGCGAGACGCCGACGAGCGCCGGGATCCGGACCCGGACCGGATTCACGGTGATCGCCGTCCAGCGCGACGGCACAGTGATCGACGGTCCGGACGCCGAGACCCTCCGCGAGGGCGACACCGTGATCGGCGTCGGCACCCGCGAGAACTGCGCCGCGTTCGAGGCGCTCCTCACCGGATGAGCGGCCGCCGTCCACCCGACTCGGCTCCCGCCGTCCCCGTCGGTCTCGCCGTCTCCCGCGCCCCGCTCGGCGGTGGTCGGTAGTGGCCCTGATCGACGTCGGGGTCATGTTCGCCGCGCTCGCGGTCGCCGGCGCGGCCGCGAACCGACTCGGCCAGTCCGTGATCCCCTTCTATATCCTCGTCGGGATGCTGCTCGGAGAACACGTCCTCGGGCGCGTGTCCCTGCCTATCGTCGGGGCCGTCTCCGTCCCCGAGACCGCGTTCATCGCGCTCGGCGCGGAGCTCGGGGTCGTCTTCCTGCTTTTTTTCTTGGGTCTCGAGTTCAACCTCGACCGGCTGCTCGCCCGCCGGTCGCAGATCGGCGTCGCGGGCACGATCGACCTGGCGAACTTCGGCGCGGGGCTCGTGCTCGGCTGGCTCGTCTTCGGCGCGTTCCTCCCGGCGTTTCTGGTCGCGGGGATCGTCTACATCTCCTCGTCGGCGGTGATCACGAAGTCGCTCATCGATCTCGGCTGGATCGCCAACGACGAGTCGGAGCCGTTGCTCGGAACCTTGGTCTACGAGGACCTGTTCATCGCCGTCTACCTCGCGGTCGCGTCCGCCCTGGTGCTCGGCGGCGGCGACGTCGGCGCGGCCGCGACCGATATCGGAATCGCGGTCGGGTTCATCCTCGCGCTGCTCGCCGTCGTCCGGTTCGGGACGCCGGCGTTCGACCGGCTGGTCGAGACGAGGAACTCGGAGTTCGTCGCGTTGCGGTCGATCGCCGCGGTCGTGCTGGCCGCCGGTGTCGCGGTCGCGCTCGGCGTCAGCGAGGCGGTCGCGGCCTTCTTCGTCGGGATGGCGTTCTCCGCCACCGACCGCGTCCACGAGATCGAGACGCTGTTGGAGCCGGTCCGCGACGCCTTCGCCGCGGTGTTTTTCTTCTGGATCGGGCTCGTCACCGACCCGGCGCTGTTCGGGGACGTGGCGGCGCTGATCGCGCTCGCGGTGGCCGTGACGACGCCGACGAAGCTCGTCACCGGGTACCTCGGCGGCCGCGCGTTCGAGCTCGACGTCCGCCGGTCGACCCGGGTCGCGCTCGGGATGACGACGCGCGGGGAGTTCTCGCTTATCATCGCCACGATCGCGGTCACCGGGGCCGAGACCGGGACGTTCGACCCGGCGCTCGCCGCGACGATCAACGCCTTCGCCGTCGGCTACGTGCTCGTCATGGCGATCCTCGGCACGACGCTGATGGGGGGCTCCGCGCCGTTCGAGTCGTTCGCGGTGTCGTGGCTGGGTCCGGACGGCGGAAACACGGCCGAGGCGACGAGATAGGCGGTCGACTTCGAACCCACGCTTATAACTGGGTGGCGGAGATCAACCGCTCTGCGGGCTACACTGGGTGAAGACGTATCAGCGCTACGATGGTCCGGTGTCACGCGTCCGCGTCGAGCTCCGCGAACACGGCGGCGACCATCTCGCCGGTGTCGTCGATGATCGCGTCCATCTCCGCGTCGTCGACGGGAAGCCCGAGCAGGCGCGCGATCTTCATGATCGAGACGTGGTACACCTCCTGGGTCCCGGGTTCGACCTCTCGGACGACCATGTTACAGGGGAACAGCCCGCCGATCCGGCCGTCGGTGGCGTCGAGCGCGCGGTCCGCCACCGCCGGGTTGCACGCGCCGAGGACGTAGTACGGGTCGCGGTCGGCACCGGCCTTCTCGTTGAGGAGGTCGGACGGCGAAAACTCCACGGGCACGCCGAACCCGGCGTCGAGACACACCTCGCGGACGCGCTCGATCGCCGACTCGTGGTCGGCCTCGATCGTCGTCCGCGTCTCGCCGTACTCCGCGGGGTCGAGTTCGCTGGGGTCGAAGGGAACGCTCACGGGCGTGTTCGGCTGTCGTCGGATAAAAGCCTCGCGACGGCCGGACGGCTACGACTCTCGCTCGGTCGCCGCCGGACCGCGGCCGACCCGGTCTTTGACCTCTGCGAGAAAGTCGCTCCGGCTCTCGAACAACGGGACCGAGGAGTCGGCGAGCACCGCGTCGAGCTCCCGTGGTCCGTCCGGACTCCGGACGACGGCGTCTCCCTCCTGCGCGCGCACGTCGCTGCGGGCCGCGGGCCAGGTGAGCCGCGACGCGACGCGGGCGACCGGCTCGCCGGGGACCGCCGGCCCCTCGCCGAGTTCGACGGCCGGCCCGGACTCCTCGTCGTCACCGTCGGTATCTCCCATGGCCAACGGTGACGCCCGACGGATGCTAACGGTTTCGATGCGGCTCGACGCGCGACCCCGGTCTCGCACGCCTGTCACCGGCCCCGTGTTTCGCCGCGCCGCTCGTCGCGTCCGTCCGCCCGGAACCGCGTCGTTTTAGCCGCGCCGGCCGCCGCGTTCAGTATGAGCTGGTCCGTGGTGCGCGACGATGACGCGGTCACCGAGTGGGAGCGGTCCGACGGCTACGCGACGGTCAGGATCCGCGAGCACGCCGGCGGGGGCCGCGTCGTCCGGCTCGACGTGATGGAACAGGCGGCCGACGACGCGGCGTACGCCCGCGAGCGGTTCGCGGACCCCGAGGCCGCGGAGCGTCGAGCGGCCGCGTGGCGCGCGGAGCGCGACCTCGACGACTGAACCGCGGACCGTGGCAGCGGGGTCGACCGCGGGCCGACTCGCCGCGCCGCCCGCTTCGGCTCACCGCTCCGGATGGGTCGGCGCGTCGAACCCGCCGCGGATCAGCGGCTTCGCGACGTGGCGGCGCGCGCTCGGCGGCACCTCGTACCAGCCAATCTCGATCTCTCGGTCGAGGTCACGCTCCGTCTTCCCGGGTGCCGCCGTCCCGCAGTCCCGGCACCGATACCCCTGGCCCCGGCCGGCAGAGGACATCGAGCGCCCGCAGTCGGGACAGGTCGGCACCGCGGCCGTCGTCCGGACGAGGTCGCGGACGGCGAGCTTCTCCAGTTTCAGCGTACTCTCGCGGCCGTCGTCGCGTTCTCTGACCTCGTGTTCGCCACAGAGCGTGACCCGGTCGCCGGGCCGAAGCGCCCGGACCCGGTCGCGGAAGCGCCCCGTGGGCGCGAACGCGACGGCCCGGAGCGTCGAGCCGTCGGCCGACCCGTCGCGGGCGACCTCGACGTTGACGCGTCCGCCGCGCCGCGTCTCGGGCGCGCCGGCGACGACGCCCGCGACTCGATATCCCGCGCCGTCGCGGAGGTCCCCGATCCGCCCGGACGCGAGGTGCGCGTCGGTGCCCTGATTCGTCAGGAACGTCGCCGCGCGGTCGACCCGCTCGCCGTCGATCGCGGCCGCGACCTCACGGCACGCCTCGGCGTCGTCGCCGCGGATCCCGTAGAGGACCGGTCCGGGGGCGTTCGGCACACAGACCGCGTCTCCCGTCTCGCGGTCGACGGTGTCCCAGACGGTGGGGTACGCCTCCTCGGCCGCGGCGAAGACGCTCGCCGCGTCGACCGTTCGCCGCGTTCCACAGCGGTCGAGCTCGCGGTAGCCGATCCGCTCGACCGTCCAGTCGTCGAACGCGGCGGGCGCGCCGACCGCCGCGAGGGCTCCAATTCGACCGCGACCCGCGACGCCGTCGTCCCCGGGTCCGCCGGCACTCCCGACCGCGGCGTGGCGGAAGCCGCAGGCGTCTGCCACCGCGACCGCCTCCTCGACGGTGAGACGCTCGCGGAGCGCTCGCCCGGCGAACGCCGCGGCCGCCTCCGGAACCGGCGATCCGGTCGGCGCGAACGGGTCGCCGTCGACCGGGCGGTCGGCGACGACGACGCCCGGGGCGGTCCGGGGGTCCGCGACGGCGGCAAACTCCTCGACGGTCTTCACGGCTGTCTCGGCCGCCGCCCCGGCGTCGACTCCGGAGACGTGGAGCGCGACGGCGGCGTTGCCGCGCGTCTTGTGTTTCACGGCCGGATTCAGTCGGACAAGGAGCCGCCGCCGGACCCGAGCGCCCCCGTCCGCGAGCCGCTCCGCGATCCGCGTCGCCACGTACGTCGTGCACATCCCGCGTTCGCGGGAGTCGGTGTCGTCGACGGCGACGATGGGCATACGCGCCGGTTCGCGACCGCGGGACAAGCCGCTTTCGGGGACGACCGCCTATTTAACCCTTTCTCGGGTCGGAACGACGAAACCGCACGCCCGCGCGCCGTTTTCCCCGCGCCGCCGGCACAACGTATATATACAACAAGCCGCTGTCTCCTCGTATGTCCCGGACTGCGCTCATCGAAAACGTCACCGCGATGCTCGGGGACGCCGGATTCCTCGTCAGCGACCGGTGTGCGGTCCGGCCGAAGAGCTTCGACGTCGCCGCCCGCCGCGACGAGGACCTCCTTTTGATGAAAGTCCTCGGCAACGTCGACGCGCTCGACGCCGAGACCGGCGCGGAGATGCGTCGGCTCGGCGAGTACCTTCGGGGGACCCCGGTGGTCGTCGGGATCCGAACCCGCGACGAGGAGCTAAAGCCCGGCGTCGTCTACTTCCGGCACGGCGTGCCGGTGATCAGCCCAGACACCGCGTACGACCTGTTCGTCGAGGAGATGTCGCCGCTGATCTACGCCGCCCCCGGCGGCCTGTACGTCAGCCTCGACGGTGACCTCCTCGCCGACGAGCGCGAGGAGCGCGGCTGGTCGCTCGGCCGGCTCGCGGGCGAGCTCGGCGTCTCCCGGCGCACCGTCTCGAAGTACGAGGACGGTATGAACGCCTCGATCGAGGTGGCGATCCAGCTCGAAGAGCTGTTCGACCGACCGTTCTCCAGCCCGGTTGACGTCCTCGACGGGGCCGAGGACGTCCGCGACGCCGACCCGACCCCCGCCGCGCCGGACGCGGCCCCCGACGACGAACACGTCGTCCACGTGCTCAAACGCGCCGGGTTCACCGTCCACCCGACGGCCCGCGCCCCGTTCAAGACGGTCTCTGAAGACGAGGACAGCGCCGTGACGCGGGTGCTCACCGGCCATTCGGCGTTCACCCCCGCGGCCGAGAAGCGCGCCCGCATAATGTCGTCGATCGGCGAGGTGGCCGGGACGCGCTCCGTCTACTTCACCGAAGAAGAGGAGACGCGCGAGTCGGTCGACGGCACCGCTCTCGTCTCGTGTGAAGAGCTCGCCGCCGTCTCCGACCCGGAGGAGATCCGCGAACTGATCCGCGACCGGGCGCGGGCCCCGTCAGAGGCCTGAACTCCCCGCCGTCCGCGTCACCGCTTCAGCAGCCGACTGAAGAAGCCGCCGCTCCCGCCGTCACCGTCCTCCGAACCCGTAGCGCCACCGTCTTCGCCGGCGTCTGACCCCGCCGCGTCGTCCGATCTCGTCGCCTCGTCGTCGTCGCGGAACGGGACGCTGCCGGCGAGCGCCGCGTCGCCCTCTCGAACCGCGTCGTCTTCCGGCTCGGTCGCGACCGCGTCGGCGTCCGGGACCACGTCCGGATCGTCGCCCCGGCCGGCGGTCTCGTCCGCCCCGGTCGGCTCTTCGGCGGCCGGCTCCTCGGGTCCCGACTCGTCCGCGGCGACGATATCGTCACCGCCGCCCACCTCGCTGCCGTCGCGTTCTCCACCGCCGTCGTCCGTCGTTTCGCCGTCGTCCGTCGTTTCGCCGTCGTCTCCCGCGGTTGCCACGTTCGTCTCCGTCCCGTCCACCGCGACGCCTGTCAGCGCCCGGGCCAGGTCCCGATACGCGCGCATCGCAGGCGAGTTCGGTGCGTCGATCGCCAGAGGCCGGTCTGCCGCCGCCCGCGCGACGGCTTCGTCTTCGGGGATACTCCCGAGAACGGGGGCGTCAAGCGTCTCCGCGACGGTTTCGTCCGTGGCCGCGTCGAACCCGCTCTCGGTCAGCGTGATCGCGGCGCCCGCGACGGTGCCGCCGAGCCGCTCGGTCAGCTGGCAGGTTTTCTCCGTGTCGCCGAGCGCGGTCCGGTCGGGCGTCGAGACGAGCAGCGTCTCGTCGGCGAGCCCGAGCGGGAGCGCGGAGTCGTGCGACAGCCCCGCGCTCCCGTCGACGAACACGTAGTCGGCCTCGGCGAAGGACTCGATCACCCCCCGGAGCCCGGAGGGGTCGGCGGCCGCGTACGCGTCGAGGTCGGCCGCGCCCGGGACCACTCGGAGGCCGGCCGGCCCGTCGCGGACCGCGGCCGCGGTGGCGGCCCCGCCGGCGAGCACGTCGTGGAGGGTGACCTCCCCGGGCGTCACCCCCACGGCGCTCGCCAGGTTCGCCATCCCGAGGTCGGCGTCGATCGCGACGACGTCGGCGCCCGAACCGGCCAGGACCGTCGCGAGCGCCGCGGTCGTGGTGGTCTTCCCGACCCCACCTTTCGCCGACGCGACCGCATACACCGTTCCCATACCCTCCGCGTCCGGCGACTACCACTTAAATCAGACGGCCGCTGTCGCCCGACCGCCCGCGAGACGGCATCAGCTTTCGCAAACGCCTTATACGTCGCTCATAGAGGTTCTGACGATCAGTAGCATGGCGAGACCAGAGGTGCTCGAACGGATCAAAACGGCCGAACGAGAGGCGGACGAGATCATCGCCGAGGCGGAGGCGGACGCCGACGAGCGCCTCGAAGCGGCCCGCGAGCGCGCAGACGAGATCCGCGCCGAGGCCGAGGAGGCGGCCGAGACCGAGGCCGAATCGCGGCTCGAAACCGCCCGCGAGGAGATCGAAGAGCGTCGACAGGAGATCCTCGACGCGGGCCGGTCCGACCGCGAGGAACTCGAACGCGACGCCCGCGAGCGCGTGGACGCGGCCGTCGACTACGTCCTCGAACGGTTCGAAGACGCGGTGGCCCGACGTGCCGAGGAGGCGGCCGATGCTTAGGCCAGAGCAGATGAGCCGGGTGTCGGTGACGGGGTCGAAACGCGTCATCGACGACGTCATCGAGGCGGCCTACGAGCACCACTCCCTGCACGTCACTGACTACGACGGGCGGTACGACGGGTTCGAACCCGGCACCTCCCTCGACGGTGCAGAGACCGTCAACGAGCGGCTCGTCACGGTCCGGTCGATCGAGAGCATCCTCGACGTCGACGCGGACGACGCGGTGGCCCCCGAGCCGCTCGACGACGACGAGCTCGCCGCCGAGATCGACCGCGTCCGCGACCGCGTCAACGAGCTCGACGCGGAACGCGACGAGATCCAAGACGTCATCCGCGACCGGCGGGAGTCGATAGACCGGATGGAGCCGTTCGCCGAGCTCGGAATCGACCCGTCGTACCTGCGCGGCTACGACACCGTCGAGGTCGTCGTCGGCGAGGCCGACCCGGGCCCGGTCGAGGCGGCGCTCGACGACGCCGACTCGGTCGGCGTGTTCGAGCTCTTCGTCGGCGGCGACGTCGTCGCCGCCGTTGCGCGGCCGGCCGACGGCGCTCCCGACGGGGCGGTACAGGACGCGCTCACGGGCGTCGACATCGCCGTCCTCGACGTGCCGGCCGTCGACGTGAGCCCCGGGGAGTACATCGCCGAGCTGGAGGCCGAAATCGCCGACCTCCGCGACGAACTCGCCGCCGTCGAGGCCGAGCTCGACGCGGTCGCCGAAGAGTCGGGCGACTTCCTGTTGCGCGCCGAGGAGCTGCTCACCATCGAGGCGGAAAAACGGGAGGCGCCGCTATCCTTTGCCACCACCGAGAGCGCGTTCGTCGCCGAGGGGTGGATCCCCACGGAGACGGTCCCCGAGTTCGAGGCGGCGGTCGTCGACGCCGTCGGCGACCACGTCGAGATCGAGGAGCTCGAACGGGCCGAGTTCGCGTCCGACGGCGACCACCACACGGAACCCGTCGACGGCGGGACCGGCCGAGCCGAATCGACCGCCGACGGAAGCGCGTCCGCGACCGCCGAGACCGAAGAGGCGGTCGCGACCGACGGCGGTCGCGCGGCGCACGGCACCGACGACCCGCCGGTCGTTCAGAACAACGGGAGCGCGGCCGGTCCCTTCGAACTGCTCGTCCAGGCGTTCGGCCGCCCGCGGTACTCGGAGTTCGACCCGACGCTTCTCGTCTTTCTCACGTTCCCGGCGATGTTCGGGTTCATGATCGGCGACGTCGGGTACGGAGCGCTGTACGCCGCGATCGGGTACGTGTTGTACGCGAACTACGAGGGCTCGTTCCGGGAGCTCGGCTCCATCGCGATGTGGGCCGGCGGGTTCACGATACTGTTCGGGGTGTACTTCGGGATCGACGTGTTCGGCTACCACGCGTACCAGCTGCTGCCGGGTGACGTCTCCTGGCCGGTCGACGGCAAGGGACTCTCGCCCGCCGACCTCAGCTGGGGACTCTCCTTCCTCGTCGCCAGCATCCTCTTCGGGCTCGTCCACTTGAACGTCGGGCACGCGCTCTCGTTTGCGAGCTTCTCCCAGCGCCACGGCCTCAAGGACGCCGTGTACGAGGCCGGCTCGTGGATGCTGCTGCTCAACGGCGCGTGGGTCTGGGTGTTCAGCCGGCACCTCTCCGGGTTCAAACCCGACTTCCTGTTCGAGTCGGTGTCCGTCCTCACGTTCGGGGCCGTCTCGTTCGCCGGCCTCCCAGTCGCCGTCGGCTACGCCGGCGCTGCGGCCGCCGGTCTCGGGCTCGTCTTGCTCGGTATCGGCAACACGCCGGAACTCGCCGAGTTCCTCTCGCCGTTCGTCAACGCCATCTCGTACGCCCGGCTCATGGCAGTGCTGCTCGCGAAAGGCGGGATGGCGCTCGCGGTCAACCTGCTCGCGTTCGGCGCGTACATCGACGGGCAAGGCGAGGGGAGCTTCCATTTCATCTTCACGCCGAGCTACCTCGCCGAGGTCCAGGCGACCGCCGACTACCAGATCGTCTTCCCGGGGTTGACGACCGCGTTCGAGCCGAGCGCCGTCGGCGTCGTCGCGGTCGTCGGCGGCGTCCTCGTCGCCGTCGTCGGCCACATCATCGTGCTGCTGCTCGGGGTCACGTCCGCCGGCATCCAGGCCGTGCGCCTCGAGTACGTGGAGTTCTTCGGGAACTTCTATCAGGGCGGCGGCCGCGCGTACCTGCCGTTCGGCCGCGACCGGAAGTACACCCGCGAGGACTGACCCGTTCGACCCGAGCGCGGTCACGCCGCCGCCGTCCGACGCTCGCCCGCGACCGGGCCGTCGCCGCGCTCTCACCGCAGCCGGTCATGTTCGGTCGTTTTGGGAAGCTTTATGACTACAGTGACCGGTACTTGCAACCGTTCGGAGACGAGCAAAGCACCCACTACCAATGTTTGAAGCTACCAACGAACTCGGGAACCTCGTACTGTCGACCGGTGGAGCACTCAACGACCCTGCGGCCGCCGCGGCGCTCGGCGTCGGGCTCGCTGCGCTCGGCGCCGGCTACGCGGAGCGCGGCATCGGGTCGGCCGCGGTCGGCGCGATGGCCGAAAACGACGATTTCTTCGTCAATGGCCTCATCATGACGGTCCTCCCCGAGACGATTGTCATCCTCGCATTAGTCGTCGTCTTCCTGTTCCTGTAACGAGACCGCCACAATGAGTCTGGACACCGTCGTTGAGGACGTTCGAGACGAGGCCCGCGCGCGTGCGTCAGAGATACGCGAGGCGGCCGAGGCCGAGGCCGAAGAGATACTCGCCGAGGCCGAGGCCGACGCGGAGCGCATCCGCGAGGAACGGCTCGCCGAGGCCGACGACCAGATCGAACAGGAGCGCGAGCAGACGCTCTCGTCAGCCAAGCTCGCGGCCAAACAGGAGCGGCTCGGCGCTCGTCGCGACGTCCTGACGGACGTCCACGACGCGGCCGAGGCCGCGATCGCCGACCTCGACGACGATGACCGCCGCGAGCTCACCGCGGCCGCGCTCGACGCGAGTCTCGCCGAGTTCGACGACGACGCGGACGTCGCCGTTTACACCCGCGGCGAGGACACCGCGCTGTTGGAGGAGCTCGTCGCGGACCGCGACGCCGAGGTCGCCGGCGAGATCGACTGCCTCGGCGGCGTGGTCGCCGAAAGCGACGCCTCCCGCGTCCGCGTGAACAACACGTTCGACGCGGTGTTAGACGCCGTGTGGGACGATGAGCTAAAAGCCGTCTCGGAGCGGCTGTTCGATCGATGAGCGCCGCCGACAGCTCGAATCCCGAGTACGTCGTCGCCCGCGTTCGCACCCGCCGCGGCGGCCTCTACGCGGACGAGGAGTACCGCAAGCTCACTCGGATGGGTCCGTCCGAAATCGCTCGGTTCATGGAGGAGTCGGGGTACGACGCGGAAATAAACGCCCTCGGGAGCCGCTACGGCGGCGTCGACCTGATCGAGTACGCGCTGAACCGGAACCTCGCCGCGCAGTTCGACGATATTCTCGACTGGAGCGAGGGACCGCTGTACGACCTGATCGCCCGGTACCTCAGGAAGTTCGATGCGTGGAACGTGAAGACGGTGATCCGCGGCGCCTACACCGGCGCGGACCGGGCCGACGTCGAGACCGACCTGATCCGCGCCGGCGAGTTTGACGACGGCCGGATCCGCCGGCTGCTAGATGCCGACTCGATCGAGGCCGTGGTCGATGCCCTCGCGGACACGATCTACGGTGCGCCGCTGCGCGAGGCGTACGCTGAGTTCGAGGAGGCGGGCGTGTTGGTGCCGTTGGAAAACGCGATCGACCGCGCGTTCTACGACCGGCTCCTCTCGGGGCTCGGGAGCGACGAGCCAACCCGCCAGTACGAGACGTTTCTCGTCGCGGAGGTCGACTTCCGGAACGCGACGAATGCGCTTCGGCTCGCCCGTTCGGGCGCGGACATCGACCCCGCAGCGTACTTCATTCAGGGCGGCGACCTGTTCACCCGCTCGTCGCTCGCGCGGCTGGCACAGAGCCTCGACGACCTCGTCGACCACATCGCTGAGAGCCGGTACGGCGACGAGCTTGGCCCCGCCCTGCGGGAGATCGAGGCGGCGGACAGCCTCATCGCGTTCGAACACGCGGTCGACGCCGCCCTGCTTGCGTACGGCGACCGGCTCGGCACGGTCCACCCGGTGTCCGTCACGCCGGTGATATCGTACATCCTCGCGAAGGAGCGCGAGGTCGAAAACATTCGGGCGATCGCCCGCGGGACGGAGGCCGGCCTCTCGGTAGACGAGATCGAATCGGAGCTGGTGATGACATGAGCCAAGAGATAGCGGTCGTCGGCAGTCCGGAGTTCACCACGGGGTTTCGACTCGCCGGCGTTCGAGCGTTCGAAAACGTCCCCGACGACGAGAAAGACGAGGCGCTCGACGACGCCGTCGAACGGACCCTCGACGACGAGGACATCGGTATCGTCGTGATGCACGACGACGACCTCGACCACCTCTCGCGGGGGACCCGCGAGGCGGTCGAGGAGAGCATCGACCCGGTCCTCGTGACGCTCGGCGGCTCCGGAGCCGGCAGCGGCGGACTGCGCGACCAGATCAAACGCGCGATCGGTATCGACCTGATGGAGGAAAACGACTAACATGAGCAAAGCAGACACGAGCGACGCCGTCTCCGACGACGGCGTCATCCAGAGCGTGAGCGGTCCGGTCGTGACCGCCCGCGATCTCGACGCCCGCATGAACGACGTCGTCTACGTCGGCGACGAAGGGCTCATGGGGGAAGTGATCGAGATCGAAGGCGACCTCACGACGGTTCAGGTGTACGAGGAGACCTCCGGGGTCGGCCCCGGCGAGCCCGTCGTCAGCACGGGCGAGCCGCTGTCGGTCGACTTGGGTCCGGGCATGCTGGACTCCATCTACGACGGGGTCCAGCGCCCCTTAGACGTACTGGAGGGGAAGATGGGCAGCCCGTACCTCGACCGCGGGGTCGACGCGCCCGGCATCGACCTCGACCGGGAGTGGGAGTTCGAGCCGACCGTCGCGGTCGGCGACGTGGTCGGCCGCGGCGACATCGTCGGCGTCGTCGAGGAGACGGTCACCATCGAGCATAAGGTGATGGTCCCGCCGGACGCGCTCGACGAGGGAGAGACCGCCGAGGTCACCGCCGTCGAGTCGGGCTCGTTCGACGTCACCGAGACCGTCGTCGAACTCGCCAACGGCGTGAACGTCTCGATGCACCAGGAGTGGCCGGTGCGCGAGCCGCGGCCGGCCGGAGACAAACAGACGCCGCGGACGCCGCTCGTGTCCGGCCAGCGCATCCTGGACGGCCTGTTCCCGATCGCGAAGGGCGGGACGGCGGCGATTCCGGGTCCGTTCGGCTCCGGGAAGACGGTCACACAACACCAGCTCGCGAAGTACGCCGACGCGGACATCATCGTCTACGTCGGCTGTGGCGAGCGCGGCAACGAGATGACCGAGGTGATAGACGACTTCCCCGACTTGGAGGATCCGGCGAACGGCAACCCGCTTATGGCCCGCACCTCGCTCATCGCCAACACCTCGAACATGCCCGTCGCGGCGCGTGAGTCCTGTATCTACACGGGGATCACGATCGCGGAGTTCTACCGCGACATGGGGTACGACGTGGCGCTGATGGCCGACTCCACCTCGCGGTGGGCGGAGGCGCTCCGCGAGATCTCCTCTCGGCTGGAGGAGATGCCGGGCGAGGAGGGATACCCGGCGTACCTCGCCGCCCGGCTGGCGCAGTTCTACGAGCGCGCCGGCTACTTCGAGAACGTCAACGGAACCGAGGGGTCCGTCTCGGCGATCGGCGCGGTGTCACCGCCCGGTGGCGACTTCTCGGAGCCGGTCACACAGAACACCCTTCGAATCGTCAAGACGTTCTGGGCGCTCGACGCTGACCTTGCGGAACGGCGGCACTTCCCGTCGATCAACTGGAACGAGTCGTACTCGCTGTACAAAGACCAGCTTGATCCGTGGTTTAAAGACCACGTCGAGGAGGACTGGCCCGAGAAGCGCCAGTGGGCGATCGACGTGCTCGACGAGGAGACGGAGCTCCAGGAGATCGTCCAGCTCGTCGGGAAAGACGCGCTCCCCGACGACCAGCAGCTGACCCTCGAGGTCGCCCGCTACCTGCGGGAGGCGTACCTCCAGCAGAACGCGTTCCATCCGGTCGACACCTACTGTCCCCCGGAGAAGACGTACCTCATGCTGACGACGATCCAGACGTTCAACGACGAGGCGTTCGACGCGCTCGAAGCCGGCGTCCCCATCGAGGAGATCGTCGACGTCGAGTCCGTTCCGCGGATCAACCGCATCGGCGTCCAGGAGGACTACGAGGAGTACATCGAGGAGCTCAAAGCCGAGATAACCGACGAGCTCCGGAGCCTCTACTGACAATGAAAGAGTACCAGACGATCACCGAAATCAGCGGTCCGCTCGTGTACGCCGAGGTCGACGAGGCGATCGGCTACGACGAGATAGTCGAGATCGAAACGGCACAGGGCGAGACGCTGCGCGGCCAAGTGCTCGAATCTTCCGAAGACGTCGTCGCGATCCAGGTCTTCGAGGGGACGAGCGGCATCGACAGAGACGCGTCGGTCCGATTCTTGGGCGAGACGATGAAGATGCCCGTCACCGAGGACCTGCTCGGACGGGTCCTCGACGGCTCCGGCCGCCCGATCGACGACGGCCCGGAGATCGTTCCCGAGGAGCGTCAAGACATCGTCGGCGCGGCGATCAACCCGTACTCCAGGGAGTACCCCGAGGAGTTCATCGAGACGGGCGTCTCCGCGATCGACGGGATGAACACGCTCGTCCGCGGGCAGAAACTCCCGATCTTCTCGAGTTCCGGCCAGCCCCACAGCGAGCTGGCGATGCAGATCGCCCGGCAGGCGAGCGTCCCGGAGGAGGAAACCGGCGGCGACGACGGCTCGGAGTTCGCCGTCATCTTCGGCGCGATGGGGATCACGGCGGAGGAGGCCAACGAGTTCATGGACGACTTCGAGCGCACCGGTGCCTTAGAGCGGTCGGTCGTGTTCATGAACCTCGCGGACGATCCGGCCGTCGAGCGGACGGTCACGCCGCGGATGGTGCTCACCACCGCCGAGTATCTCGCCTTCGAGAAGGGGTACCACGTCTTGGTCATCCTGACGGACATGACGAACTACTGCGAGGCGCTCCGCGAGATCGGCGCGGCCCGCGAGGAGGTGCCGGGTCGCCGCGGATATCCCGGGTACATGTACACCGACCTGGCGCAGCTGTACGAGCGCGCCGGCCGGCTCAAAGGGCGCGACGGGTCCGTCACGCAGATCCCGATCCTCACGATGCCCGGCGACGACGACACGCATCCGATTCCGGACCTGACCGGATACATCACCGAAGGGCAGATCTACGTCGACCCCGACCTCAACAGTCAGGGGCTCGAACCCCCGATCAACGTGCTTCCCAGCCTCTCCCGGCTGATGGACGACGGGATCGGCGAGGGGCTCACTCGCGCCGACCACGCCGACGTGAAAGACCAGATGTTCGCGGCGTACGCCGAGGGAGAAGACCTCCGCGACCTCGTGAACATCGTCGGCCGCGAGGCGCTCTCGGAGCTCGACAACAAGTACCTCGACTTCGCCGACCGGTTCGAGACGGAGTTCGTCGACCAGGGCTTCGACCAGAACCGCGACATCGAAGAGACCCTCGCGATCGGGTGGGACCTCCTCTCGACGCTGCCGAAAGCGGAGCTCAACCGCATCGACGAGGAGTTCATCGAGGAGTACTACCGCGAGGACGACGCCGAGCGCGAGGCCGTCGAGGCGGCCGACTGACGGTTCCGCCCGCGGTCTGACGCCTCTCGTCCCGATCGGCCGCGCCGGCCAGAACTGTGCCGTTCGGGGCGTCTGAAAAGAATTAACAGCCTCGGAGCGGAACGTACGCCCAAGATGGCCAAGGACGTCAAGCCGACGCGCAAGAACCTGATGGCGATCGAGGACCGCATCGAGCTCTCCGAGCGCGGTCACGACACGCTCGAACAGAAGCGCGACGGCCTCATCATGGAGTTCATGGACATCCTCGACCAGGCGCAGGACGTCCGCTCCGAGGTGTCCGAGACCTACGAGACGGCCCAGCGAAAGATCGACATGGCCCGCGCGATGGAAGGAGACATCGCCGTCCGCGGCGCGGCTGCGGCGCTGAAAGAGCACCCGGAGATCACGACCCGCTCGAAGAACATCATGGGCGTCGTGGTTCCGCAGATCGAGTCCTCGAAGGTGACGAAGAGCCTCGACGAGCGCGGGTACGGCCTGCTCGGCTCGTCGGCCCGCATCGACGAGGCGGCCGACGCCTACGAGCGGCTGTTGGCGAAGATCATCCTCGCCGCCGAGGTCGAGACGGCGATGAAAAAGATGCTCACGGAGATCGAGAAGACGAAACGCCGCGTGAACGCCTTGGAGTTCACGCTGTTGCCCCGCCTCCACGAGAACCAGGAGTACATCGAACAGAAGCTGCAAGAACAAGAGCGCGAAGAGATCTTCCGGCTGAAAAAGATCAAAGACAAGAAGGAACGAGAGGAGGCGGAAGCCGAAGCCGAAGCCGAGGTCGCGGACACCGAGACCGCCGAGGCCGCGGACGCCGAGACACCCGAGGCCGCAGACTGACCTCGTCGCCCCGCGCTCGATGTCCTGTCCGCACTGTTCGGGCGCGGTCGTCGCGGCCGCGGTCCCGCCCGCGCTCCGCGAGCACGCCCCCGACGCGACTGTCGCGGTCTGTGTCCGGTGTCTGCGCGTCGTCCCGGCGAGCGAGGCCGGCGTCGCGGACGCGGCGACCGCGGATCCCGACCTGTCGGCGGTCGACCCCGCGTTCCCGTCCGGCGAGGCGGGTATCGCGCTGGCGCTCTGCTGTGGAAAACTCGAGTCGCTCGCCGTAAACCGGGCGTCGATCGAGGCGCTCGCGGCGCACGCCGAGCGGTCGGGAGCCGACGTGTTCGCCTTTTTCGAGCGGCTCGACGCCCCCGACGCCGCGTTCGATCTCGAACGGCGGCGGGCGACGCTGCGTGCGCTCCTCTGATCTCGGTCTGCGATCCGACTCCCACCACCCCGTCGGTCAGAGGAACGGTCGCCAGTAGTACGGGCTGATGAACCCCTCGATGGCGGCGGCGACCGCCATCAGGGCTCCGATTCCGACGACAACCCAGAAGGCGGTCTCGAGCGCGTCCGCGAACCGCTCGCGGGTCGCGCGACCGCGGAACGCCCGCCACGAGACGACGCCGAGCCGGACGCCGAGCGCTCCCGAGACGACGAGCGCGGGGATCTCGAAGAGCCCGTGGGGAGCCACGAACGCGGCCAGCGCCGCCGGATTTTCCTCTAACGCCGCGGTGGCGCCCAGCGCAACCCCGTTGAACGCGAGCGACGACAGCGCGGGGACGACGAGCCCGACCCCCGAGAGCGCGGTCGCGACCGCGACCGACCAGTTGTTTCCGAAAAAGGTTAGCGCTGCGACCGGAGCGACGTGGCCGACCAGTCGCCGCTCGATCGACGTTGTGACGCCGCCCACGAAGGGGTCGGCCGCCAGCCAGCCGACAGCGCCGAACCCGACGGCGACGCCGACGGCGAGCGCGTGGCTTCCGGGCGCAGCACGGACGAATTCGCGTAGCTCGCGTCCCCCGCGGCGAACGCCGCCGACGAACTGCTCGCGGAGACGCACCTCCGGTGCCGACACCGGGGCGACCGCGTCCCGATAGTCGCCGTACAGCACGGTCTTCAGCAGGTCGAGCGCCGGGGCGACGACCACGGCGCTCGCGAGCGCGACGACCGCGCCGCCACCGAGAAACGCGAGCCCGGAGCCGGCGGAGGCGACCCCGACGAGCGCCCCGACCGCCACCACGAGGTAGGCGGCCGCGTCGGCGGGGTTCGACCGCACGAAGCCGCCGGCTCCCTCGATCGACCCGACGAATCCGGCGTCGTCGACGACGACGGCCGCGGGCGCGAACGCGAACACGACCCGGACGAACGCCAGCGCGACGAATCCGCCGAGCACCGCTCCGACCCCGACCGCGGCCCCGACGAACGGGTTCGCGAGGAACGCCGCCCCGACCGCGACGGACCCGAGCGCGACGACGCCGACCCACAACAGCAGCTCCGCGAGGTACAGCCCGAGAAACGTTGCCCAGCGGCCTCTCGCGCCCGCAATTCCGGCGACGAGCCCTCGCTCGCCGCGGAGACGGGCGAACGCCGCGGAGAGCTGGCCCGCGGAGGCGACGGCGTAGCTCAGCGCCGCGAGAGCGACGGTCGCGACGACGCCGGCCGCGACGAGCGTCACGACCGTCGGCGTCACGAGCGGCTCGACGGCGGGGGTCAGGCTCTCGCTCCACGCTCGAACCGCCTCGGGATCCTGAGTGTCCGGCGGTTCGAGGTCGAGGTCGGCGATCGCTTCGCGGGCCGTCACGAGCCGCCCGGTGAGCTCGAGATGCAGGTACACCCCCGCGAGCGCGGCGAAGATCCCGACCCGGGCGATCACGGGGACGGCGGTACCGAGGAGGTAGAACGGGATGAGGTCGCTCGGACGGCGCCGGAGGGTGGCCGTCGCGGCGGCGACGGCGGCGGAGAGGTCCATATCTGTGTGTGGTCGACCGACACATAAGAAACGCGCGCAGCCCGCGGCGGCGTCAGTCCCAGAACGACTGCGTGCGCGCGTACTCGCGCTCCTGTCGGAGCACGTCGCGGTAGAACTCGTCTTCGTCCTCCCGGAGCTTGTTGATTATCCGCGCGGCGTTGTGCGGGCCGACGCCGCGGGCGGCTAAGGCGATCACCGCGCGCTTGCCGTGGCTCTGAACGAGGCTCGCGGCGCGGTGTGCGCGTTCGGTCCGGCGCTCCTGTTCGTCGTCTTTCGCCGTCGCACGCACCGCGGCGACCGTCTCGTCGTCCCACGGATTCAGGGCGGCGACGCGGGTGGACCCGCACTCGGGACACTCCGGCTGGTCGCGGACGCGGCGCACCTTCGTCGTGCGTCTCCACTCGGCGCAGTGGAGACAAAACAGTATCACCCGGTCGTCGCGGATCCGCTCTTTTACCGTCTCGATCACGTCGGCGTCGGCGTTGTCGGGCACGAGAAACTCCGTGCCGGCCGAGCGACCGGCGGTCCCGATCGGAGTGCGCTCGCGGGCGATCTCGACCGCGACGCCGTCGCCGCCGCTCGCCGCCGACTGAACCGCCGCGAGCAACGCCGCCGTCTCGTCGACCGCGAGGTCGGCGTGGAACACCTCTCGGATCGCCTCGTCGTAGACGGGCGTTCCCTCCAGCGCGGCGCGGAGTCGGTCGCCGCCGAACCGGCCGTTCCCCTCGCGGTAGCGCTTGACGGCACCGAACTTCGCCGCGACCTGCGCGAGCGTGAATTTAAGTGCGTCAGACTTCTTCACGGCGAGTTCGAGGTACGCGTTCAGCCGGTCGGGATCCGTGGTCTCTAACACCTCGCGGAAGGTGTCCGGCCCGACATCCCGGGGCACCTCGAACTCGATCCGGTACGGGTCGACGTCCATCCCGACCGACGACCCCGCGCGCTGGCCGACAAGCGCCGCGAGCAGACGCGCGAGCGTCTCGTTGACCTCGTGGCCAAAGGCGGCGTCGACCGCGACGGTCCGCGCGCTCCCCTCTATCACAATCCGCTCGTCGGTCGGGACCGGATCGCCGGCCTCGACGTGGTCGACGACCGTCTCTACGGCGGCCGCCGCGGTGTCCGTATCGGTCGGGTACCGCTCTGTGAGGTCGGCCGCGACGGCCGCGGGGGTCGAGCCGGCGTCGAGCGCGGCGGCCGCCTCGCCGCGAATCCGCCCCACCTCCGCGGCGACGGGCTTCGGAACGGGGATCTCCTCGCCCACCCACGACGGGACTTCGCCCGCCGGGTCCGGGATCGGCGTGACCTCGACGCGCGCCTCGTCCTCGTCGACGCTGGATATCCGCCACATCTCGCCGCGCTGGACGAACGTCTCGCCCGGCCCGGCGAAGCTGGTGACGAACTGCTCGTCGAGGGTTCCTATCTGCCGCCGCGAGGACATGTCGTACACCTCGTAGGTTGACTCGTCGGGGATCATCGAGAGGTTCGCGTAGAAGTACTGCCAGGTTCCGCCCGACGTTTCGAGGGTGTCGGTCTCCTCGTCGAGCCACAGCAGGCGGTTGCCGTCGAGTTCCTGGACGACCGCCTGGAACTCGGGCTCCGAGAGGCCGTCGAACGGGTATGCGCTCGTGACGGTCTCGTACGCCTCACGGGCGTGGACCGTTTTCTCGTCCATGAGGAGTCCGACGATCTGGTTCGCGACCGTGTCGAGGCTGCCGTGGTGGATGTTCGCCGGTTCGACGAGCTCCTCGCCCGCGCGACGAGCGATGGCCAACGCTTCGAGCGTGTCGTCGCCGCCCTGCGTCACGACGGTCCCCTCGGAGACGAGGTCCCGCCGGTGGCCCGCGCGCCCGACCCGCTGGAGCAGGCGAGCGACCTCGCGCGGGCTCCCGTACTGGACGACGTGGTCGACCCGGCCCACGTCGATGCCGAGCTCCATCGAGGAGGTACAGACGAGCCCGTCGACGTCGCCCGACTTGAACCGGTCTTCGACGTCGATCCGGACGTCGGTCGACAGCGAGCCGTGGTGGAGCTCGATCTCGGTGACGGCTTCGGAATCCTCTCCGGAGTTCCGTTCCGACTCCGCGAGCGTCTTGAACCGCGAGCCGAGCGCCTCCGCGGTCTGTCGCGTGTTGACGAAGATCAGCGTAGAGTCGTGGGCCGCGACGACCTCGCGGATCGTCCGGACGTGGCTCGCGGTCGTCTCGTCGACCGCGAGCTCGCCGGCGAGGGTCGCGTCGCGGTCCGTAATCGGCGGGTCGAGCACGCGAACGTCAGTCCGGCTCCCCGCGGCGACCTCGACCGTCTCGAACTCGCGGTCTCCGGGCCGGTCGGGATCGCGACTTCCCGTGCCGACGAGGAACCGCCCGACCTCCGCGGGGTCGCCGACCGTCGCGGAGAGCCCGATCCGCTGGAACGGCCCCGCGACGCGGCGGAGGCGTTCGAGCCCGACCGTGAGCTGTGCGCCGCGCTTCGCCGAGGCGAGCTCGTGGACCTCGTCTATCACGACGTGTGCGACCGACTCGAGCGCGACACGCATCTTCGAGCCGGTGAGAATCGCCTGGAGGCTCTCCGGTGTCGTTATCAACACGTCCGGCGGGTCGTCGGCCTGTTTGCTCCGCTCGTACTGCGTGGTGTCGCCGTGCCGGACCGCGACCTCGACGCCGAGGGTCTCGCCCCACCACTCCAGCCGGTCCATCATGTCGCGGTTGAGCGCGCGGAGCGGCGTGATATACAGGACGGAGATCCCCTCACGCGGCGGGTCGCCGGGCGCGTTCCGGGCGTCGACGAGCGCGTCGAAGACTGGGAGCATTGCGGTCTCCGTCTTTCCGGTCCCCGTGGGGGCTAAGACGAGGGCGTTCTTCCCCTCGGCGAGCGGCGGGATGGCCTCCCGTTGGGGTTCGGTAGGCGTCGAGAACCCCCGCTCCGAGAGCGCCTCGCGGACCTCGCTTCCGAGGTGTGCGAACGCGTTCATCCCCGACGGCTCTGCCATTACTACCGGTTGGGGACTCGGGCGATTAAGCGCGTCGCTGTCCGGAGTCGATTTATAAATGGATACAGCAGTCGTCGCCGACGTCTCGATCGTCCCGATCGACGCCGCCGCTCTGCCGCCGCCACCGCCGTCACTCGACGATGTCGATCGCGGGCCGTCCCGGCTCCGCCTTCTTCGCCACGCGCTCGTCGACGTCTCCGGCGCGCTCGACGCGGACGGGGGCGTCGAACTCGCGCTCGATCAGCCACGCGGCCGCGCGCAGCGCGTCGTACTCGGCGTCGCCCTCGAGCGTCCCCCGGAGCGCCTCGCGGTTCGCTTGGAGATCCTGCCCGTAGTCGGCCGCGGCGTCGCCCTGCTCCCGGATGTGGCTCTCGGCCATCAGATCCGAGATCAGGTTGTCGGCGTCGCTGTCGCGAGCAATCGCCAGCGCATCGTACTTCCAGTCCGGCGCGACGACCACGTCGATCCGCTCGGGGTCGTCGATGCCGGCGACGTCGACGATGTCGCGGACATCCTCGCGGGTGTTCTCGACGAGCCGCCGGCGCTTCTCGACGGTGTCGCGGTCGACGCTCGCGGTCGGCCACGCCGCCTCCGCGACGAAGCCGCTTCGGCCGAGCCGGTCCCACAGCTCCTCGGCGAGGTGCGGCGCGACGGGCGCGAGCAGGCGGACGGCGACGTCGAGCCCGCGCTCGAAGGTCTGCGGGTGCGGGTCGGCGAACTCCCGGTAGCTCCGGAGCGTGCGGACGAGCCCCTGCGCCTCCCGGAGCGCGACGTTGAACGTGAGGTCGTCGTACTCCGCGCCGGCGATCGCGACCGCGGCGTCCGTCTCGCTCGCGACGTAGTCGTCGACGGTGCCGCGGTCGGCGTCGGTCGCGACCGCGCCCGCGACGTAGTCGTCGACGAGGTCGGCCAACCGCGAGAGGAACCGGTGCGTGGACTTGACGCCCTCCTCGGACCAGTCGAAGTCCCGCTCCGGCTGAGCCGCCTGCAGCATGAACAGCCGCGCGGTGTCCGCGCCGTACTCGTCGACGATCCGCTGGGGCGAGACGACGTTTCCCTTCGATTTCGACATCTTCTCGCCCTCCAGTTGAACCATCCCCTGTGCCAGCAGGTTCGCGAACGGCTCCCGGCCGTCGAGCCCCTCCTCGTCGGCCAGCACCTTCGTGAAAAACCGCGAGTACAGCAGGTGCATCACGGCGTGTTCGATCCCGCCGACGTACTGGTCGACCGGCATCCAGTCGTTCGCGCGCTCGCGGTCGAAGGGCGCGTCGTCGAGGTCCGGCGAGACGTAGCGCAGGAAGTACCACGACGAGTCGACGAACGTGTCCATCGTGTCCGTCTCGCGGGTCGCCGGCTCGCCGCACTCCGGACACGCCGTCTGCTTCCACTCCGTCGCGGCGTCGAGCGGGTTGCCGGTGGTGTTGATGAACTCCGGCAGCTCGACGGGCAGGTCCTCGTCGGGCACCGACACCGCCCCGCAGTCGTCGCAGTGGACGACCGGGATCGGCGTTCCCCAGTAGCGCTGTCTCGAGATCCCCCAGTCGCGCAGCTGGTACTGGGTGCTCTCCGCGGCGCTTTCGATATCCTCGGTGATCCGCTCGCGGGCCGTCTCGCTGTCGAGACCGCTGTACTCGCCCGAGTTGATCACCACGCCGTCGTCGGTGAACGCCGCCTCGGTCACGTCGGGGGCCTCGGGGACCGCCTCGCCGTCCCAGTCGTCCGGCTCCGGCGCGACGACGGGCTCGATGTCGACGCCCATCTTCGTCGCGAAGGCGTGGTCGCGCTCGTCGTGGGCGGGCACCGCCATCAGCGCGCCCGTCCCCACGTCCGAGAGGACGAAGTCGGCGACGAAGACGGGGATCTCCTCGCCCGTGGCGGGGTTCGTGGCGGTGAGGTCGGTCGCGACGCCGTTCGGCTCGTCGCCCTCGGGGTCGGCCTCCTCCTCGACGAAGCGGCGCACGTCCTCGTCCGCCGCCGCCAGCTCCTCGCTGATCGGGTGGTCCGGGGCGAGCGCGAAGAACGTCGCGCCGTGAACCGTGTCGACGCGGGTGGTAAACGCCTCGACGGGGCCGTACTCCCGCGGTTCGGTCCCCTCGCCGCGTCCGTTCGAGGCGCTTTGTGCCGCGCTGACCTCGAAGTCGAGCGTCGTCCCGTACTGACGCCCGATCCAGTTCCGCTGCATCTGTCGGACCGAGTTGGGCCACCCCTCCAACTCGTCGATGGCCTCCAGCAGCTCGTCGGCGTACTCGGTGATCGAAAGGAACCACTGGTCGAGTTCGCGGCCCTCGACGGGCGTGTCGCACCGCCAGCACAGCTCGGCTTCCCCCTCGACCTGCTCGTCGGCGAGGACGGTCTCACAGGACGGACACCAGTTCACCTCGGCGTCGCGACGCTCGACGAGCCCGGCCTCGCGGAACCGGGAGAACAGCCACTGGTTCCACCGGTAGTACTCCGGCGTGCAGGTGGTTATCTCGCGGTCCCAGTCGTAGCCGAACCCCATCGACCGCATCTGCCCTTTCATCGTGTCGATACAGTCGAACGTCCACTCGCGGGGGTCGGTGTCGCGCTCCTTTGCGGCGTTTTCGGCGGGCAGCCCGAACGCGTCCCACCCCATCGGGTGGAGCACGTCGTCGCCGCGCATCCGGCGGTACCGGGCGTACGCGTCCGTGATGGTGTAGTTGCGGACGTGG
>Ga0207714_1000230_pt1 | contig 38008 bp, 32 predicted proteins | sample PonA232FremontCA_2_FD_187270 | JGI IMG/M metagenome (GOLD analysis project Ga0207714, IMG submission 187270) | Marine sediment microbial community from Fremont, CA, USA - Pond A23 Sediment 2 (SPAdes) | ecosystem: Environmental > Aquatic > Marine > Unclassified | place: USA: Fremont, California...
GAGGGCGGCGTCGTTTGCAACCTGAGCCGCTTCCTGCCTCTCGTCGGCCTGAGCGGTCTCGGCGTTGGCGGTCATGGCCGCGGCCTCGAAGGGATCGCCTTCGCCGCTCGTGTCCCTCATGTGATCCCAGGTCCCAAGGATCTTGAAGAACTTGTATCCCTGCTCGTCCCGCTTATTGGGGACGACTGTATAATGCACGATCTCGCCGGTATCCTCGCGCACCCGGCTTCGCACGTAGCCCTGCAGGTGCATCCGGGCGACCTTATTGTTCTGGATTAGGTGCTTGCGAAAGAGGTCGGCCAGCTCGTCGTAGAGCTGGACCCGGTGCCACGTGACGCCCTGATCCGAATTGACCGCCACGGATGTCTGAAACATGCGGGGCAGCGTCCTGTATTCCCCGGATTGCTCGTCGTAGAACGTCTTTTCGGGGAAATACTTATTGTATTCAGGCCTTCCCGAACACACATTGGAGTATGTGCGCCACGTATAGTCGTCGCGGACCTCTTCCGTCATTGCCTGGATCATGCCGCTAGCGGTTCTTGCGATACTCATGGTCAGTGCTCCTTGTGGTTTTGGTTGATGGTCACTGTTCCTTGGTTAGTGGCTGAGACAAACCTGGATCGGCGCTCACCCAGGCTAGTCACCCTTGTTGCAGGGATTCTTTGATCAAAGCCCTATGGCGAGTGGTCTTTGAATCTTGCGGGTTAGCGATTAGAAAACGCGCCTGCCTGCCCAAGTGAAATAAATTGCACTCATTACATGAAGCACCTCCTATGGTTGGAATAGGAAAAAATGAAAAAAAGATGAAAACGTGACCTAGAAACCTGTAAACAAAAAACATAGAGAAATGGACAATGAGCTTGATGGAAGGAAGAAAGAATGAATGATGGAGAGGTTGGTGCGTTCTGGTCTTGGAGAGCTAGATCGTTTAGCGAGGAGGAATGGGGAGTGCTTGCAGGGTTAGGCCTAATTTAACCCCCAAAAGGAGCGCATCGCCCGAGGTGCAGCGTAGCACCATGCACTGAGCCCCGATTTGCATGGCATGAGCGTGGATCACGGTTACTTGAGCCTGCCGTTAGGGGCGTTGAGTGGGGAGCAAGAAGCGTTGAGCGGAGAGCAAGAAGCGTAGAGTTGCTGCCTCGATGGTTGAGGCTGAATGGGGAAGGAGAGCCGCCCCGAGCTTGGGGGCCGGGGCGGCTTGGATTATGATGAGATGGAGCGCGTTTTTCGCTTTATGCGCCAGATACGCAAGTCCGTTATCATTGCGTTCAGGACTTTGCGGATCTTTCGGGGAAGGCTTTTCATTGTCTATCCTCCCTGTTCTTTGTTCCTTGTGGCTTAATACCCGGCTTGTCGCTTCAAGTTGGCATTGCGAGCTGCGCGTTGCTTCGCGTTGTGCCATTTCTCCAGCCTTTCCAGCTCGTCGTATGTGAGGGTGCGGATCAGGCCGTTGTCGTTCCTGCGAAGGAGCCCGATGCAAAACGAGTCGTTCATAATGATCTTGATCGTGCCCAGACTGCAGGGGAAGAGAACGCTTGTCGCTTCCCGAGCCACGAAGAACCCGTCCAGGAAGGCTTCGCCGCGCTTGGCGTTGTTGTAATAGAGCCCCGATGCTTGCCTTGGCAGGACGCTCTTGCCCGTGGCTGGATGCACTTGCCTACCAAACACTTCGCATTCGCCAACCTGTGTCATGTCCGTCCTCCTTGGAGATAGGGGTTGAATTGATTACCCCTGCAACCTGTAAACAAAAAAATTGCGCTACTCTCCAAGGTGATAGGGGTATGGCTCACGATCCCTCTTCACTCAGCACGCAGCAAGCACTCAACAGCGTAGCTCCTCGTGCTCACCTGCCGGTGGCAGGGTATCTACCCATCCCCCTCCCCCCTAATGAAGGTGACGGGGGCCCCATACCCCTAAAGGGTATAATATATACGCCCATGCAAATACGCTTCATTTTCCCGCCCGATCTCCCCTATTCCATGGATCGGAGTCCCATTTCCCTTATGAGTCCCGCAGATTACGGGGGTTATTGTGTGTGGTGTGACGGTTTAAAAAGCGGCGTGGTAGATATGTCGTAAGAGGAAGGACAAAGGTAGGGACAAGGAAGGCAATTCAAGGAAAACGAAGAACCTCATGTCGTTAGCAAACATCTGGATGCCGCAGCCCGGGCCCCAGGCCCTGGCCGTGACCTGTCCCGGCGATCAGATCTTTTTTGGTGGCGCACGTGGAGGTGGAAAAACAGACTGCGCGATCGGCCGACAGATCACGGGGGCCATGGAACACGGCCATGCGTGGAACGGCCTTTTCGTGCGGAAGAACTACAAGCATTTCGGCGAGCTTCGCCGCCGGATCGACGAGCTGATCCGCAAGGGGCTTCCGGCGAAGCGCACGGGAGGCCCGAGCCAGACGAACTACGTCTATTTTGAGAACGGGGCGATCATCACCCTGACGGCGATCCAGCTTGCGGAGCAGCTCGATTTCTTCATGGGGCATCAGTATACCGAGCTTTCCGTGGAAGAGGCCCCGACCATCCCCTTCATCGACCGCTTGATCGACGAGCTGAACGGCTGTCTTCGCTCGCCGCACGGGGTCAAGTGCACCATGTTCCTGACAGGCAACCCGGGCGGACCAGGGCACAACTACGTCAAGTCCAAGTTCATCTCCCCCGCGCCGGAGGGCGGGGTTCCGATCAAGGAGCACGAGAACTCCGACACCAAGGTCTTCATCCCGAGTAACGTCGAGGACAACAAGATCCTCATCGAGAACGACCCCAGGTATAAGCAGAAGCTGGAGTCGATCGAGGATCCCATGCTTCGCCGGGCATGGCTGCTTGGCGATTGGGACGTGGTGCTTGGCGGCTTCTTTGACGATATATGGAACCGGTCCAAGCATCGCATGGTGCTACCCTACTTCCGGCCCCCCAAGCATTGGGACCGGATCGTCGGCTTTGATTGGGGCTCTGCCCGGCCGTTTTCCGTTGGCTGGTATGCAGTCAGCGGCGGGGAGTATGTGCCGGATCTTGGCCGGGCGCTCCCGCGTGGGTCACTCGTCCGGTATTTTGAGTGGTATGGCTGCGTGAAGGATAGGCCGAATACGGGGCTTCGCATGGAGTCCATGGCGGTCGCCGAGCATATCTTGGAATTGGAGCGGCGGCACGGTCTGCTAGGTAGCGGCGCTCCTGACCGAATCGCGGACCCGGCGATCTTTAAGCAGGACGACGGCCCTTCCACGGCTGAAAAGATGGCCGAGGCGGGTGTGGTCTGGCGGCGTGGGGAGAACAAGCGGATCCCCGGATGGGATCTGGTGCGCTCTTACATGCGCGGGGAGATGACGGATTGGGAGGTCATGGAGACCGAGGACAACGAGCGGATCGTCTACAACGCGGTCTTTGAACCGCATTTCTACATTACGGAAAACTGCAAATCATGGATCAGAACGGTTCCCGTCTTGGAACGCGACGAGAAGGACCCCGAGGACGTGGACACCACGGGCGAGGATCACGTCGCGGACGAGACCCGGTATGTCTGCGCCTCCCGTCCGGGTAAGGGCACATCGAATTTTGACGAAGTGATCCCGAAGACGCCGATGGAGCTGGAGCACGAGGAGATCGCCGCGATCAGCGGGGATGCGGACGATCTGGAGCTCCCGGCATCTGCGTCCATTGAGGGGATCGACCCTGGCAAGGACTGCATCACGGCGCAGGATCAGGCGTTTTGGATCTAGATTGAAGAGCGGGGCGCGATTTGTATCACCAAAATGCAGGGTTTACAGTTAAATCATGATCATATAGTAACAAGGAATTTTTTTTATGGAAACAAGAACTTTACTGTTGATAGCTGTTGCACTTGGTTATGTTAACGCAATTTTCACACTTTTGGGAGTAGGACTGGGGGGCTATCTCGTGCATCGGACAAAGCGTGAACCTTACGAAACGCTATTCACTAAGATGGAGTCTCCAGGATCTGGAATTGCTGCAACTGATTATGAGCCAACACAATCAAATCCTTTCATAGGAGAAGAGGAGGGTAAATGCGTGTTAGGATCTGAAGTTTCACAATACAATCAACAGTTCTTGAGACAATACAAAGAGGACCACCCTACATTTGTTACTGACTGTGAACATTCAGGAGAGGAGGACCATGAGTAGGGTAGCGTAAAGGAGAGGAGAGATGACCTATGAAAAAGAATCCAGATATTTTTCTTATCCTGATGACAATGCAAACGATCCTTACGCTCGAATGGAAGCGGACGCAAAACGAAGAATTCAGTTTATAAAATCGAATATTCCTTTTTGGTGCAATAGAAAAAATGAGACAATCACACCAAAGGCTTGTGCTCTTCGACATGAAGACGAGGAAGACCACGAATATTGTGCAATGTGTTGTTCTTTTGGAAGAGAAGCTAATCGAATTTTTCCTCCGAAGCCGCCAGAGAGCCAGTTTTTATCCAGTTTGAGAGAGATTGCAGAAGAGGAAAAGGGAAAATCACAAGAACAGGACCACAAGATGAGTGATATTCCAGTAGCTGAAAGAGAAACTCGACCAATTTCTCTTGAAGCGTTTAATTTCAGGCCGCACAACCCTGGTGAAGTAAGTTGCGGCTGGAGACCTTCAAGCCCTAGTGTTACCTTGGCCGCGAATGTTCTCTACATTAACTCAGCCTCTATAAAGAAATTCCATCTTGAGCACCGTCAGCTTGTATCCCTGCACTTTGATCCGGAAAAAAGGGCGTTCCTCCTCGACTTTTCCGACGATCAGCCTCCACATCTTCAACTGCGAGTGACCCACCGCAAGGGCGGCGATGCCAAAGTCTCCTTGCGTGGCTTCCGCCGCAAGTTTCATTTCGACCTTGAGGGCAAATATAAGGTTGCCCTGTTTGATACAGTGCAGAATAAGATGCTTATCTTGCTGGACGAAGAAAAAATCAATGGAGATGTCTGATGGTATACGGAATCCTTATGTGTTCGACATGCGGGGGGAAGTATCACGAGGTCAAAGCGTACAAATACGATCCTGACAAGCGCCCCAACGGGACATGGTTCCAGCTCCTTCACGTCTATCGCAGGGATTGTTGGGGTTCCTTTCCGGAGAACGACCCGGCCATTTCCGGGGCTGATCTCGCCTGTCCCGCCTGCGGCTCGGCCTACATGAACATCCACAATCGGATTACATGGCACGACGGCGACGAGAACATCGCCCGTGGCCGAGGGCCGGAGGCGTTCAAGGCACTGACCGCAAAGCCAAAACCGATTGGTGCGGAGTATTCGCCAGACTTTGACTTCTTCATCGAGCAGCAAACGGACCCCTTCGCCCAGATGGGCAGGATAACCGCCGCGGCCAAGGCGACGAACCCCCATGTGAAAAAGAAGAAGGGCAAAGGCAAGAAGGCATGAGTGACAAGCACGGCAAGTCCGACCGTGATCTCAAGCTCGATGCGCTCATTGCCGCCCTGATTCGGATCTTTGGCTTTGGAAAATCCATGCTGGAGAAGGTCCGGGACGGGGAATACAACAAGATCCACAACTAGGCACTCGCCCCCGGGCAGCGCCGCTCATATTTCAAGGCAGCGCCGACAAGGCCTCGCTTGGATAGATTCTTATCCGACGAGGCTTTTTTATGGCGAATACGACTCGTATCAATCCCAAGCAGGTCATCAAGAAGAACGAGTGGAACCTGACCAGCCTCCCGCCGAAAGACGATCTGGATGTAGGGGGCTATTTCTTCCAGCTCTATCAGGCCGCTCTCGTGGAGCGTCAGCGCCTGGGCCTGAAAGAGCGGTGGCTCGATAACTACAGGCACTTCCGGCCCGGCAACGCTTCCATAACGGATCTTCTTCCGGGCGTCCGGAGGGGCAAGACCAAAAAGCTGTCCCTCTCCATTCTCACGGCGAACATCCAGCGCACCGTCGCCAACATCACAGCCCGGGCCCCGCAGGCCACGGCCCATGCAGCAGGGGGGTCAAGCTCTCCCTATGATGAGGCCCTGACCCAGAAGCTCAAAATCTGGAACAACAGCGAGAACCAGCAGGAATCCCTGGCCCGAAGCGTCACGCAGCAGGAGGTCTACGGCCCGACGATCGAGAAGATGGTCTATCATCGCAAGAGCCGCGCCCCCGACGCCGTGGTGCTCGATCCCCTGGCCTTCCTCCAGGCCCCCGGCTACTACAAGAACCCCAACGACGCGCCGTATGTGATCCATCAATATTCCGAGGCAGTCAGCGTCGTGGAGAAGAAATACGGCGTGAAGGGGGTTCGGGCCGAGGACGCCTATTCCGTTCTTGGAGAGGAGCGTGAAAAGGATCGTATCGTTCCGGCCGGGACGAGTCAGCACTCCATCAATGCCTCCGGCAACTACGCCCCGGTCAAGCATCCCCGCCCCGATGGCCGGCCCTCACTTCAAGACAACTGCCTCGTGATCGAGGTCTGGATCCGCGACTACTCGACCTTTACCGAGGTCATTCAGGAGGAGATCCGGGATCCGGAGACCGGCGAGGTCCTGGTCGAGGAGGAGACCCGAGAGAAATATCGCTATCCGGGCAACATCCGGGTCGTGACCATCACCAACCAGGGTCACATGGTCCTCGATGACCGGATGAATCCGAACATCAATCCGGAGCTCCCCGACGCTCTCGTCCGCAACACCTACCTCTATGACAAGTATCCTTTCTTCAAGGGGGTCTCATACGAGGATCCGCACTCGCCGTGGGGCTTTTCCATGGCCGAGCTGGTCGGCGACATCAATAGCGCCATCGACGACCTGTGGTCCACGATCACCAACTACCTGCGGATGTGTCTGCACCCGCCGCTCGTGCTCCCGCGTGACACCGGCTTGAACGAGTCCCACGTCCGCTACACGCCGCGCCTCGTGTTGAAGCCGAACAGCTACCAGACCTCTCTTGGCATCCGCTGGCTGGAGCTTCCCACGCCGCCTTCCTGGCTTTTCCAGGCCTTAGATACCCTGCTCACCTTCTTCGACCGCATCTCCCAGATCGAGGACGCACAGCGCGGCCAGCAGCCGGGTGGGGTCATCGCGGCCAGCGCGATCCAGCAGCTCCAGGAGCGGTCGGCGGTCTTGATCCGGGCCAAGATCCGGGCGGTGGACCACTTGGTCCGCGAGCGCGGCAGGTGTTTCATCTCCTTTTACCAAAACTTCGCCACCGACCCCGAAAGCGTGGAGGTGAACGGGGAGCAGACGACGATCTGCGGCATAGATATGGCAGCCATGCAGTTTGAATACATGGTCGAGTCCGGGAGCACTGTGGCCCGGACGGAATCCCAGGAGCAGCAGCAAGCGGTGCAGCTCTACCAGCTTGGGGCGATCGACCGTCGGGCTTTGCTTGAAAAGGTCAATTTCGACAACTGGAGCGAGGTCATCGAGCGCATGGGCGAGAACGAGCTGGACGCGGCCCTGAACATTCTGATCGCGGCCGGGATGCCGGAGGAAAGCGCCCTGGAGCTGAAAAAAGTCCTCATGCAGGACCAGGGCGGCCCGGGAGACAAAAAGAGCGGAAGCATCAATGGTCCTGGAGCTCCGGCAAAGCCCGGGACACCGAAGGCTGAACAAGGCCAGAACATGGGAATGGGTCAGATGGCCTAGACGTTTTTCCTATAAAGAGGAGTTTTCTCAATGCCACTTTATGAGTATCGGTGCGATGATTGCAACAACGTATCCGAGGAATACCGTCCATTTAACCAATATCGGGAAAATATCCCCTGCAAAAGCTGCGGCAAGACGGCGAGAAAGATCCTTTCAGTCGCAAATATACAGGATGATCACCCTTCGTGGCTCGATGATAGCGTTCGCAGTCAAATAGCAGACGAGTTCGATCCGCCCATAGAAAACAGAACACAGCTCAATAGAGTCCTCAAGGAAAAAGGAATTGTTGAAAATCCCAAGTCAAATTCCAGGTAATTTGACGGACGGAAAAGGCAAAAGAGATAATAGAAACACAAGAAAGGCAGAAGGAGTCAATCATGCCCGACAAGGACAAAAAGGACAACGCAGTACCCGCAGGGTCAAAGCCGGTGGACAACTCTAAGGCCACCAAGACCGAGCCAGGACAAAGCGACGATCACAAGGGCGGGGCGAAAGATCAGCCTCCGGCCTCTGGTGATAATAAGGCCGCTGCCGCCACGGACGACAAAGGGTCTCAGGCCAAGGGCGACGGGGCAGGTGCGGCAACTGACCAGCTAGGTCAAAAGTCTACGGAAGAGCTGATGAAGTCTATCGAGGACGTGAACCGTAAGCTCGATGGCCTCTCCAAAACGTCAGAGGACGGAAAAACCGAAGTGCCGGACCATGACGCGCAGCTCGGAAAACTGGACGAAATGCTCAAGGGCGGGGAGATCGACCTGGAACAGTATCAGAAGCAGTCCAGGGAGATCATGCGACAGCAAAGCCAGGAGCAAGCAGCCCAGGCAGTGGACAAAAAGCTCCAGGAGCGGGAGCTGGAAGAGGCTTCGGACAAGTATATGCAGGACAATCCGGATTTTCATCAATACATGGAATCGCCCGAGCTAAAGCAACTGATGAAGCAAAATCCGTTGTTCGACGAGGTGAGCGGTTTTGAGCGGCTCAAGCGGATGGAGGCCGAGGCCAAGAGCGCCGAGCTCAATAAGCAGATCGAGCAGCTCCAGCATGAGCGCGATCAGGCCGTCAAGAACGGAGCCCACGTAACGGATAGCGTGGGCAAGGATAGCGGGGCCGCTATCCAACACGGTGAGATCGAGGAAAACAAGAATCTATCGGCCAGAGATGGGATGCTTGCCGCTTTGCGGCGATCCCGCCAGACGGCCTAACACATAGGAGGTAGGCAATATGCCTTTGCCGCTCACAGAACTGCAAGCGATGACGGACGACTATATTTACCAGCGCCAGCCGGTGGATATTTACTTTAAAAGTAACGTCCTGCTCTACAAGCTCCTTACCCGGGGCAACACCTATGACGGGGGCCTGAAAATTCAGGCCAACCTGGAATACGGCAAGTCCAATTCCGGGTCCTACGGGCCTCGCGACGAGATGCCCGTCGATAAGCGGGAGATTCTGACTGCTGCGTTTTTCATCTACGCTGCCTACTTTACGACCCTCACGATCGACATGGAGGACGACTTGCAGAACGTCGGCTCCGATGCGGCGCTTGTCGATCTGGTTCAGGCCAAGCTGAATAACGCCGAGAAGTCCATCCGTGACGACATGGGCGGTCAGATCTACGGCACTCGATCGGCAAATATTGCCGCGGCCAAGGCCGCTGGCCGCAAGGATCCCCGGCCATTCATCGGTCTGGGCGACCTGTTCAACACCGATCCCGCCACTCCCTACGGGGAGATCAAAGAGAACGACCTTGCCAACTGGAAGGCGAACGTTATCACTGCCGCCGAGACCATGAGCTTCGAGTTCATGCAGCGTCTGCGCCGCACCGCCAGCACTGACACGACCCGCGAGGGCAAGCCCGACCTGTACCTGACCACGGAGCTCCTCCAGGACGCTTTTGAGCGGACGCAGCAGCCCCAGGTCCGCTACTCAAACGAGGACCTGCTCAATGCCGGGTTCGATAATGTCATGTTCAAGAGCGCAGCGATGGTGGCGGACGACAATCAGGCCGCAGGGCACATCGACGCCCTGAACACCCGCTTTCTGGACATCAAGTCTCACAAAAAGCGGAACTTCACTAAGCCCGAGTGGCAGAGCCCCATCCGCCAGCCGGATACCGCCACGGCGAACATCCGCTGGGCCGGACAGTTGCTTTGCACCAACCGGAAAGCCCACGCCCGGGCGAGCGATGTCAGCGAGCCAGCCTAGCCGCTGACTGAGAGGAGAGGGGACGAGACTGATAACACTTAGCCCTTGATAGGGAGGCGAATATGAGCATGAGCGGAACGGAGATAGTCCCTGTTGTGATTGAAGGAACCACGTCGGCGGTGACCTACCCGGTGGCTCCCCCGAGCCACAAGGGTCGTCTGGTCGGGATGCGGGTTGGCACGAACACGTCGCAGACCGGAGCGGCCCCGGTGAGTGCCGGGCTGGCCGGAGCGACGAACCCGGTCTACAGCCTGGATCTGGACAGCAAGGCGACCGGGCAGATGCATAACGCCGACAACGATGCGAGCGCGACCGAGGCTGAGATCAATCAGCTATTCACGGACGCCGCGCCTGTCGAGCTGTCCGTGGATTTGGCCGTGGCCGGTCAGGTCGTGGTCTATCTCGAGTTCGACGCCTTCATCATCGGCCAGGGCCAGAACTCCACCTACGCCTAATAGCGGATAAGGCATGGATCTTAACATTCTAGTGCGCCGAATAAGCCACAAGATCCGGGACGATTCCTACACGTCCGAGGATCTTGTGGCTTTTATCAATCAGGGAATTGGCGAGATCGCCTCAACCGTGGCCCTGCCGGATCTTGAAACGGTTGGGACCATCGAGTGCGGGGCGGGGCCCTTTGTCGCTCTGCCAAGCGATTACTACGCCAATCTGCAACACGCCTACAATCAAACCCAGGATCGCCCGGTCAAGGTGGTAAAGGCGGTCACTGACCTTCGGGCCAAGTTCCCGAGCCTTGCCGAGGAAGGGGCGGTCACGCACGTCTCTCCCCACGGCAAGAAGCTCTATTTTCAATGTGCTCCGGGAGACAGTGCGCCCGAGACCTTGCTGATCACCTATTCCAAGCAGCCGCAGCTATTCGACTTGGAGGAGGGCATAACGGAGATCGACTATCTCCCTCATCTGATGCAGGCCGCGCTTTTAGTCAACTACGCCTGCCGGGAGGCTTTTGACGAGATCGAGGACGGCGTGGAAGGCCCCAAAATCGAATGGAGCACCCACAACAAGCTCTTCAACGATGCCATGGGCAACCTGCGGGAGTTCCTTGGGATCGCCCCCGGGACCCCGACCCATGTAGAGGGTCCAAGCATCGGGGAAGGCTATTTCTCCGATCGGGGCCATGCGGATCTTGATGACATTCTAATCTGATTAGGGGCGGACATCATGACCTTTGATGAGCTTCTCAGCCGCCCTCTGGCGCTCATTCCGCAACAGGATGACCCCTCGCCTGCCGCCTTTACAAGCGTCTATGAACAAGGAGATGTATGGGTGAAGATTCGCGGCTGTGAGGACTGCCCGCCAGAGGTGCTCGCCAAATGCTGCGGCAACTGCCCCCTAGCCTCATCGGCCGGTTGCCTACTCCATCTTCTCAATAAACGAACCAGCCAGAAGCCCTACAACTGTGTGGTCAAGCCGACGCCTGAAAAGACGCTTTCCTACTGCGTCCAGGAATTTCAATGTGTCCGCGGCACGTATGAGGGACGAATCCGCAGAGTGCGGGATAAACGCGGTGAGCTGATATGAAGCGCATTGTTCAGGCCGTGATGGTCCTTATCAGGAAGCTGATAGAGCTCCACGCCCGATTCAAAGCCTGGAAGCCGATCCACTTGTGCTGGTGGTTCGAGAAACACGGTCTCCCCATTCCGCCCTATCTGATTGGCGGATCGGGGCATTTTGAACAGGGATATTGGGCTATAGCTCCGGATGATCCATCTACAATAGACGATCCATCTAGTTGTAGCTTTGATAAATATCCTTATGAAGAAACAGTAATGATTAGGGATATTAAGCATCTGCGTATTGATTTTGGTGAAACAGGTGGTGCTAATGCTAAAGGAAATTTGCAGCTTTGGACTAATAACACAAATGATTTTTCCACAGCCACTCAAGTAACGACAAGCAGTAGCCCTGTAAAGATTGTTCCGGATGCGAATAATATGCTTGCTGACGCAATCAGGACGACTACAAGTGTATGTGTCAATGCTATTCAGGCAACTGTTATTGATGGATACTATATAGATGCATCAGATGAGTCACCTAAAATAGATTTTGGTGGTTGTCAGGCAGAAATGCAGTTCTGTATTCAGTGGGACGATACAGCAAAACATGGAGAATATCATTATTTCTTTCTTGCTTTAGATGGAACTGGATTTGATGAAATACATGACGTTATAGTTATTCAGTCGTTAAAGCCGTTAACTCTTTCTTTGAATGATGTTGTATCGAATTCAGAGACAACAATACTTAGTGGTGGAGAGCTGCTTGCAAAATATATTTTCAGTCAGGTGGTCGATTTTTCTTCTGCGGTGTCTTTGGCTGCGGTAATTCCATCAAATTATCAAATTGCAGATATAGCTTGTCAAAACATTGAACTCTCCGTCGAGGTTTCTTTTGAGGCGTTGAATGTCTCGCTGCATCATTTATTTCCTCAAAACACAGCTTCTTCATCGAAAGTTCAGGAGTTGTCCGGTCGGATAGGCTGGCTCGTAGACATTTCTCTGAATCCTGTAAAAGGTAGAGCAGAAGTCTCTCATGATGTCCTTTATGGTCGGGGAATCCTCACGAGATGTTCTAAACAGGTAGCAGTAGGGGGGACATCCTCGAGTGACATGTTTGTGCTTGTTGTTCTGGACGATGGGACAGTTGTTGGTTCTGGCGGCGACCCCTCCGGGGCGAGGTCGGGGGCCGAGGGCTGGACTGATATAGTAGCGCTCGCCGCAAGCACCGATCATGTTGTCGGAGTCAAAAGAGACGGTTCATGTGTCGCGGCGGGGAATAACTCTAATTATGCCTGCAATGTGGGGGAGTGGAAGAATACAATTAGAGTTTATACTCACAGAAATGATTATACAATCGGATTAACACGCATTGGCGAGGGGTGGTCTAGCGATGGTGAACAGAATGTATATGATTGTGGAACATGGCATATGTGCGACAATATATACTCCTGGACAGATATTGTTGATATTGCAGCAGGAAGCGGACACGTCATAGCATGTGATGTAGATAGAAACATAAAGTATAACAACCGTGCAGGCAATGAAGATACTTGGAGCAATATAGTTCAGCTTGCGGCAGGCGACAGCCATTCAGTCGGTCTCCAGGGCGACGGGACCGTAGTTGCGACAGGGGATGATACCTACGGGCAAGTGTCTAGTGTTGACGGTTTAACAGGGGTTCTCGGAGTCCATGCCGCTCACAATCACACCGTTATTATTTACAATGACCTGACAATGGAGGCTTTCGGTGATGACAGTAATAGTATAGTGACTTGTATCAACAACTGGACAGAAGGATTCACAACACTTGATTCAGAACCAGGAGTAGTCGCTGCATTAACCCTTGAGCGCGATTTGAATGTCTGCGGTGATAACGCTACTTTTGATATAAGCTACTTATTAAATCATTGGCTAGTTCCTTCTTCGGTTGCTTCTTTAACAGAAGTAGAGAATCATGCACGTTTTAGAGTTCCTTATGAATTTTCTCTTTTCTCTGTTGTTTCTAATGCAGAGATCAATTCTGTAACGATAACTAGTTTTGAAAACCTCGTTACAATTCAGCCTTCTTCCATCTCTTTGCCTTCCTCCATTCAAGAAGTGTATGCCGAACGCTTCACAAGCCTTGCAGAGCTCGTATTTACCGGGGTTCAGTCCACAACAAGCGTGGGTTCTATTCCGATGGAAGGGACCCGCCAGCTCTCCTTCAAAAACGTAGTTTCGCGTCCCCAATGCACCCGCTCCTTCATGTGGGGTGGCCGCTCCGGTCGCGGCCTCCTGATGCGCTGCACGAACTCGAAGCTCACGCAGGGCGGGCAGGATTATGATGGACAGGAAAACACCCTCATCTACGCAGTTCGTCAGGATGGGCGCGTCGAATCAATTCAGGAAGGAATCGACACTTCTACATATAGCGATGTCTATTTGGTCCCGCGTGAGCAGTGGACCCATGCGGCGAAGATTTCCGCCGGTCACATGCACGTCGTCGCCGTTCGGGCCGATGGCTACTCGATGGTCGTGGGCGACAATACCTACGGTCAGGTCACGGACATGGATACCTGGAGCGGCGGCGTGGCAGGGGTCGCCTGCGGCTACGAACAGACCCTCGGCCTCATAGTAGACGGGACAGTGAATACGGCTGGCAGGGACGATTACGGCCAGCTCTCTTGCGTCTCCACCTGGACCGACATTTTCGACCTGGACGTGGGCAAGTGTCATTCCCTCGGCTGTAAGACGGACGGCACGGCCCTAGCCTGCGGCGCGGACAGCGGCGAGGACGCCGACCTAGGACAATGCGACGTGAGCGGCTGGTCAAACATCGTCCAGGTCGCTGCGGGGAATTTCTTTTCGGCTGGCCTTGGGTCCGACGGAACCGTGGTCGTGACGGGGCAGTTCGCGGGTGATCCCTCCGGCTGGACGGACATCATCGAGATTTGCGCCTACAACGAGACCCTTCTCGGAATTGACTCCTCCTTCAACATTCACGCGGAAGGCGATGCCAGCACCCGCACTGAAATATCCTGCGTTCAAAATAACTGGACAGGTCAGTTCATCCGGGCCGCTGCCGGGAATGTTCACACCTTGGGAATGAAGCCGGATCGGTCTCTCAAACTTTGCGGCAATGTTTTGAGCGACCCCGATGTGGATCATTGGTTCAACGCCCGTGTTTGGCCCCTCGCTCTTTCGGCGAGCACCGAAGTCGGCAATATGCACGGCAACGCGCTCCAGCAGCTTTACGAACTTGGTATATCGAGCGTATCCGCCGACTCTCTCATCACTCAGGCCGCTGTTTCCGCGGCCAAGACCGTCATGTTTTCCGGGGTCACATCCGCCAGCGAGATTGTAAATATCGCAATCGGGGCCCTCAAGGACGTTGGCTTCGATGACATGGCCTCGCAGACCGAAGTGGTCAACGTGGTCTTTTCGGTGCTGCGCCAGCTCTATTTCCCGAAAGTGGAGCTCTCTTCGGACGTGCTCGCCGCCGTGGTCAGGGCCGTCAGGATCGCCAGACAGAGCAATCTCCAATCCGCGGCCCAGGTAACAGACCTCGTGCTGCGAACTGTGAGCTTCCAGGGGCTGCACTCGACAGATGTTGAGGCTAAGGCCCAGATCACGGGGCTGGCTATATCCCTCCTGCGGACGCTCCAGGTGGCGGGGCCGATCTCCGACAGCACGATCATAGAGCCCCTGATGAACGTAAGGCGGCTCCTGGCCGTCGAGGATCCCGGGATCGACAGCTCGGTGCTCGAGGCCTACCTCGGCGTGATCCGCAAGCTCATGGCCTATGATGTGGCTGCGCCCTCAAAGGTCTCGGCCCCCCTGGCTTACGCCATCCGTGCTCTCATGGGCTTGGACGCCCAGGTCGATTCGCAGGTCCTGGAAGCCACGCTGATAGCTGTCCGGGGGCTGCATGAGGCCAAGGTCGAGAGCGCCGCGATGGTGGCCCAGGCCTTCGCCCAGGCCATCCGGAATTTTCATCTTGAAGGGCTTGTCCTGTCTTCTGAGGTCGTCAACGCAGCGATGGTCGCTGTTCGGCAGTGTCTGGGCCAGGGCCCGTCCACCGTGGCTTCCATATCCGACGCCATCCTCCAAGCGGTGCGCGAAGTCGCGCCCGACTCTCTCACCGTGGATAGCGAGGTCGCCCACGTCCATTACTCCCTGCTTCGCCATCTCCTTCTCAACGATGCTCGCTCGCCGGTCGAGGTCACGAACGCGACTTTCGACATTTACGGCAAGGCATTCTCTCGCCCCGAGGACGTGGGAACAGTGGCCCAGGTAACGACCCTGGTTGTCTCGTTGCTGCGAGCCGCTCTTGTGGCGCAGAGCGTGACCGCCGGGTCAGAGGTCAAGGATGGCCGTCTTGGGCCCATACGGCTGCTCGCCTCGAGCGATGTGGATGCCGCGTCGGAAGTGACCGCTCTCGCCATTCAGAGTGCCCTCCTGCTCCATATAGACGGCCCCTCGGTTCCTGCCAGAGCGGATAACGTGGCTCTGTCCCTGATCCGGGCCCTGGAGCTGAATGAGATCGACGCCGGGTCCGAAGTCGTGGACGGTCTGCTCCAGGCCATTCGCCATACACCTCTCCATCCTTTGCTCGCAGGGTCGAGGGTGGGAAGCCCCTATATGGAGCTTCTGCAGGGGCTTAGAGGCGAGAACCTGACAGTGAATACGCTAATTCAAAATGTATTGGTCGAAGCAGCTACTTTATTTCGTCTCTATGAAGTGAATTGCGACACCACCATTTCACAAACTATAATTGAAATGAAACGAGGATTGTTTACAGGTATAATTCAAATTGATTCACAAATTACAGATATGAAAGTAATACTAGCATCAGTAGGACAAAAAGGTCGCATTAATGTCAGGTTTTATGGAAAATCTTACACAGTTAAATACTCCGGACAAAAATCAGAAATAGACAAAGAAGGGTTTGTTCCTGAAATATACTTTAATGCATAAGGAGAATTTCAATGGCACTTAAAACGATCAAGCCTTTGAAGGTGGAAAAGGAATTGGGTTTAAAGTTCGGCCGCAAGAAACAAAAAGGAGACCAGAATGTCGGAGATCAACACAAAGAAGGAGCGAGAAAATCTTTACATGAAGCTGGATCAACTGGATCTGGTGACCAAATTGAAGCCCTTGCTCGAGAAGCAAGGCTACATTCTCAGGGCGGACGACGCTAAGTTCGTTCCCCGCAATGTCGCTACGGCGTGGGACGCGCCGTGGATGTATGTGCAGTTTGATCCCATAGGAAGGTGCGACCTTTACCACCGGGTCTTTTACAACGTTCTCGGCCATATTCACAGCTTCTGCCGACAGTGTTGGAAGGTCGTGGTCCGGCCCTTCAATCTGGAACAACTTTTCAATCTCTATGAGCTGCAACGGGAGATGGGAGTGCCCTGCAAGTGCGGCATAGAGCTACGAAGAACGGTCGAGGGGCTCTACGGGGGCTATTTCTACACCCGGTCCAGGGATGAAGGCGAGGCGAGATTCCGAGAGGTCCGCAGCCTCGTGGACGAACATTTGAGCCCCCACGTCCCGGTTATTCTCAAACGCTACTGTACAGAGTTCGAGTGCGGCGGGGAGCAGATCAAAGGGCTTGGACCAAGCGACGAAATACCGGAAAGCGTTACTGCACAGGAGCGGGAGATGGAAGCCTACATCGAGGCTCATTTCCCTCGCATATCTCCTCAGACGCCAATGCCCAAACATCTGAGAGCTTACGTGATGAAGAAGTGGATCCACCACGCCGCCGAGCACGGGGACAAAACCTATCTGCGATTCACGAATGGAGAAAAGCTCTTCCCGAGCTACGTCACCTATAACCCTAACGATGGAGGCAAAGAGTATGGCGCTTATCCATAACAATGTATTCGATGCGGCCCTGAACTACGTTGCGAGCAACGCAAGCGTGGCCGAGGTCCGGGACGGCACGGACACGGGGCTCGTGACCGGCGTTTCTTTGGACGGAGGCAATTTTGGCTCTCCCTTGGACAATGCGGCCTCCAGTGGAGGCGGTCGAAAGATTACCTGTCTTGTGTCCAGTGCCTCAGACATGAAGAACATCAGCGTGGGCACTGCGGGCTCCGCTCAGAAGGTGGCGCTCATCGACGCATCCACGAACGTCCTGGTCGAGGCCAGTATTACTAGTGCCCCGATCAGCCTGGGCGCTTCGGATCAGGTCAACTTGAGCACTTTCGACACAATCCTCAAAGACCCCGTTTAAGGTGAAGCTATGACTACGGAGCTCGTACTCGACAGGAAACCGATTGAGCGCGGGACGCTCGTGGTAACGGCCAAATTCAGGAATGAAAAAGGCGATGCCATGACTCCCAATTCAGGCCTTACTTGGTCTCTGTATCGCAGGGACGGGAGTTACGTGAACACCCGGCAGCAAGTAAGCATGGCCTCTTCTTCGGAAGTGGACATTGTGCTGACGGATGCGGACCTTCCCCAAGGGCGGCTCTTTCTGCTCATCGAGGGCACGTATAACTCCGAGATTGACGGCCAGCCCTATCAGGACCTCTCGATCCGCGACGAGTGCGAGTTCCAGGTCAAACCTACAATCAATTAGGAGCCGGTATGGCTGAGCAAGCAGTAGATCAGCAGGAAAACAAGGAGCAAGGACCACAGGATCTGCCCGAGGAATTGCCCGAGCGAGTGCAGCGGGTGCTCAATGTCATCGCCGCGCATATCGGGACTTTTTATCACCAAAAGCGCACCGGGGAGCTCTCATTCCGGGTCAAGTTCGATGAGGGCGAGATCCCCCGCAAGGGATACAGCCAAACCATAGACGAGGATGTCCTGTAATGGCCGATCCGATAACGATCTTTCGCGGGGCCAGGGGCCTTTATACCAAGGCCGACCCGGCCAGGGTCCAGAATAGCGACGAGGACGGCATCGTGGACCTGCCAGTCGCCATGAATGTTGACATCAGCGACACGCGAAGGGTCGGACGGCGCAGGGGCTTCACGTGCAAAGCGAGTGTTCCTGCCCATTCGGCCTTCTGCGAAGGGGGCCCGTGCCTTTTCGTTTCCGGAAATAGCCTTTGTCGCCTGGGAACGGACTACTCCTATGCGGTCCTTGGCTCGATTGCCGCGCCGGAGCGCCGGATGCGCTACGTCCAGGCCACGGACGGCATGATCTACTTCGGAAACGGGCGTGACAAGGGAATCTATAATCCCAAGCAGGATGTCCTCGAGCCGTGGGTTTCAGAGCAACCGGAAGCGGGTCCGGCACTCAGCCGAATAGATGACTTGAAGCGTCGATTTTTCGCCGGAGAGATCGGTTTCGGTCAGTATTCCAGAGAGGCACAGGATAACCTCGCGGATCTGGAGCTCACTTACAGCTCTCCGCTTCCGCCGGTGCATCTGGAATATTACCGGGGCCGCATCTACACGGCTTACGATCGCTTTCTGATCTACTCCGCTGAATGGGGATTTTCCTGGTTCGATTTCAAGAATTGGTTCACTCCCATGCCGGTAGGGACCCGGATCACCATGCTGCGCCGCGTGGATAGCCCTACTGTGGGAGGGCTGTTCGTGGGCACGACCGAAGGGGTTTACTTCCTGGGCGGACGCTCCCCGGACGAGTTTTCCCAAGCCAAGGTATCCGATAACCCCCCGATCGAGCACACCGATGTGCGGGTCAAGGCCAGCCGGGTGCTGGAGCAGGGCAGCGGAGAGGGGATCATGTGGACTTCCAAGGAGGGGATTTGCTTCGGAGGACCAGACGGCGTGTTCATCGACCTGACCGAGAGTCGAATAGATTTTCCCAACGCGCAGTCCGGCACGGCCCTGGAGCGGGACGGCAAGTATCTCTGTCTCCTAACCGTATAAAATCCCTATGGAGGTCATACCATGACACTCAGATTAACGACGGGGCTCAGAAACGAGATTCTGGGCAAGGCCCCTTCCTTCCCGGATCTATCCAAGATCATCGTTGACGCGGTGGGAAACACGGATTTCGTGCCTTCCACGTCGAGCGCGTCCGGCAATCCCGAGATCCAGAACACGGTGGACGATCTGTCCATATACGCCGCCGGGGACATGATCACGATTGGAGGTCCGAACAGCAACAACGGGATCTTTGTCGTCCAAAACGTCCAAAGCACGGACATCATCGAGGTGCAGGAAGAGGTCGTGGCCGAGACCGGCCAGGCCGCCTTCCTGGGGATCGTAGATGGCGGTTCCCTGCGGGAGATCCTCAAGAACGGGATCCTGGTTATCTTCGAGGGAACGCAGCCCTCTTCCGCGGAGAAGGACGAGTCTGCCTACAAGATCCTCTGCAAGATCACCCTGGCTTCAGGGACGTTTTCGGCTGGCAGCGGCCTGAACGGGATCAACTTCGAGCCGGTGTCCGGGGGAACCCTTTCCAAGAAGAGCGGCGAAACGTGGTCCGGTGTGAATGTCGCAACCGGTGTAGCGGGATGGTTCAGGTTCTACGACAACGACTACGTGACCGGCCCGAGCCAGACCGCCAAGCGGTTCGACGGAGCTATTGCGGTTTCCGGAGCACAGCTCAACCTGACCAACACGTCCCTCTTCTCCGGCGTGGAGACCACGCTTGGGACCTTCAACGCGACCATGCCGGCCTCGTAAGGATAGAGCCATGCCAACGCGCATCCGCCTGTTTGGAGATATACAGCGAGCGGACCAGTACCGCTTCACTGCCTACAACCGCCATCTGGCGGATGCGCTCAAACTGCGTTCTTTTCAAAATCTGGCTATCTACCGGCACATGGTTCGCATTCCGGATGGTGGGATGATCGACATTGTATGCCACCATGACGACAACGAGATTTGTATCCATGTTCCGCCAAGGCCTCATCCGGAGCAGAAGCAACCGGAGCATAAGGGCGGAGCAAATCTTCTGATCATGCTTGGTGACGATTTTGCTGGCTATCACTTTTTCCTTTGGGATGCTTACGGAAATGCTCAGGTAGGTCCGATCAGGACTGCGGATACTCTGGAGGAGATCTATTTGCAGTTTCCTCCGGCCATGAACCAGGACGATGCCTACATTTATGGGACCCAGGCAGGTGTGGCGCAGGGTGATTTCTACCGTTACGAGGGGACTTACTTTACACAAAAGCTATTTGGTGATGTGGCTTGGTCAGGAGACTATACTGATTCCTTTACTAGAACGTATGAGCATCCTGTTGAAGGGACAATCAGTTGTGAAGCGAAAATTGAACAGAACGAATATTTTACCTCCGAAGAAGTAGAATTTGATGGCCCTCAAAGATTCGAGGGATGCAAAGAACATATGCTGTCACTTGAACAAAAATTTTGGGATTCTGCATCACCTTACGTAATACGCTATGCACATCGACTTATAGATAGAAATACAGGAATATTTGTTGGGAAGATGCCACCAACGATTCTTGTAAAAAACATTCCAGTGTTTGAAGGCGACCATTACAGCGCAAGCGCGACCAAAATAGCTGAAACGACACATAGGGATTACCGGATACTGGATGCAATCAACTGGACTTCCTATGTTCCACATAAGTTTCGAGACATTGCTGAAATAGCCCATAGCTGGACCTGTCCTCTAGGCAACCTCAATCTCATACGCCGTAATCCACACTCAGAAGTGGATGCAAATAAGCCGTGGCATTTCTCTTATTGGGACGCAGCCATGACCCCGCAGCCTCAAGATTCAGAGAGCGTCTATCTTGTGACAACAATACGAATAAGCACAGAAAGGGATGAGGCAAGCAGGTTATTTTATCCAAATATCGAGAAGAAGTACCCAAGCGGTTTCCCTGATACAAGCGATGGGAACCCCATTGGCAACAGAACCATCGAGTTCCGGTGCTGGCGAGAAAAGGAGCTGATGTTCCAAATCTACTCCGTATCGCTGGTCGAGTGGGCGGGGAAGCCCGTAAGTGACGGGTCGGCAAACTACGAGGAGCTCTACAAGGCGGATTGCACTTGGATCGCGGCAGGATGCGGCCGCATGACCAATGAAGACGATCCGGCACAGCAGGAACGGTCCCCAGAGTTCGAGGCAGCTATTGCCAAACTCATTGATCAGGCTGTTCTGGATCAGTTCCAGAGCGGAAAGATCAACGAGCACCGGCATTATCGCGGCTATATCCACGGCTATTTTTTCGACCTGGGGATCCAAGACATATTCGATTATCCCCGCTCTCGGGACGCGGAACGGCTCAAGCTCCTCAAATTGGTCAACGAGGCCAGGGCGAACAATGGTCTGGATCCGGTCAAGATGAATTGGGACTTGGAGAAAGCCGGGATCCGTTTCACCTTCGACATGATCGACGATTTTCATATCGGCCACACCGGGCAAGACGGCAGCACTCCCGTCCAGCGCCACGAGGAGGCAGGTCTTAGCATAAATGCGGATGTGCATACAACGGAGATGGAAAACAATAACGAGTTGCCTTACGTCGGCGGGGAAAATACCGGCTACGGACCTTCCTACACGGCAGAGGAGATGTTCGATCTTTGGATGAACTCCACCGATCATAAGGCCAACATCCTCGATACACATTGGAATTACGGCATGATGGGTGCGGATTGTCGGGATGCCTTAGACGGGAATACCTATTGGGCGCAGGAGTTCGCCTTCAACCCGAACTATTGAGATAGATCATGGCTATAACTGTATCCGCCCTCAATGTCATGAGCGATGGACGTGTTCTCTCGCCCCGTATGCGGATCGTGAGCGGACATGCTCGAGTCGTTCTCCCGAGCCTTGTGGTCGAGGCCTACGACACCGGCTGGCCGAGTCAGATCCTTGGCGACGGGGAATTCGTTCTCCCCGCTCTGGAGGTCTACGCCACCGGTGGTCCCAAGCCGCAGCCGGTATCAGGCGTCGGGGACATCATCTTTCCGTCTCTCGCGGTCGAGGGAAAGGGGACGGTCTCTATTTATGGGGCTGGTGAGTGTCGGTTCCCTGCCTTGGTCGTGACCGGCGCAGGACATTCGGGACGCATGGGAAGCGGCGAGATTGTCCTCCCCAGGCTCGAGGTCAACGCTTCCGGCGGGATGCGAGTCGTGGGACACGGAGATGTTGTCCTTCCAGCCCTGCAAGTGACAGCCGAGGTCCTGGCACGAGAGGTCGGCTATCCGCTTCTTACCTATGACGAAGACGGGGAGAACTGGAAATGGCAAAGCTAGGCTTGCGGATGAATCTGCGGAACCAGGGGCTTTCGCAGTATCAAGGATATGACTTCGATTCGATGCTCGAGTTCAACGGCAAGCCCCTTGGATTCGGCCCTGGCGGAATATATCAGCTTTTCACCGGGGACAATGACAACGGCAAGCTCATTCAGGCCATGTTCGACCTGCCCCTTACCAACATGGGGACATCGCGCAACAAGTGGCTGCGCTCGCTTTATCTTTCTCTATCTGCGAACGGCAAGGTCCGGATCACGGTCACGGACGACGAGCACAATTCCCACAGCTATCTGGCGGTTCCGCAGCGCGTGGACAAGCAGCACACGGTTCGGATCAACGGGGGCCGCAACTTCAACAAGGGCTGTTTCTACTCTTACCGTGTCGAGAACGTGGAGGGGAGCGATTTCGATATTGATACGATGCAGGTTGTCCCCGTTATGAGCAACCGCAACACGGGAAAATTCTAGGAGAGAGCCATGCCGGAAGTCATATCTACAAACGGTTATTTGCACGTCCCTGGGGGGTATTTTGCCGGAGACCTCGCAGTTCAGGAATATGTCGAAAACAAGATCGACGACTCCCAAGACTTCGCGGAGAAGACACGCGAGATGGCCTTGCAGATGATGCGGAATCTCTCAAGCGAGAGCTTTCCAGGTTTGAGCAATGTCGATCACAACTTTGAATACAGTGTGAGGCCTCCGGAAATACGCGAATTAACAGTCCCGGATCCGCCGAGCAATCGGACTTTTCCACCCTTTGACGGGGAAGTTCCCCGGATAGGCGATCTCGAGCCTCCGGATGTGCCGGAGATAATCGTGGATATGAACGTCCCGGGCGATGTTCTTGCATCGCTCCGCGATGAGTTCTTCGAGGGTCTCAGGGCCCCCTCCGGGTATTCCCCGGAAGTGGAGCAGGGCATCTACGACCGGGCCCGTTCGCGCCGGAAGGACGATTTGCGGCAGAAAAAAGACGCGGCGTACAATGAATTTGCCAAACGAGGATTCTCAGGGCCTCCCGGGGCATTGCAGGAACTTCTGCTCCGCTATGACATCGAGGACCACCGTGAGGAAACCGACCTTAACCGAGACATTATCAAGCAGCAAGCCGATCTTGTCCGGCAAAAGTATGAGCTCCTGATGCAGCTTGGACAGAATCTCAACACATATCTGCTTGAAAAGGCGAGGTTCCAGGCCGGGACGGCCATGGAAAAAGCCAAGGCTCAGTTGCAGTTTGCCCTCGACGTGTTTTCTTCCAAGCTCCGCAAAGCGGAAACTCAAAGCACCATCCTTCAATCCGAGGTCCAGCTATATGCAGAACAGGCCCGGATGGAATCGCTCAAAATCGACATCTACAAGGCTCAGATTGAAGGGGTCCAGAGCGAGGCCGAGCTGGAAAAGATCAAGGCTCAAATATTCTCCGAGGTCTCGCGAGCTGATGTTGAAATGAACCGACTAAAGCTCGAGCAAGACCGGCTTAATGTTGAGAGCTCTATCAGCAAGCAGGAGCACCAGAGGGCCATTGCCCAGGCGTCGGCCAATATCGCCGCACAGCTTGCCGCTTCGGCGATGACCGCGGTGTCTACCTCCGCTCAGATCAGCGGATCCCAGAATGAACAACGATCCCGCAGCGTCCAGGCGGGTGTAAGTCGCACGGATGGTGTGTACTACAACTATTCAGGATCCGCGGAATAACCTCTTCCTCTGAAGGAGGAAAAGATATGGCAAAAGATAGGAAAACACCAGCAGAGCTTAGAAGAGAAAAGATGGAGGCGAGGAAAAAAACTTCTCCTCCGAAGATTCCATGGGAAAACTTTAATCCTCTTAGCAACTTTAACAGTGAAGGCGCACGAAAAGCGTCTCAATCCATGAAAAAATCAGTGGATAGACAAAACGACACAATGAACGTGGATGTTTCTGCGACAGACACTTATGACGCTACGAAAAAGAAACTTGCAAATATGCGTAGTAAAAAGGTTAAGCAAACAGAGGATCGTCTCAAAAAGAAGAAGCAAGAGAATAAAAAGAAGGAAAATAGCGGCACAAGCCCCAAGGACCCCACGCAGGCGCAAGCCCGAAAAGGGGTTCACCTGAGAAGGGGTAAGGATGGAACGCCTCGCATATCGGGCTCCGGCGAAAAGCTCACCCCAGAGCAAATAAAGGCGAACAAGGCCTTAGCCAATCAGAAATTTTCCTATGCCGATCTTGCCAAAGGGGCTGCGGAGGGCGTTAAGGCCAAGGCCAAGCTCGCGGCGGCAGAGCGTGGTGAACGTACAAAAGGGTATTCCAAGTATGAGCGTCTGCAACAGAAGCTACGTCAGTTGGAGATTGATCGAAACTACTGGCAGTCCCACGACGGGCCGCTCGTTGATGAAGAGGCCCGTCTCAAGAGCCTTCAAAGCGACATCGAGGCCACGCAAAAGAGCTTGCGCGAGCGAGGTGTGCAGATGCTCGCGAACAAGGGCAGGAAGGAAGCGGCCAAGATCAGCCGTCAGGCTACCCTCGACGCGGCGAAGATAGGTTTCGAGGGCGAGAGGTTCAAAGCGATCCTCGATAAGAACAAGGCGTTCGATCCCAAGGAAAAGCAAAAGCAAGTTTCGGATATGATGAAGCAGATGTCCCAGGACACCATGGCACAGTTTCCGGTGGAGGAGGGAAGCGATCAAATGGCTGCTTACGTCGATCTGCCGGAGAATCGCCAGCTCGAACTCGCAATCCAGCGACTTCGACGGATGTATGAGAGCACAGGAGAAGATCCGGAGGCCCTCGGCTTCCCTACCGCGTCGTCCGGCTCCGACAGGCTTGGTCTGGGCAACCTCATGAACAGGAAGGGGTAGAACATGCCGCAGGAAGGGAGCCCCACCCTCAGTCAGATCCGCAGGGATTACCGCGAATACGACAATATGAACGACAGCGAGCTGGCCGAAGCCCTGTATCTCAAGTACCAGCCGAATGAGGACTTCGATGTCTTCTCCCGGGGTATTGGCTTCGATGAGGAGGCTCAGACCGCCCGGTTCTCGCCCAAAGAGCTCAATCAGCGCAAGCAGAACCTTGAGGAGAAAAGCTCATTACATCGGGGCTTCTATGGCGGCGTGGAAAAGACGAAAGCCCTTGGGGCCGGAGCTCTTGCCGCCGTTGGCTCGGCCATGGAGGAAACGGTCGGCGTGGGCGAATCCCTGCGGGATTGGGGAATCTCTGAATACAAGGAGAACATGCGCGAGGCGCAGATCAAGTATCCTCAGAAAACATCTTTTCAGGAGCTGATCGACGACCCTTCCGTTTCCGGGGCCCTCGATTGGGGGGCCTACACATTGGGCGACCTCGCCCCGACCATTGCGGCCACTTTCGCGACAGGCGGCGCGGGTGGACTTATGGCCGGGACTGCACGTGCCGCCGGAAAGAGGGCCCTTTCCTACATGAGCCGCAAGGTCGGCACAGAGGCTATCGAGAAGGGGATCAGGAACGCGGAGCGAAAGCTCATCAACCGCCAGCTCGCCAAGGGCATTGCGGAGGACGTGGCCCAGAAGATGACCACTCGCGGCCTTGGGGCCCAGGCCGGGATGGTGGCAGGGTCTGGGGCGCTTGAGACCGGCGGCATGTATGGCGAGGCCGTGGAAGAGCTCGGCAGGGAAGAGGCCAATCCGTTTACGGCGCTCACCTTGGGCGCGGCAGCCGGAGCGGTGGAGCTGGCCGGTGGTAATATTCGGGTGCTGAGAAAGATTTTTGGGGATCAGATCGACGATGGGGTCAAGTCCGCGATCGAGCTTGCCAAGCGAGACGCCAAGGCCCGTCCCGCCGCGATCCGGTTTCTCTCTCGCGTCGTCGGCGAAGCCGCCCGGCAGGCCCCAGCGGAAATGGGCCAGGAGGCCGTGCAAGAAGCTCTCGCGATCACCAACATGAACTTTCAGGACCCCGATGCCGAAAGCATCCTCTCGCGGGAGAATGCGTGGCGGATCATCGAGGCCGGGGCCGCTGGCGGTTTGGCCGGTGGTGTATTTGGCGGGGCTGGGACGGCGACCACGGAAGCCGCCCAGAACGCCGGGGTCATGCAAGGGGCTGGCAGGGCCAAGGACCAGATTGACGAACTCTCGCAGCGGATAGGGAGGCAGAAGGCGCTGCGGGAAAGGCTTCCCGAATCCCAACGCGCCGAGGTTGATAAGCGGATTCAGGAAAACGAGCAGAAGGTCGCCGATTTGCAGAATAAGGTTCTTGCCAAGCAGAAGGGTAAGATCAGCTACGAGGAAGCGGCCAAGCGGCTAAGTAGCGAGGCCCCCAAGCCGGACGGAAAAAAGACCACGCTCAAGACCGTTCGTAAGCTGGTGAAGAACGACCGTGTTTCCGGGGATCAGTTCGGCGTGGACGAGGCCGCGCTCATGAAGCACATCGAGGCCCGGCAGCAGGAACAGGCCAAGGAGCTGCAGAAGCAGGGCCTTGATCAGCTCGATACCTCCAAGAGCTATTTCGATCAGGCCGGGGATCTCGTCGGGTTTGCCGATCAGCAGCAGGAACTCAATCAGGATACGATCGACCGCGGCCAGGAGCTGGTCGGCTCGCTCAAGACCGAGTATGAGAGCTTGCTGGATCAGGGGAAAAAGAAGGAGGCCGAGCAGCTACGCGCCCGGGCCAAGGAGCTTTCTGATCGCGTGGGGATTCCCGTTCACTTACAGAAGGCCAAAGAAGAGAAGCCCACGCAGCGGGCTCAGACAGAAGAGCAGCCCCTCGACGAGTTCGAGTCCGCCCCAGATCTGACCGGGCAGAACGTAGCCTTTAGCCTGTCCGATGATCTTGTTCCGGTCTCCGAGGCCGGAGAAAAAATCGCCCAAATTCAGGCTCAGGACCCCTTCCAGGCCAAAAGCCGGGCCAAGATACAAATCGACACCGCGTGGCAGCACACGGGCGAAAATGTGACCGAAGACGAGTTCGCCGCGGCCATGGGGAGCGTTATCTCCAACCGGGCCTACTTTACTGATGAGCCGAACAAGGTCACCCAGGCTGGCCTCTCCGCGCTCTCCGAGTGGAAGGCAGAGCGGCAGTCCGCGAAACACACCTTTCCCGCTCCCTCCATCACGGACCCCAGGCAGCAAGCCTCCGGACGAGCTCTGGAAGACATGGACGCCGGGACGAGAGCCGCCTACCTCACATCCGGATACGATTTCCTGCTCAATTCCGTGGACAAGGAAGGTAACATGCTGGCGGACAAGTTCCTCCCGGAACGGCTAGGCGTGGATGCCGAGACTGTCCGCGAGATTGCCGAGCTTGAGAAGCAGCGGCTCCTGGAGGAGCAAGGCGTCTGGGACGACAGCTTTCAGGAAACGCTTCGCACCAGCATGAGCGAGAAGTGGACCCGGCAGGAGAAGAACAAGCTCGCCACGGACCTTGTGGGGCGGCTGCGCCAAGCAGTCCAGGCCTTTGAAGAGGTCAAGAAAACCTCCGAGAACCCGCGCCAGGACTACATTGAAATGCACCGGGAATTTGATCGGGTGGCGGTCAAGAGCGGATCCCGGGCGGCTATGGAGCCCTCCGAGGAGCTTGACCGGCTCAGGGCCGACTACATCAAGACCCGGGCCGAGCTGATCGAGGCTGAGAAGGGACGGGCCAAACAGTCAGCCGAAGCGCCCCAGGTCAAAAAGACCTTGCCTATGGATTTTGTCTTCGGCCAGGGCGGAACCCCGGATAAGGCTGAACGCGTCCAGGCGGACAACACCTTCGAGGCCATCGTCCGGGGCGAGCGGACGGCCACCTCCCGCAAGGACGGCTCTCTCGATAACGTCCAGATCGGGGACATTCTCGCCTTCAAGCACAAAGACACTGGCCGTACGATCCGCGTCCGCGTGACCGGCAAGCGCAAGGCAGGGTCTGTCTCCGCAGAGCAGTGGGCCCAGGTCGAGGGATACTCCACGGAAGGGGCTCAGGAGAATTGGACCAAGGGCAATAAGTTCTCCGATTACACGCAAATCACCTATGAGGCGGTCTCCAAGCCCCACATTGATGTGTCCGCCCGGGAAGAGGCCAAGCTGCAGAACATCCGCAACCGCCTCTTCTCCATCCTCTTCGAGTCCCTGGACGACAAGTATTTCCGGCCCGAGGTCCGCCCCCTCAAGAGAGCGGTTGTCGGCCCGAAGGAGACCATGCGGGAACGAAATACCGAGCAGGGGATTCATCCCAGAACCAAGAACGCACGAGGCGAGGAGCTCTCTAAGGAGCAGAAACAGGCCGAGAAGAAACGGGCAGACTATCAGGCTTTCAGAGCGGCCCAGGCCCTGGCCTCCCGCATGATCGAGCTGAAACTCGACTTCCGGCGACAGGGCAAAGACCCCGAGGCCCAGGTCCAGAAATTCCAGGGCGGACGGGTCGTGATCGAGCAGCACCAGGACGCCGAGGATCGGCAGACGGACCTTAACCGACTGACCCAGGACATCGTGCCTCTGTTCAAGGAGGACGTATTCGGCGTGGACGACTACCAGCACGTGGTCGGCGTCCCCGAATACATGGGCGCGATCTACCATCAGTTCATCGACCGCAAGGCTTTAGAGCAGAACAAGCTCCATCCTCACTACGCTCGGCTCGTCGATTCAGCGGTGGAGAAGATCGAGGACATCTACAAGCGAAGTAATGGCGGCGAGAACAGGGAGGTCCTCAAGGAGTTCCAGGACGTTCTCTCGCCCTACCTGACGGACGTGGCCTCCAACAACCTCGCCCTGGCAATCTCCTCCAAAGTCCTGCACCATCAGGACCAAAACCTTGCCTCCGCTTACAAGCACGCCCTCAAGAACCTGTTCTCCAAGTCCTTCGGCCAGGACCCCAAGGCAAAGATCCCCAGGACGCAGTTCAACGCCCAGAAGCACATAACCGATGCTTCCGCGCTCAAGCTGGACTTTGGTAAGCATGTGACGCCCCTTGATCCCACGCGCTTTTCTCCCTTGCTGCGGAAGACGAGAACCGAGCAGTATAAGGCCGGGGAGATCGAGCACATCTTTCAGACCGATCCCGTGTTTCAGGAGCAATACCGGGAGCAGGAGATCCTTGATGCCATGCGCCGGAACAATTTCCTCGTTGGTGCCAACGACAAGGCGATCAGCATGGACGACCGCGTCCGGCAGGAGCTGGCTAGGGGGATCGCCAAGTCCCAGGTCAAAAAGGTCTACACCGGCAACAAGAGCGCGGCCCGGAAGGAGGTGGACGAGCAGACAGCCCCGGAAGCCCCCGTGGGAACTATCCCCGCGCCGGTCGCACAGCTCATTGTCGATCAGATGAGTTCGATTGATGAGCAGCTTGCGAACGAGCATGAGAGTGTCGAGCAGTCCGCCACGGACGCCCTCAACAAGCTCCTGTCTCCGGAAACCCTGCGAATGGTCAAGTCCCACGCGCCCTATTCCGGGGAGGCCAAGGAACAGCTCGATTTCGTCTATGACCTGCTTGGCAAACTCTTCAAGCAGTACGGAATGCGGGTTCAGACAAGGCCGGAGACCCTGCGGGAAGGGGCCGACAGCTCCAACCTCAAGGCCAGGGTCACGGATAAGCAGGTCGGGAACAAATACGTCGGCGTCGCGCATCTCAAGTATGACGGGGACATCGTGTCCTTCGAGAAGGACGGCGAGAAATACGTCGTTACCGATTTCGTGAGGGACGAGAAGAGCGGCGAGGCCGAGCAGAAGAGGCTGGAGGAGCTGGACGAGAATAATCCCGAGCATTGGGCCGAGTTGGCCGAGCTGGAGAGAATGCGCCCAAGCAGCCGGATCCAGCTCAAGAATTTAAGAACAGGGGAAACGACGAGCGTGGCTGAGGGGACGCAGCTCGTGAAGCATCCCCGGGTGGACCACTATCTCTATTTTGGCCCGAGCGATCGGGGTATGGGCGAGCTGCGGAACTTCTTTGAACAGGCAATCAAGAGATACTACCAGAGCCACGCAGAGGCTTCCCGCAAGCAGGCCGTTCCCAAGACACATGCCCGGATCGTGACAGACGAGGATGGCAAGAAATTCCTGCGGCTCTTTCCAGACCGCAACAGCCCGGTTTTCGAGGACTACGAGGTCACTCCCGGGGAGAGCGCACAGCTTGAGAAGGTCAACGAAGTGCGCCGCGCCCTGGAGGAAATGCGCAGCGGCCTGAGGGAGACCCCTCAGATTTCAGACTACGGGATCCGTGAGCTGCTCGATGCCTACGCCAACCTGGAGGAGGCGACCTACGCACAGGAAATGGCCGACACGGCCACTTTTAGCGGTGGCCCGTCCATGGACGAGCGCGAGGACGTGGAGCATTTTGAGGACCAGATGAAACGGGCCGCGGATGTGAGCGCCGATGTGTCCGGCGAGGGCCCGGACGCTTCCGGGGACGTGACCGTGGATTCCATGAGGGCCCCGGCGACCGAGAAACAGGCGGAACGGGAGCGATCCGCCGAGCTGGAGGAAAACCGTCAGGCCAAGATCATCAATTACTTGACCGACGACAGCACCTTTGATTTCGGGACCATGGCCGACGAGCTGAAAGAGCTCGCCAAGGACATGCCAGCAGAGCGCAAGACCGGCGTGCTCGCGGTTGCCCGGGAGTTCGAGAAACACCGGGGCGAGGCCGGGACCAAGGAAGAGGTCAACGCGGCTGAGAGGACGGCCCGGATCAAGCAGATGCTCCTAGAAAGCGAGAGCCTGTCAAGAGAGGACAAGGAGAAGGTCCAGGCCCGATATGCTGAAAAAGGGGATAAGGCGGGGAACGCCCTTGGCCTGGAAATGCTCATTGAATCGCAGTTCAGGGCCAAGGACAGGAAAGAGCTGGACAAGCTGCGAGCTGAGGGCCGGGAGAAGGAACGCCGCGAGGAAGTCCAGCGGCTCCTCACACAGCAGCTTACCAAGGGGCCGACCACGCCGGAATACACCACCATCGAGCCGGAGAAACTGGAGCAGGCTATTCTCTCCGTGGTGGCGGACGATTCCTTGACCGCAGAGGAGAAGGAAAACCTGGTCATGTTCCGGGACCCGGAAGAATACGGCGACCTCTCCGGGCTGTCGCAGCTTGAGGAGAAGGGGTTCCGGTTTAGGATTCACCTTCCCAAAGAGATGCAGGAGTTTCGTCCCGGCGGCGGGGATGTCAGGAAGTATGCCTGGGTCAAGCCAAGCGAGTTGTCCCGCTTCAAGGATAAGGACGGAAACCTTCCGCAGGTTGCTGGCTTCCAGCACGTGATGACCTTCAAGGATCCGGACAAGGAAGGCGAGACGATCAGAAAGCCCTACATCTTCCAGGTCACGGACAAGCAGCGGCTGACCCCGCAGGAGGAAGAGCGGTTCACGAAGGGCTACCGGTTCCACGTTCCAAAGTCCGCCATGTATTCCCCGGAAACTGAAGGGGTCAAGCGAGAGTTCGGCCTCCAGGTCCAGATCGGCGGCGAGTGGTATCACGTGGTCCCCGACGACACCGTGACCCGCGACCTGGACGAGGAGCAGCTGCGACTTGCCTCCAGGCAGCGATTCGATCAGGAAAAGAAAACCTGGGAGAACGTCGAGCGAGCCGGACGGCATTTTCCTTGGCCTGCCGATTCCTACTGGATGGGATTCAGCCTGGAGGAAGAGGACGTGGCCCGTGTGGACCTTACTGAGGAGGTCAATCGGGACAATCTCTCCCGCCAGCTCAACAATATCTCCGAGCGCCTCGTCCACGGTTCCCGCAATGTCCATCTCCACCTGACCCCCTATGATGAGACCGTGCCCAAGGAGGTCCGGGAGCAGCTCTTCAAGGAGGGCGTCGACCACCGGGTCAAGGGGCTCTACAACTACCAGACTAACGCGGTGCACATCTTCCTCAACCGCCACGCCGACAAAGAGGGCAAGCTCGACAAGCGGTCGTTGACCAAGACACTGCTCCACGAGGCGGCGCTGCACGGGGGGCTGACCAATATCTTTGAGGGGGATCAGGAGTTCGAGGCCTTCATGCACGACGTGCACCGGGCCTATAAAAACGAGCTCCCCGATCCGGAGACCATGACCAGGGCCAAGTTCCTGCGGACCATCGAGGAGTTCCTGGCCCGAAAGGTCGAGCAGACCGAGGTGGACGCCAAGGGCAGGTTTGTAAATCCCGAGATCAACACCTGGTATGACAAGCTCGCGGCCTTCGTGGTGAAGGCGGCTCGCAAGATCGCGACGCAGCTTGGCATGACCATCCACCTGACCAAACCCGAGATCAGGGAGACCATTGGCAAGACCTTCCGTGGGCTCGACGTGAAGCGCACCCACGGGCTCGCCCACATGATCCCGGGGGATATGAAGCCGGCCCGGAATGTTCCCCGCTATAAGGAGTTTCAGACCTACGAGGAGAACCGCGGGGACTGGTTTCTCCGCAAGATCGAGGACGCGCAGCGGCAGTGGCTCCTACTGAAAAAGTCTATGTTCAATCAGGGGATCAAACTCCGCGACGACGAGGATGTGGAGACCCATTTGCGCCTCTACCCTGGCCGGGTTGAGCCCAACGAGAAGCTTGTCCGGGACCGGATGCAAAACGCCTACGACAAGATCGCCAAACATAGGCTTTCGATAGAGGAAGTGACCAAATACCTCTTTGCCAAACACGCTCTGGAGCGAAACGCTCGAATCAGGAACAATCCCAAGATCCAGAAGAGAGTTCGGAGCCAAGCAGAGATCGACCTTCAAAACGCCGGGAGCGGGATCCACGACGAGACGGCCAAGCAGTGGCTTTCGGAGCTGGAGAAAGCAGGCAAGACGAACGCGGTCCACGAGGTCGCGCAAGAGGTTTGGAAGACCAATGAGGAGTTCCTGGACAACCTTGTCTTATACGGCTTTAAGACCCAGAAGGAGGTCGATCGCATCCGCAAAACCTTCGACTACTTCGTTCCCATGGGCCATGAGGACTTTTTCGAGAAGGCGGTCGAATCCTCCGGTATGGCCGGATCGAGCAACTTGGTGAAGGGCTTGAAGCCCAACCTCGAGCCGGGGCTCAATCCCCTTGCCATGACCTTCAACCGGGCCCAGAACGCCGTGGCAAACGGGGAGAAGAATCTGGTCAAGCAGTCCCTGTATCACATGATCTATAACCACCCGCAGAGCAACCTCTTCGAGCTCTACCTCCCGGAAGAGGAGGTCCGCCAGCTCCAGGCGGACATGAACCTGTCGGATGCGGACATGACCGACTGGCTCATGGAGCGCGGCTTCCATTCTGAGGCGGACATTGCCGAATCCCTGCAACAAGATTTGCGAGAGAACCGGATTATTCCTGTCACCATTGACGGCAAGCGGTCCTACATCCGGATCAAGCACGAGGGCTTACGCCGGGCCTTTTTGCAGGAGGGAATCGTTAGAGGGAAAGGGCTGGTCCGGGCCCTTGGCGGGCTCTCCCGCTGGCTGGTCATGGCAAATACCATGTTCAATCCGGAGTTCTGGTATACGAACTTACTGCGCGACGTGGGGACCGCCGTGGGCAACACCATCACCATGCAGCGGCTCGGGAAGAATCAGGACACAAAGCAGCTTGCCAAGCAGGTCTTAAAAGGCGTGCCCCACGCCATGCGCGGGATCGCCAACTACAATTTCGGCAAAGGCGACCACGAGTTTGCCGCAATATTCAAGGACTACGTGGAGCACGGCGGCAAGATCGGTGCGCCTTTTCATGGGAACAAGGACATGACGGAGCTGGTGCAGGAGATGCAGCGGGAGATCGACCGGCGGGGCAGCGGCGGGATCGCGGCGGTCATGCTCCGGCACAAGGACAAGCTCATGGATCTGACCACGCGGATCAATGACGTGTTCGAGAACGCCTCCCGCGTGTCCGCATACAAGACCGCCATAGATAACGGCGTCTCCAAGGTTCAGGCCGCGAAGATGGCCCGGGAGCTGACCGTTGATTTCAATAGGAAAGGTGAGCTCGGACAGTTGATGAATACGTTCTACCTCTTTTCCACAGCAGGTGTCGGGGGAACGGCGAGGATTTTGCGGGGGCTCGTGAAGAACCCCCAGAGAGCGGGGAAGCTGATTGGGGGGATCGCTCTGGGTGGGGCCTCCCTGGCGCTGATGAACCGGCTGGCCGGAGGCACGGACGAGGACGGACGCTGGCATTTCGAGAGGATCAATAGGGACACGCGAAGCAGGCACATGATCTTCATGGTTCCCGGTGGCAACGGGGACTACATGAAGATCCCGCTTCCATACGGCTTCGGGTTCTTCTTCGACCTGGGCCAGCTTATGGTGGACTACGCGCTTAGCGAGCGCGGCCACGGGACGTTCGATACCGCCGGGCAGATCCTTGGCTCGGCCACGCACAATTTTAATCCGATCAGCGCGGCCGGAAAGCTGAATACGGCCCACGGCTGGCTGCAGCTCGTCTCTCCGACCCTGGCCGACCCGATGGTGGACATCAGCATGGAGAAGACCCCGTTCGGGAGCCCCTTGATGCCCACGCCGGAATACAAGGGCCAGCCGGACGCGAGCCGCCATTGGGATTCTGTCGGCGTGGTGTCCAGGGAGGCTTCGCAGTTGTTGAACGAGCTGACCGGCGGGGCTCCTGAGGTCCCGGGGGCCGTGGACATTTCCCCTGAGACCATGGACTACATGCTGGAGACCTTCGGCGGCAGCGCGGGACGCTTCTGGATGCAGCGGCTTCCCGGCTATATCACGGGTAAACTCCAGGGCAAGCAGATGGATTATAACGACGTGCCAGCCCTTCGCCGCGTGATGGGCGAGCCTTACGATTGGCAGAACCGTCAGCTCTTCAACGAGGCGGTCTATGAAGTCCAGTCAGCCGGGGATCGCCTGGATAACATGCGGAAACGTGCGCAGTATGCTAAAACGGAGTCAGCAAGGCAAAGTGCAATGGAGACCATCAGGAACTACCAAAAGGACAACCGGAAACTCCTTGCACTTGATGGCCTCAGAAAAGATATGTTCGCTAGGATAAAAGATATCGACACTCGGAAAGAGAGGATACGAAAGTCCGGATACTCCCAGTCCCAAAAGGATAAAGCGTTGAATGATCTTGACGAAAGACAGTATAAGTTTATGAAGCAATTCAATAATCGATTTCTCCAATCTACCGATTGAGAGGTTTTTATGCAGTGGCACGAAAAATTCTTGAAGAACATTCAATATAAACAAGAACAGAGGAAGAGGGCGCTTAAAGGTAAAAAGATTCAAGACAAGAAAAATTACATGAAAGAGGAAAGAGTCAAAAACATAGAGGAACGACGAAAAGAGCTACGTCAAAAATAGTAAACCACGGCGAGCCTATGTATAACGGCATTGACCGGAACACCTTCGTGGCTATGGAAAGTAGTGATGACAAGATGAATATCTTGTTTGATCTATTGAAGGATACACGTAATCAATATGAAGAGATCATAAAAAGGCTGGATGATATGGTAGATGTTCGCCAGGGCGATTTACATAAAAGAAAAGAGCATTGTGACAGTCAAAAAGAAGAGTGCGAGAAACGGTTCAGAAAGATTGAAGGTCCTCTTCATAAAATCGTCGGAGCATTGATGCTTTTGAACGCTATCTTGCTTTTACTTAATGGCATTTCGTTTGCTTTCCCATTTTGAAAGGGTTAACCATGTCCAAGATTGAGGTTTTTAACTACCTCTTGTGTAACATCCTCAACGCCTCTCTCGCCCTGTTCTTCCTTCTCTTTGGCTATTTTCTCTTCTCCAAGCTGACCAAGTGGCGGTTTGCCGATGTCCTCACACGTCAGGTTAGTGGCGGCAGCATTGTTGTTGCCTCTTTTCTGCTTGGCCTGTCCCTTGTCATCGCAGCCGCGGCCTTCTAGCTGCGAGCGGATAAAGGCAGCGTGGAAGGCTATCGACCCCTTGCCCTATGTCTGGGGCGGGGAGTCCAGGCACGAGGGCGGCGTGGACTGCTCCGGAGCGATCTTCAATGTGCAGAAGAGGATCGGTCGGCCCGTCCCCAGGACCACGGCCAGAAAATACTTCGTTTTGGCCTCTGGTGAGCGGAAGGGGTGGCGGGAAGCTGGCTGCGGAGACTGGATCTGGTGGACGTTCAAGCCGAGCAGGCCCCACGGGCATATCGGGATGCACGTAGAGCAGCCCTTTGTCTGGCAGTCCGGGTCGAGCACCGGGCCGGAGAGGGAACTGCTCTTTGAAGGCGGGTTCTGGGATCGGTATTTCGATGGGAGCAAGTCGGTGGGACTTCAATAAGGAAGGGATGGATGTGGGGGATTTTAAGTAGCGCGGCGGGACTGCTGCGGCTGAGGTGGAAGGGGATTGCCGTGATCGGCGGGATCCTCGTTTTTGGTCTCACCATCTGGCAGTGGCACACGGACATCGTTTCCCGCGTCCGGGCCATGGCCGGGTACGAGCAGGTGGTCCAAGCTTTAAAGGAGCAAAAGCAGGCCCTGGAGGCCTACCGGGAAGAGACGCGCCGGGTGCGGCGGATAAACGAAAAGTCAGCGAAGAAGCTGCAAGAGATCGAAAGGGTGCTGGCTATACTGGAAGGGAGCTTCTATGAGCTGGAACAAAAGAGCGAGGCGGTGGCTGATTGGGCTGATAATCGGGCTCCTGGCCCTTTGCTCGACTGGCTGCGGGAAAGCCCAGCGGACGGTGATCAAAGCGAGGGTCGAGCCGATCCTTCCGCCCAGGCAGTGGGTCGAGCCGATCGAGCATCCCCGGCTTTCCGGGCCCTACAACCGGGATCTGGCGATCCTTCTCAAGCGGCAAAAGAAGATACTCGAAAAATACGAGGTCCGTCTGAATAAAATTCGCAGTTGGCGCGAGGATTACGCCAAGTAGAATCAGCGGACAGACCGGTCGTCCGGCGGCGCAAGAAGGGTTCACTCCTGCCTGTATCTTGCGCCATAAAAAAAGCCCTTCCCGGCGGGGTACGTTCCGGGAAGGGCTTTTCTTTTGGTCTACCACTTTTGAGGGTCTGGTAGATATGTGGTAGACAAAATTTCGGACCCTCTCTGTGAGATGGTGCGCCAGGGAGGATTTGAACCCCCGGCCTTCGGATTCGTAGTCCGACGCTCTGTCCGACTGAGCTACTGGCGCGCAATTAAAATATGTATAGTCTACCCAGCGCTATGTCAAGCTCCTCCTCGGACGACCCGTTTTCCCATTCGATTCTGGATTTTTTAAAGCTCGCCATGTGGGGGCATCCCTGCTCTCACCCGACTCTCGTTGGTTGCTGTTGTTCCAAGGCTCGGCAAGATATCTTCAGCAATGAGCTTTTGGACAGAAGGAGCATGTTCACGGTCGGGTTTTCCCGACGTGGCGAGCGAAGAAAATCGAACAGAAACTTCGGTGAATTGATTCGAAAAGGCTCCCCTGAGGACTACGCTGAGGCCAGAGTAGTGGCGAATAGTTACCTTCTTTTGTTTTCCGTTTTCAATTTGCTTTTCAGGTTGAGGCTGCTATCCGAATGCCCAAAGAAAGAGGCATATCACCTTTGAATTTTGAGATGCAGATTCCGTTTGTCTTCCATGCCACCTTCCTTTAATTATAATTGGGCCATAGTTTATGGCTTGCATGAACAGGTTGTTTGGACTTAGAGATTCCAATAGGGAAAGATCCGCTTTTCCCAGGTGCTGTGAGGGTAATCGAATTTGAGCAC
>Ga0207714_1000231_pt1 | contig 37898 bp, 41 predicted proteins | sample PonA232FremontCA_2_FD_187270 | JGI IMG/M metagenome (GOLD analysis project Ga0207714, IMG submission 187270) | Marine sediment microbial community from Fremont, CA, USA - Pond A23 Sediment 2 (SPAdes) | ecosystem: Environmental > Aquatic > Marine > Unclassified | place: USA: Fremont, California...
ACGATAAACAGGTTCGCCATTCCCGTGAGGCTCAGGTCGAGGTCAGTATAAAGCAAGACGTTGATGGTATGAGGATTGGATTTTTCGGGGGAATCGTTTACGCCAGCCGTCAGAGCAACTACGATTTTACCTCGATCAACTGACCTTTCCCCGGTGAATGCAGTGCGGACATCAACTGCTGTGAGGAATCCAACAACGTCTTCGAGCTCGGATTCGGAAAGTGATAATTGGTCTTTGAAATAGTCCTCGATTGGTCCTTCTTGTTCCGGCGATGTAGTGTGGTTTACGATCCTATTCGTACTCGTCAACCCTCCATTTAACGGAGCGGAGCTTAACACCTTGAAATTACCGGTCAATTCGATGTAACTATCCGTACTTTTTATTTCCAATTCTTGCCTCCAGCCAATTACCTCGTACAAGTGCGAGCTTACAGGGGCAACGCCATAAGCCCAGCACTCTTCCCTTAAGATTGGAGTCCCGGCAGTCAATCATTGAGCAATATAGGATTCATGTCGCAGTTTCCACTGGACGAATCCACCGATAAGGCTTTTTAACTCGGGGTTTGAATTCTTTGCAAACTTTTCTACAAGCCGGTCGGATTTTTTACCGCTCTCGGAATAGAGGTACAGAGTTACTCCAGCCGGCACTGTTGGAAGCCAGTCCGAAAATTCGTCTGCCGGAACGTTTACTGAACCAATAACGCGAGCGGCTTCAAAGGCTTCCGGAGATCTGACGTCGACGAACAGGTCAAATCCTTCCGTCATTTCGTGAGAATCAACCTGGTAGGCCTTCCGTTCACTTACCTCAACGGTAACGTGTAACCGATTCGGGGCATTATCTGCGTTAGAAAAAACTATTATGCTCTTTCTAGCCTCCTTTCCCGCAAGACCGCTCGTGTCAAAAACGAGTTCCAGGTCGAACGATTCGCCCGGAGACAGAGTTGGTTGTCTTCTTTCAACTAGCTCCAGACAACCGCAGGTCACGATGTAATTCTTTATTTTAAGCACTTTGCCCCCGACGTTTTTTATCGTAAACTTCCCCGTCTTTAGCTGGCCCTCCGTGGCATCTCCCAGATCGACCTGCGGTCCGCCCAAAAAAGCCAGCTTCGGGCCCGCGGCTGAAGGAACGTTTGCAGCAAATAAGACCAGAATTATCATAAATGGTACAAAAGCATAACTGTCCTTGATCACTTTTTTATCCCCCCTTTGCACTTTAAAGAGCACGGGAACCAGGCTCGGTGGTTAACTCTCATGTTCGTATGCCCTCTTGACCCTGCTTAGCCCGGAAGGGTGGTCGCGGAAAATCAACTCCACCCAGCGTGGTGGGGCGGGATTGCCCAGGTTTTGCTGCGACAGCTTTACCAGTGCCCTACCGAGAGCTTCGGGCTGGCTGGAAATTTCCAGGCTGAAACCGTCGGCAACTTTTTCCCTCACGCGAGAAAGCCAGTTTTGCAGGGGTGAAAGCAGAAACAACAAAAGTTCCATAGCACCGAGAATTACTGGCAAACCGGAAACGTTACTCTCAAGCCCGAAAAACCCCAGCATCGGCCCCAGAAACGTCGCGATAAGGTAAAAGCCCAGCAGAGCGAAAAGGGACTGCACCAGAAGAAGTACCCAGATATCATTGTACTTGTGGTGGCCCATTTCGTGCGCCATAACAGATTCTATCTCCGCCTGGCTAAAGTTGTCGAGCATCGTATCCGAAAGAATTATCCGTCTGCTCGAACCAATACCGGTCAGAGCACCTATCCCTTTGCTGGTTTTTTCGCTGGCTTTCATGTTGAAAACACCAACGAGATCCAAACCGGCCCGTTCAGCAAGGTTTTCCAGCTTTTCCTTTAACTCGGCATTTTCAACTGGTTCGAAATCGTAGAAAAGTGGCATGATGACTGTCGGGGCTATGAATTGAATGAAGACAGTTATCACAGTGATAATTGCCCAGATAAATACCCACCAGTTTGCCGTAGCGTTGATCAACCAGAAGAGCAGCAGAAATCCAACAAGGGATAGGGTCAAATTGATACCCAGACCTTTAAACTGGTCTTTTATCCAGCTGGAAGGGCTCTGGTTTGAAAGCTCATAACGCTTTTCTACTCTGTAGCCAAGCCAACCGGTTGGGAGGTCGAGTAAAAAGAAACCCACGGAAAAAATAAGAACGTAAGCTACCCTTATTGCCCAGATATTGCCCAACCATCCCCGTAATAGGTTAAACAGGGGTTGCGTACCCAAAAAAGCAAAACCAACTAGAGCACCAAGAGAAATTATCGTTCCTGCAGTGTTCAGTAGCAGGTTCTCCTTTTCGTAATCCTTTGCTTTTTCGTAAGCTTCCAGGTCAAATCCGTACTCGCTTAACCTTTCTTTTTTATTCATGACACCACCAGACTTTGTGAGGTTAATTAAAGCAAAGCGGAGGCAGGACTCCTGGTAAAGGAGGTTTTGGGTTTTCTTTGGCCAGGGCATCATTTACACATAAATTATATCAGGGGGAAGATCGAGTCATTTCTTGCTAATGTCGACGTAATTTTCCTTTTTATTTATTCGAAAAAGGAAGAAAAAGAAAACCAATACGGCCAGCCAGACTAAAGGTTGCCAAAATATCAATCCCAGGACCACGAGCAATATTAGGAGGGGTCCTCCGAGCAGCAATTCCACCAGACTCAACAGAGCACCAAATATTAACCCGATAACCCCAAAAACTATCACAAAAACAGCCACAAAAAGCTGAAAAATCGAGCCAAATAAAAAACCCATTTTTTATCCCTTTTATTTTGACCGAGGAGCCTTTTCCAATTATCCCGAGCTAATGCCCACTAGATTTCTTCCCTTTCCCCGACTTCTGCCGCTTCACTGACTTCAAGTGTATCGGAAAATTCTACCTTATCAATTAAACAATCCTCTCCGACTGAGACGTCGGTTCCCCTTACAGTTCCCGCTTCAACTCCTTCCAGCTTAAGTATATCGCCTTCTATCAGAGAGGATTTTAGAGAACCTTTACTAAATTCCGATATGTAATTATCCACTTTTTTTGTAAACTTTGTTACCCCACTGCTGATTTTTTCTTCATCGAAAGTTACATCGAAGCCAAGCTTTTCGCCCAGCTTGTCCATACCTCTTTCTACACTTTTTAAACCGCTTCTGACTTTTTCCTCGTCAATTGCTTTTGAAACTCCCTTCTTTCTGATTTTGATCTTCTCCCCCCCGATCTCTCGTGCATCGTTTTCGCTTCCAAGCCAGATATCTACGCTATCGGCGGAAAGGAGTCCCTCAATCGAGAAACTACCCCGGGACTGAAAGCTTTCACATTCTACGTCACCATTCACTTCCGAAGAACCGGCAAAGTAAATCTTATCGGATTTTATCCAGTGGGCTACATCCAGTGCACCGTATGAACGTAAAACGCCGGCATTTAAGCCCCCTTTTACTTTCAGGCTCCCCCGGATGATGAGTTCCTCTGCTTTTAGGTTCTTCTCAACTTCACATTTACCGGTAACTTCTACTTTTTCGGCCTCCAGGGAACCGTCAAAAGTACCCGACCCGGCTACGGAAACTTTATTTGCGACCACGTCTCCGGTTATTCTTCCCGAGCCGGATACTGTTAAAACTCCGTACTCGCCTCCTCCTAATTTCCCGGACCCGGTTATTCCTGCATCATCTCGGTACTCACTTCCGCTCATGGTTATCCTCCCTTCTTTCGAAATCTTCATCGGAATAATCTACCCGATCCGAATTAGGGGTATCCGGTTTCCTTTCTTTCAGGTACACGTATCCTCGGTACAACAGGTAGATAATCCCTCCAGCTATAATCAAGTTAAATACCGAGCTGAATGCAAAACCAACGAGCGATCCAAGAAAGACACCAATACCCCTAAATATCCAGACGAAGAGGCTCAAAACTGAACTAAGCAGTGCTCCGGCCAGCAAGAAAACAGTTAACAGCACGCCCCCTGCTAGCAACAAAAACTTCCAATTTCCGTCAAAATTAAACCTCATTGATATCCCTCTTAAGTTGACCTGGATCTCTCAATTTGAGCTTGACGTTCTCCACGATCCTGGAGAGGTCAATCCTTTCCAGGATCTCGACCGTCCTGTCAAATTTTACCTCACCGCTGGCGAGCAAACAAAATTTTGAAAGATTTTTCGGGGAGTTTCCGTGTTCTAGCTTTTGTTCTGCCAGTATTAATTCTTCATCAAAGTACCTTTCTCCCTGCTGAGAACTAACGGTTTGTATGGCGAGATATATTGCATCACTTTCGAACCCGGATTCCTTTAACCTGGAAATCAACTCCATGCCTAAAATATCGACGAACCTGAAGTGTTTCCGTGACCCAACTATTTCCTCGTAAAGAGAAAACAATTCCGAACCGAGCCATTCTAGCTCCAGTAGTGAAGACTTTTCGTATTTTTTCTCTACGATTTCGGGAGACAGGAGGTCCGCTATTTCACTGAGTGTATTGTCATCTTTTAGGGTCTGTATCCTTTCTATGCGCTGCAACACCTTCGCTTTTGGCAAGTAACTTTCCTGCCCCGTTCGTGTTGACCTGTGTACTATCCAACCGTCAGGTATCAGGCCTTTTCTCTTCCAGCGGTAGAACTGCCCGTAAGAAATTCCGGTCCGTTCCAGGATTTTCTTTTTAGAAATCATCTCTTCAGTCATCATTAATTTTAGTATAACATAACAGTGTTACGTTATCAAATCAACCGAACGTATTCCAGAAAAATGTATTTTAAAGGGCTGAATTCTAAAATTTTTGCCATTTAGGTTTGATTTGACGGCTAATTGGATTAATATTTCAGGGCATATAATCCTTTACCAAAAGGTGATCGTAAGAAATGGCTAAAATAAGGAGAATGGTGCTGGATATAATGAAGCCTCATGAACCTTCTGTTATTAACTACTCTTCCGAACTGGCCGACCTGGAATGTGTAGATGGTGTAAACTCTTCCATGGTAGAGATTGACCACGAAGTAGAAAACATCAAGGTAACCCTGGAAGGGGACAACATAGACTACGACAAGGTCGAGGATATCATCGATCGACTCGGAGGAAGCGTGCATTCAGTTGACAAAGTCCTATGCGGAAAGGCAATCGTAAAAGAACTCACCACCCCCCAGGATTGATACAAAAATTGACCCTCTTTACGATCACTATCTAAAAGGTTTTTCACCTATCTTTACTGGTATTTACTCGTTTAGGCTAATCTTAAAGACACCGAAAGCTTGAAAAGGGTCTACTAGTATTTAACCGCATGTGTTTTTTAACCTGGATTCTATAGGGGTGTAAAAAATTAAATGGAATTAGAAGATCTCGAACTCGAAGCAGCAACTAGAGGCATGATGGACGGAACGCTTTCCACTCTTGGGGTCGTCATTGGAGCTCAAGGGGCAACGCCGGAAGTCATAATAGCGGCAGGAATTTCCGGGGGGATAGCAAATAGTTTTTCCAACATATTCGCCGCTTTTACGGCATACGAAACAGAGCTAATGGTCGAACTTAACGATATAAAGGACGCAATGCTTCGTGGCAGTATCGAGGACACGGAATTATACGATAGTGGAAAACACGAAGTCCATAAACAGAGTTTGGCCGATGGGCTTGCCACTGTATTTGGTGCTCTCGTACCCGTAGTTCCTTATTTCTTTTTTCCGCCCGGTCTTTCTATTTATATAGCCGTTTCTTTGACCGCCATGCTTGGTCTCGTAGTCGGTGTCGTGATGGGGAAATTATCCCGGCGAAGCATGATAAGATCGGGGATCAAGATGGCAGTTATGGCGATAATTGTTGGGGTGATCTCGGCGTTTGTCCAATCCGGCTTGAGTTCGGTCCTGCCAAGCTCCTGACGGTGCCACTGCCCCCAATCCTGCAAGCTCCAGGTCCTGTAATAGCCTTTATCGATAAATTTAAATGGGGCAAAAGAAACTTTTAAAGATTACCGGAACGAATGTTCGGTGAGGACCAAAAATGAAATAAAGGTTTGAGCGTAATTTTCCAGAAATAGAGATCCTGCGTCACGGCTAAAGATTTGAGCTGAAAAAACCAGCTACTTTTTGGGCATATTCCTCCGGATAGTTTTTATAAGCCTGTACGTGACCAGTTTCCGGGACCAACCAGAGTTGTTTTTCCGACGGTTTTCTCTCGTATAACTTGACGGAATTCTGATGTCCGACGGCTTCGTCTGCTTTACCGTGGATAAAGTACGAGGCCGTCTCCATTTTTTTTATTCGTTCGAGCGCGTTGGTCTTCCCGTAAATGTCTACCCCAAGCGCTAACCTCGCCGAAAACATGTATATCGGAAAAAACGTCTGCAGAAAAGGATTTCGGGAATAACCCCCGAAATCCTTTGAAGCTAGGCGAAGATTGGCATAGGGACTATCCGCGACTACGGCATCTATCCTCTGGTCCTCCAGTCCGGCGAGCAAGCCAGCGGTGGCGCCGGCAGAATGACCGAGAACTCCGAATTCGGAGACTTTTTTCTCTTCTGCCAGAAAATTTACCGCGTATTGGAGGTCCTGGCTCTCAAAATAACCAAAACCGTACCTGTTTCCACCGCTCAAACCCGTGCTTCTGGGATCGAAAAGCAAAACGTTGAACCCGGATTCGACCAGGAAAGGTGCATAGGTCAATACGTTCCAGCGGTTTCCACCTTTTCCGGGAGCAAGAATAATGCACTCGTCATCCTTTTTGCCAGGGACGTACCAGCCTTTTAGCTCTATATCGTTTCCCGTATTAAAATTTACCTCCTGATACTCCAGTTCGTACGTCCGGGGGGTCTCACCAGTAACTTTTCCTCGGGGGTGGTTATATATGTCTTGCTGGATCCTATTCCATATTTTGTTACCAGCGAAACCAATTCCCGCCACGAGCCCAACTGCAATAACAGGCAATATTGCTACCCTGAGTGTTTTAGATTTGCGTTCCATTAACTCTTCACCAAAACTTGCTGGCGACACAGAGTATCGACGGAGAGAGTTCCGGCTTGATTTTGATAATAATCGGCGTTTCCAGACTTAGGGATTTGTCGTGACTAAAACTATTTTTTGTAGGCATGGCCAATTCCCAAAGTTCAGCAATTAAGTGTGGTCTTCAATACCTTGAGCCAGCTCAATAGCTGCTGAGTAATCAAGAAGTGCTCCTTTACCTGACTGAGTGCACTACCTCCCAGCTTTGCGCCCAGCTCGGGATTCTTGAGGATTTTTACGACCCTGCCAGCTACCTCTTCGTAGTCTTCCGGGTCCACGAGAAAACCAGTTTCTTCGTCGTCGACCTGAAGCGGTATTCCGCCTACGTCGGAGGCAACTACCGGGCTACCCTTCCAAAGACCTTCGGTGACAGTCAAACCAAAACCTTCTTTCAGTGATTTCTGCAGAATAACAGAAGAGACCCTCTGTACCACGTTGACGAGAATATCACTTTCCTTGTTTATAACGATTATATCGTCCCTATCGGAGGCCTTTTCCATGACGTTTTCGTATATCCCCGGCCCTTCCGGGTCGTCAATCGCCATAGACCCCAGAAGAACGAGCCGGCAATCAACCTCTTCCTTAACCCTGTCGAATACCTCTATTACCCCTTCGGGATCCTTCCACTTATCGAACCTCGATATCTGGCTTATTATCGGTTTGTCGTCTGGAATATCGTACTTATTCAGGTATTTATCGATAGTATCCTGGTCGATTTCCTTGTTCTTGACGGTCAAAGGATCGATTGAGGGGTGAATGACTTCTGAATCAATATTGACGTCGCTGGAAATGAAGTCCTGAGCGGAAAAGACGCCCCTGTCGTAACGTATTATGAACTGTTTTAAGTAGTCCCAGACTTCCGGATTCGGGTTGGAAAGATCTATATGAGCCCGCCAGATCCACGGCTGCCGCTTCTTGAAGTAACGGATCAGGGGTAGGGGTTGTGGATCGTGAATTATTACTACGTCATGGTCTACGTGGGAATAGCTCGAGAACCTTCTGTTGGTTCTGGTATAAACTGACTTCTTTAACTGAGAAAAATTAATGTCCTCGCCCTGGAGCGCGTTATGGAATTTTTTTGTAACGTTGAAAAAGTCATGGCTCCCGTGAAGAATTCTCCAGTCGACTTCGATACCAAGGTCACTCATCAGAGGAACGAGGTGGTCAAGGATCTCTGCCACGCCGCCGCCCTGATAGCTGGAGTTTACGTGAAGTACTTTTTTTCCATAAAGGCACCGGCTTTCCTGAAAAATTTTAGAAATTACTTTATCGCCCACAATGTCGCGATAATCCTCGATATGTTTCACAAATAACACCTCCACTGGCGACCAAGCACGGTCTCAATGGGAAACAAAGAATTTACCTCCGGTTTAGCCTAAACCTGCTCAAAGAGTTCTTCCACCGCAGACGCTTTTTCCTTTTTAGTTCCTCCCCCTTTTATCGCGTCAAAAAGCTCGGTGGAAGTGACCACCGTAAAACCGTAGAGATTGCAGCCATTTAACAGTTCGTCTTTTACCTGGTCCGGACGTTCGGCCGGGTCACTGTCGGAATAACCGCTGACAACCAGAACCCCCTGCGGGTCGTCGTTCTCGTAAATCTTCAAGTCGTTGATTCCACGGACTAATTCGTGATAGGGTTCTAGCCCGATTGGACCATCACGATTTACCCCTGCTTTCAACGCAAAACTCTCTCCTTCTGTAGAAGAAACCAAAATATCTATGCCTGAATTTGCAGTTTCCGTCCGAAAACCCAGCTCGGTGAGGGTGCTCCGTAAAACTGATGTCAGCTCAAACTTAGATTTCACGGCAAGCAACCTCTTAAAACCGGCAACGGTGTTTAGCTCTTCCCGCTTCTTTTCCTTTTGACGGTTCAGTTCGGACATCTCGGCCTCGATTTCTTCGACCTCCGACCGCAGCACCTTTTCCTCGTCCAGACTATACTTATCCAGCCAGGACGGTCCACCATGGAATTTGAAACCGAAAAGACTGAGAGCTACTTCAATTAATTCACCAAGTAAAGTTTGATCGAGCGCCATCTCCGCCGGCAGGAAGTATATATTGCCCGCGTTTGCATTCAGGACAAAACTCACGAGGTCGCCGGAAGGAGTGACCGCAATGGGCTCGAGTGCGGAATGATCCAGCTGAGGGTTTCCACTCAGGGTTGCGCTATAAGAGATATGCTCACTATATGAATCCAAAAAATTACCCACCTGGGTTTCTTTTCTCTTTACTACCACCCTCTCACCTTTTCTATTCTTCATCCTCTCCACTAAAGCGGGATATAGGTCTTCACTAATTGGGAGCCAGGAATAACTACCGATGGTTTCGTTCTCGTCGTTCTTTACTACCGTAAGTTTCCTACCTGGTTTTCGCAGTTTGCAGAATACTGATCCGTTCTTGCTTAATAGCTCACCGATTTCCTCCCTCCGGGCACGCATCAGGTTCTGTAAGCCCCTTGCTAGTCCTCCGTCTTCACGGGGATTACTTTTAAAGGAGCCATCGCCCCGCGGCCGTAAGTGGTCAGCCCAGAGCGAGCTTATTTTATCCGGGTCAAGGAAGACCGCATCGTAATCGTTAAAAGCGTTCCCCGAAGCGAAATTACCCTGCTCTACTTTAACGGATTCCAGGTCCTGTGGCTCATCCAGGCTCCAGCCAACGTCTAATAGTCGAACGTTCCTATTGCTGTTGATCGGTTCCCCCTTTTCTTAATGACCGCACAACACTAGAAAAACTAATCTAAGTGCTTCATAAAATGTAGTGGACAAATTTAATACCAGTAACAACTTTGAGTAGATGTTAGCCATAACCGAATTTTTTTTCAATTATCTTGCCCTGCTGTATGGAACCAGAAAAAGGCTTCGGATCGGGTGGTAAGTGTAAACAATATCTCATACACTGATTGGAAAGTGGGCCATGGATCGATTAGCGCTGAGTTTCGGGAAAAGAAAATTTCAAACTGCCAATTTCTTTACTTGAACTGAAGCAAATTTATTTGAGGTGGCAATGCAATACAAGCCGTCTACGGTAGCTGCCCTGATTGGGGGCGTGATTTCGGTATCGTTTGCTGCAATATTTATCAGAATGTCGACGGCACCCCCGCTGATAATATCGTTCTACAGGATGTTTTTCGCCACGGTGTTAATTTTAACCTACTCCACGTTCCGCAGTGAAGTATTCTCCGAACTAAAGAAGCTTACGCGGAAGGACTTTATTTTACTGCTCTTGGCTGGTTTTTTTCTTGCTGTTCACTTTGGCTTCTGGGTAACATCACTCAGCCACACGAGTGTCGCCAGTTCCGTCGTTCTTGTTACTACTCAGCCCATTTTTATCGTGCTGATTGAAAGCGTCTTTCTTGGTAAGAAGCCTTCGAAAAACTTTTTAATTGGTTTGTCAATCGCGGCAGTTGGAAGTTTTTTGATTGGTTTTGGCGATTTTCATGGGTCCGAGTTTGCACTTATCGGTGACGTGCTAGCACTTCTTGGTGCCGCCATGGCTGCGGGGTATTTTTTGATTGGCGGCGAGGTAAGAAGTAGGATAAAAGTGGTTCCTTACATTCTGACGGTCTACGGTTTCAGTTCAATTTTTCTCCTGCTCTTTACTACTGCAGCAGGGATCCCCCTGTTCAACTACAGCGCGTACAACTTTTCCCTCTTTCTACTTCTTGCAATTGTCCCGACCTTGCTGGGGCATACTGCTTTTAACTGGCTATTGAGTGAAGTGAAGGCCTCCATGGTGGGGGTAACCATTCTCGGTGAACCGATCGGCTCGTCAATTCTTGCGATTATTTTCTTTGACGAATTCCCTTCCTACTGGGTGATATCCGGGGGCCTTTTCGTTCTGCTCAGCATATTCTTCCTCTGGCGCCAGGAACTACTCGAGGGGAAGATCTGATCCCGGCCCCCAGTGTCACCTAAGCTCGAAATCTATTCTCTAACTAATTCCGTTATCGTTATGGACCTTCTTCTTCCAGTTCTTCAGCGGCTCTTTCCTGAGCCTCTTTTTCGATCTCTTCGGCTCTCTTCTCGAATTCAGTTCTGGCTTCTTCTGCCTTATCGGATAGGTCCTTTACCAGCCCTTCGGCCGCCTCTTCGTCGTAGTCGCCTTCTTCGTAGTCGGGGAAACCGTCATCGCCGGAGATTCCCATTATACTGCTCACGGCGCCCAGTACGTCGGCGGTACCAGAAGGTACGATCAACTTCGAAGCCCGACCATCGGCCAGCTCCTTCATTGCTTCGTAAGCTTTCAGAGTCAGAATCTTGTCGTTTGGCTTTCCTTTGTGGTAAGCTCCAAATATTCCCTGGATTGCGTTTGCCTCACCTTCGGCTTCCGTAATGTACTCGTAGCGTTTGGCGTCGGCCCTCTTTCTCCTGGCGTTTGCCTCACCTTCGGCTTCCAGAACCGCCGCACGTTTGCTTCCTTCGGCTTTGAGAATCGATGCCTTCTTACTTCCCTCGGCTTTTAGTACTTCAGCCCTTCTCCGTCTTTCCGCCTTTAGCTGTTGCGCCATGGCATCCTTTACGTCCTCGGGCGGAGTAATCTCCCTTATCTCTACCTTGGTTACCCTGACCCCCCACTTATCAGTTTCCTTATCCAGAGTATTGAGCAGTTTGGAGTTTATCTTTTCTCTTGAGGAAAGGGACTGATCAAGGTCCATTTCACCAATCTCGCTTCTAAGGTTCGTCTGGGCCAACCTGACTGCCGCGTTTTCAAAGTCTTCTACTTCGTACTCCACCTTCTTGGCGTCAGTCGGCTTGTAATATACTATTGCATCTACCGTCACCGTTGCGTTGTCCTTGGTAATTACATCCTGTCTTGGAACGTCAAGCGTTTTTTCCCTCATATCGATCTTTCTTACCTTCTGGACGAAAGGAAAAATGAAGTGCAGTCCGGGCTCGTAAGTTCTGGAGTACTTTCCAAAGGTCTCCATCAGACCCTTCTGGTACTGACGTACGAGCGTGGTCGCCCAGGCACCGAACACAAGAACGAATGCAATCGCTGCCGCAATTATGATCAATGACATATTAACCCTCCTCTGGGTTACTTGAGCCGCCCTGTTCGGTCATATCACAGGGTTCTACAACTAGAGAAGTACCTTCAATGCTCCGTACTTCAACTATATCGCCTTTTTCTATTAACTCGTCGTTTAATGATTCAGCCCGCCATCTTTCGCCGTTTACGATAACTACCCCGTCGCCCTTTGCCGGGTCTATTTTTTCTTCAACCGTCCCTCGTTCATTGATTAACCTATCGGCACCGGTCTTGATGCCACCCTCGGAGCTATAAATATCGAACTTCCAGGCCAGGTAAGCGGCAAGTCCGGTACCCGCGACAAAAGCTATGAAACTACCGATTTCTCCGGGGAACAAGAAATCAACGAGGCTGGCAACTAAAGCGCCAAATCCTACGGTACCAAAAAAGAAGGTTACCGTGGTCAACTCCAGCACAAGAAAACCTAAACCGGCTATAAACCATAACCAAGAAGGTATGAGCTCCATCCGGTTCACCTCTTTTAGCTAAAATTTATAATTTCTGGGACGAACGTTCGTGCTCTTGGGTGCAGAGAGATTCCAGGCTTCTTTCGATAGTAAATATAGGGTCCCCGATAAGATCGAATGCCCTCCAAGAACTACAGGCTTGTCGGAATCACGGGCAGCTTCAGTTAGTTTACGTAAATAAGTTGTTTTGATTCCATCCGGTTCGAGAAGATCCGAAGAAAAGCGTTCCGGCCTCGATGGCCACTGACCCTGATAATCAAACAGTACGCGGGTATCGAGGAATAATCCAGTCCCCTGATTGGTCAAACGCTCTATTAAGCCTTTAGGGCCGAGGGTTCTCAACAGGTGGCCACCCAGTAAAGGTATCGAACCCTCCTTGCCAGGTTCGGAGAAACTACCCCTGCCTTCGGAATAAGTATTGATATGGCAGGCTGCGTTGTTCTCCAGTTCCGCAAAAGTACTCGCCCCTAACCTCCCGTAAATAACTAGTCTAGAATCCTGATCAGTAAACTGAGGCATGATCTCCTTTATCCTGGTTTTACCCCACTCAAGCTTATCGACGTAATCGGATAGCCTGGCACCGGTTTGGTCGGAGAGTTTTAAAGAAAGCAGGTCTATTGGAGTGTCTATGTCCAGCTGGGTTCTGGCACTCCTCTCGAGTTCGTAAGGAGTTAAACTAATTTCCCGGGTTAACCACCCGAGTTCGTTGTCTTTTTCCGGTGGCGTCGTCCCTAAAAGCCGAGCTGCCGGAGTACAACCCAGGAAATCAGTAGAATAAAAATTGTTCGAAATAGAGCTCTCTTCGTGCGTCAGCAAAAAATCGATCAGGTTGGAGAATTCCTTCCTGCCAAGCAGTGTCGCGCTTCCACCACCAACGTACAGAACCTCTTCCAGATTAAATTCTTCAATGGCCTCATAAAGGTTTTCGCCAAAATGGAAGTTCTTACCGGATCGACGTACCACCAGGTCCGGATAAAAAGATTTGGCCTTATCCAGCAGCCGGGTTGAATTGGTAATCAGTGTCCTGCTATCCAGCCGGGGCAAGTCTTTCGTCCGATCAAGTAAATCCAGGGTATTTTCTTCCAACCCCCGGTTGAGTTGTTCTTCCACCTTTGAGTCCCCTTCCACGCCGGTTGTCACTATAAGGCCGCAATTCCTGTGTTGGCTGGACACTTATTGGTCTTCCCCCATAATTTTTGCTCCGTTTTCCGTGCCGACAAAGACTAGATCGGCATTTCTATCGACGAAGAAACCGTTTTCGACGACGCCCTCGATTCCGTTTATTTCGAGCTCCAACTCCTCGAGTTCGGCCTCTTCCAATTTTTCTTCTAATTTTACGTCAATTATCAGGTTTGCATTGTCAGTCTTGACTGGCTCATCGTCCTGCGTTCTTAATTCTGGTATACCAAAGCGCCTAAGCTCGGCTCGGGCCGTTTCTTCCAGGTCCGATTCCACTTCCACGGGAAGCGGGAACGACTGGCCAAGATAATCGACCAGCTTGGTCTGATCTACGACTATTAGTAACTTATCCGAACGTTTTGCTACTTTTTTCTCCCGGTAGTGACAGCCCCCACCCCCTTTTATAAGGTTGAGCCCGGGATCGACTTCGTCTGCTCCGTCGATATCAAAAGCGAGCTGACCGGAAAAGTCTTCCAGTTCCTTGACCTTAACCCCCCTTTGCGCCAACTCCTTTTTTGTTTCTTTGGAAGTTGGTACTGCGGTTAAACCGCTCTTTTCCGCAATAAGATCAAATGAATGGGCTACAGTAGAGCCAGACCCAACCCCGATACTCAACCCGACACCAAGTTCGTAATTGGCTTCTATCCATTCCATTGCGCCTTCAACTGCGTTTTTTTTCAACTCTCCACGCGATACCAAATATTTCACCCCGCTATTTACTGCTGTTTGATAAAAATAACGTAAATAGTTTGCTCAAACAGTTGTTCTTATTGATACATTATAAACCCAGTATTGATTTAAACAAATTATGCTCCCTGCAACCGCCAGAATCTACCTTGCAGATAGGATTAAGTCGTATATAATTTTATGTTGTTTGTCCAAATTGACCAAAAAACCTAAAGACCACCTGAAAGGTGGTACATTATGAATTTTTTTAATTTAATAAAAAAGAGAACGTCAGTCAGATCCTTTACGGAAAGACCAGTGCAAAAAGACGAAGTTGAGAAACTGCTTCAGGCTGCGAATTCTGCCCCTTCCGCCGGTAACCTGCAGGCGTATGAAATTCTCGTAATAAAAGAGGATTCTTTGAAGGAGGCCCTGGCCGAAGATGCACATGGGCAAAAATTTATCGAGAAATCACCAGTAATATTTGCTTTCCTGCAGGATGCAGCTCGTTCAACGGAAAAGTACGGGGAAAGAGGTGAGCTATACTCCATTCAGGACGGGACTATTGCAGCTACCTACCTGCAACTTGCTGCAGTAGAACTGGGGCTTGGGAGTTGCTGGATTGGTGCATTTAACGAAGAAAAGGTAAAAGAGGACCTTGGCACTAACAAAAAACCGTTAGCCCTGATACCCGTAGGCTATCCTGCCAAAAGCAGCGGTGGGGATTCACCTCGCAGGGAACTTGACGATTTAGTTACCTACATGGAAAGTAGTTGAGCTCATTCACCCATTAACTGAACTATTATTTTTCTGTCCCGAGCCCGGGTATCGTGATTGAGTATTACGATGTCCTGCCATTGACCCAGCTTCATATTTCCGTTGACAAAGGGGACCATGGTACCCGGCCCCATTATAGTTGCACGCACGTGACTGCGGCCGTTATCGTCGTTCCAGGTCTGATGGTGCTTGTAGGGTATATCTTCCGGGGCGAGTCTTTCCAGGGCTTCCGGTACGTCCTCTCTCAATCCCGGTTCGTATTCGACGGTGCTAATTGATCCCGTTGCTCCGGGGACGAAAATATTAACGCTACCTTCGTCAATACTTGAACGACGAACTATCTTACGGATTTCCTCAGTGATTTTTTCCATCTTGCTGTCCGGACCTACGTGGACGTTTATCTCAACTGTTTCAACTACCATCTTAACCCCCACTTTTAGCTTGTTTTCCCTTGCTCAAGGAAGGAAACTATCTTTTCCATCTCCATTTCCCGTGAACCTTTTACCAGCAGCAAGTTGTCATCGCCGGTTACCTTTTTTTTCAGGTGGCTCGTTAATTTCGACTTCGATTCGAACCATTTAGCTTCAACTTGTTGTCCGGCTTCATTCGTCCGGTTTAACTGCCGAATTAGGGCAGACGTATGTTTGCCCACGGAATATACCAGGTCAACTCCTGAATTACGGACCGTTCCAGCAAGGTCCCGGTGCAGCTCGTCGGCCCTTTCCCCAAGCTCCATCATATCACCGAAGACGAATATTTTTTGCCCTGCAGAATCGATCCGTTTCAGGTATTTAAGGGCGTTTTTGGTAGCTCTTGGGTTTGCATTATAAGTATCGTTTATCACCGTTCCAAAAGGGGTCTCAACCGGCTGAAGCCGCTGATCAATCGGTTCAACCCCTTGCCGTTTTTTCAAATTTACGGGATCCAGCCCGAGTTCAAGGGCCACGGCTACTGCACCAAGCAAGTTGATGGCGTTTCCCCGTGAGTTTAACTTTGACTCAAGCCTGAAGGGAAAGATAGAACTACGAGAGCGCAGGTCGCTGTTGACTGTTACCTCTATTCCGTCCGTACCCCTAATATGAATCTCTTCCCCTCGATAGTCCAAGCTGGCCTTCGAACGGGTACCAAAAAGTACCGGTCCGAGATCAACCTCTTCCTCAGCCTCTTCTAGAAGCAGGGGATCATCCCCGCCGATGATCAACTTGGCATCATGACTCATCCCAGCAGTTATTCCCAGTTTTTCCCGAGCGATTTCTCTAGTTCCCGAGAAGTTGCCCAGGTGGACTTTCCCAACTCCCGTAATCAGACCCAATGTTGGCTCCAGAACTTTGCTCAGTTTTTCAACGTCTCCCGGATACTGTAGGCCCAGTTCGAATACGGCGTAATCAGCTTCTTCATCCATTTCGAGCAAAGCAAGGGGCAAGCCGAATTCCGTATTGTAGTTCCCCGGGGATTTATGGACCTTTCCCGAAGTGGATAGCATGGAAGCAATCAATTCCTTTGTGGTCGTCTTGCCCCAGCTCCCGGTAACGCCAACTATAGGAATATGAAACGAGCTTCTGTAGTAATGAGCCATATTCAGGAGTGCCTGTTCAGTATTATCGACAACTAAGAGGTTAAACGGGCTTTGCTTCCGGTAGTCCTTCGACTCCGCCAGGGAGGCCGAGGCTCCCTTTGCATATGCTTCCTCGATGAATTTATGTCCATCGGTGCGGGAGCCCGAAAGGGGGACGAAAACGTCCCCCTCGGAAATAGTTCTGGTATCTATGGAAAAACCACGGACCTGGCGAGCCTGTCTGTCAAATAGTTCTCCGTCCGTGGCCGCAACAATTTCTTCCAGGTTAAGCATCTAACATCCGGTCATTTTTTCGCCTGTTCGCCGGATTCTTCATCCGGTTCGGCTCCATTGTTGCTTCCGCTTGAGGCCATGATATTAATTGCTATCGCCTGGCTACCGTACACTGCTCTGTTATCAAGCTTCTTGCTCACTCTGGCAGCTGATTCGTACCTGTAGCCCGTAGCAGCCATTGGTACCACGCTTTCTTCGAAAGGCTTGAGTAGCTCGACGGAAAGGCTTTCGTAGCTTTTCAGATTATTGACGTAGCCGATCCAGTCCTCAAAGTTTTCCAGGGTCTGGGGTGGGGCAATGTTGGTCGGCCTCGGGCCCCCGTATACTGCCACGACGTAATTTCCGGGTGGTAATTCCTTGGGTAGCTGGAAACCTCCGGTTTTTTCCACGAGTTTACCCCTGTAATTCTGTACTTTAACCTGGTAGGCAAGGAGGTCACCGGCAGTATAGTTTCTTTTATCAGTGGCAAAATAGGTAATCTGACCCGACCGGATATTTCTTTCAAAGTTAATTTCCGCTTCCAGGTTATTTAGTTCTGGGTTTTTGAAAGGGTTATGTGCCAGCGCGTCAATAAACAGCGCGACCTGCAGTGAAGGTAGGTCCGAAGCCTGGTTGTAGGAGAAGAATACATCCGTCCTTTCCAGGGGCTCGGGCATGTTATCGCCGGTAACTTTGTAATTCACCTTTACGGTGCCCGGACCGGTTCTGTTCAGGGTCCTATCGATTGCTTCCCGGATCGTCGAATAGGACAAAGTGCCGATCAAACTATTTGTCTTCACCAGTTCCGTATTAAAACTGGCACTGCTGTTGGAACCCATTTTGGAGATCTTTAGGTTTGTCGAAAATAGCTCCGGCTCTTCCCCTACTTTCCCCATTACACCCTGAGTTCTATCCTGGGTTACAGTTCCAACCGTTTCGGATACGTCACCAAGTTTAAACGGTGATTTGTAGCTCTTTACGGTATCAAGCACGCTGGCTTCCGTCAGCAGGAAATCCGAACTTCCATTAAGGATAAACCTGTGGCCAAGACCAAGTACCTTATCTTCTTCTCGATAGGTAACGGTCCCAAGCGCACCTATGGAGAGGTCACCCCGAGCAAGGGAGACCCCCATCGGCCCACCTGCCTGTAGCTTCATTGTTTCACCGGAGTTGTTCCCGGAACCCTGTAGGTTATGAAAGGCGAGATCGTACTGTGAAAGTCCACCCTTCAGATTCTGAATCGAACTACCTCCGATGGTTGCCAGTGGGTCGTAAACTCTCCCGGGATCATCGGATTCTATACCTTCTTTCAGGGCATTTATCGAAGCCTGAGAAAACCCGCTGAGCATTACGGGGGTTACGGATTTACGAAATACCAGTTCATCGTTTTTACCGTTTTCTGCGGGTCCATTGTTTGGGGTTGAATCGGAGATCTTTACGTCTTTTCCCGGGAATACATCTTCAAGCGAGTCTTCCACGGAACTTTTGGTATCCTCAGATCGAATTCTGGCTCCTGCCGCGCCCTGGTTATTGAACAGGTCCAGCATGGTTTCTATGGGAGTTACCAGTCCTATTGGGTTACTTGCGTCCTTACTCCAGAGGGCGGATCTGCTTAAAGCACCTATCAACTTACCGTCTATGTAAACAGGACTTCCGCTCATGCCCTGAGCAACTCCACCGGATTCTTCAATGGGTTTACCGCTGGCACGGATCACAATGAAGTCCTGAAGCTTTCCGGGTTCATTCATTACGTCAACTACCTTTACCGAGAAAGTAGATATTTCAGTTCCTTTTACGACCGTTTTTCCGGTTCCTTCCATTCCCTTTTCGATAGCTTCCAGTCCAAGAAAATTATCACCTGTTGACGCCAGGGCGACACCGGAAGAAAATAAGAGTTGAAGTGAAATCAGCAAAACCAAAGCTCCGATCAGCTTTACGTTAACGAAACTCCTCAATCTGCTTTTCATATGAACCTCCCAGCTTTATTTATAACAAACGGCAACAATACCGTTTATGTACTAGTCCAACAGTTTTTAAAGGTTGAAACCAAATTTACCATCTAATTTTTAATAATAACGGTTTACAAACCGATTTTGCAGGCTGATAGTCGATAACAACCAACAACCCTCCAATGAAAGGTGTGCTTAGAATTCAGTTAAAGACGGATACTGGCCTTAACACTTTCAAACTCCCGTCACAAAAAATAACTTGAACTTTAATAAGGTACATGAAAAATTTACTGGAGTTTTGTAAATAAAGTATGAATATTCAAAAGTTTCAATGGTTGACAGCAATTACTTGACATTTTTGGATAAGAGTCGGATCCCTATTGGTATTTTTAAAAGTATTCCTTATATTTATGGGGTATTTCATAACTCATCCTGGGAGGAAAAGATGGGCAAAGATAATCTGCTAACGGTGGAAAACGTATATAAAAGCTACGGAGACGAAGAGGTCTTAAAAGGAGTTTCCTTTGAGATGGATCAGGCGGAAACCAAAGTTATTATTGGCCCTTCCGGTACGGGCAAAAGTACTCTGCTTCGCTGTATCAACCAACTAACCAAACCGGACCAGGGTCGGGTGTGGCTGGAAGGCGAAGAGGTAACCGACAGTTCTAAAGATATAAACAGGTTTCGACAGAACATAGGAATGGTTTTCCAGCACTTTAACCTGTTTGAACACCTGACCGCACTTGGAAACGTCACCCTCGGATTAAGAAAGGTAAAGGGTTTTGACAAGGAAAAGGCGAAGGATATCGGTCAGATGGAACTGGAGAGAGTCGGATTGTCCGACCAGGCAGACTCCTACCCTGCCCAGCTATCAGGCGGCCAGAAGCAACGCGTTGGGATCGCCAGGGCTCTGGCCATGGAACCAAAGATAATCCTTTTTGACGAACCTACTTCTGCCCTCGATCCAGAATTAATTGGTGAGGTACTGGAAGTAATGAAGGAGCTGGCCGAGTCGGGCCTGACCATGCTCGTCGTGACTCACGAAATGGGTTTCGCCAACTCCGTATCCGACGAAATCATATTCATGGAAGGAGGAAAGATCATCGAACAGGGTACGCCGACACAGTTCTTCAATAACCCCGAACACAGCCGAACCAAGGAGTTCCTTCACAAACTGACGGAACTTTACGGCGAACGGGAATAAGCTTCACCGCCCGCTGAAAAATATCCCCTTTCTTGATAGAAATTTTAATTGGCTCAAATATAGCTACAGACCCCGCCCAAGCCAGAGCGGGGTCTGTAAGAAAACAAGTTTGACCAATGGGCATGTTTTTGCAAAAGAGTATTTCTCGAGCCCCTTCAAGGAGTGCCCCGGGGTCACTCCGGCATGTTCTGGTTCAAGAAACTAATTATAAAATTCGGGGTTCAGAAACTTGGCCAGGGCGAAGATAAGGGCGTCTCGATAGGCACCCTTTCTGGTAATTATACAGTCAGTAAATATACCTATTGCTCCCGGACCTTTCTTCACCTCTTCCCGGTCCGTAATATCGTCCATAATTGGTCCCAGCTCTTCCCCTGTCCGGATCCTGCCCGCAACAGATTTCGGTAATTCGAGCCTTCCGCCACCACCAATATACTCTTCCCCCGCTTTGTCGATGAGATAAGCCCAACCAGTAAGGAACATACCGAACTCCGTATCGCTAACTGAACCCTCGATTCCAATGCTGAAATCGAAATTATCGGTATCTTTTACTCTTTCGGCCCTGGTTCTGGCTCCGGTGATTGCCTCTCGATCGGACGTCGGTTGCTCGGAAACTCCCGAATTGACTGCGATTTCTGTTATATCAGGTTCAACCCCTACTAGTTCAAATCCTTCCAAAGTAGCTTCGATCTTAACCGGATTGGTGCTTCCAACTCCGATATCCATTTTTTCACCCGTGCTTATCAAGAGTATAAATCCTTCAGGCCAAATTCATCGCCCGTGGGCTTAATAATATCTGGTTAATACCAGAGGGTTGAAATCTATTTTAAACGCTAAAAAATTCTATGTCTATACCTGAATCGGAAAGAGAAAAGTTATATTTGATCGACCAACCAAAAGCCAACACAATTCATAATATGTCAGTCTTAATCTTTTAGATATCATACGGACGGCGGTTTATAGCAAGTTTGGTTGACAGTTCTTCTAATACCGTGGAGGACTCAAAATAGGATACGACGTTCAGCTTGAAAGTGTGAACCGATCTAGTTTATGACTATAATAATGGTGAGGTGAAGAACATGGCGGAAGACGAAAAGTTAGAAGGGCAGAAAATAGATGGCGGATTGGTGAACGACAAAGGTACTATTACGGTATCCGAGAAAGTAGTAACGGCTATAGTAGCCGGTGGTGCTTCACAGATAGAAGGCCTGGGACAGAAAAAATCCTCCGTAACAGAGGATATTGGAAGAATATTCGGCAGTCAGCGACGAGGGGTAACGATTGACTTCGACGGTGACGAAGTCTCAATTACCCTGAAAATTGCTGTCAAGCAGGGCTATCCGGTACACGAAGTGGCCAAAAAAACTCAGAAAAAAATAAAAGAGGATATTGAAGAAAAAACCGGTTTAAAAGTAAATCACGTTGATATATACGTTCAGAAACTTCAGGTTGAAGATGAGGAATTACCGGAAGAAGCTCTGCCGGAAGACACGGAAGATAAATCTTAGCCCCTTGCCAGGAAAAGCAAGAGCGCTTAAACTTTCCTAACTTTCTCAGGAGGGGTGGGCGAGTGGACGAAACCGCCGGTCTTGAAAACCGGAGAGCCTTCCTGGCTCCGTGGGTTCGAATCCCACCCCCTCCGCCAGCAATTAGCAACTATATTATTAACGGACCTGGAGCAAAATCCTTTAAGTTCTTTCCTGGAGGTAATCACAATATCCCCCCTCTCTATCGGGCTAGCCGTAGGTGTGATTTTTTTTCTCGTCTGGCTCAGCTGGAACCTTACACTTGATGCCTGGTGGCAGCCCACGGGTCAACGAACTATTATCACTATGCTGGAGTTGCTAGATCTCGAACCAGGTGACTTGGTTTATGACCTTGGATGTGGGGACGGGAGGACGCTAACCGCAGCAGTGTCGGATTTTGACCTCCGTGCAGTCGGAATAGAGATCGATCCTCTTAGAGTCGTGTTTTCCTGGTTAAGAGTCATTCTTTCTGGAGCTTATCCCCGGGCCAGGGTTTCGCCGGGAGATATGTATAAGAAAGATATCTCCGGGGCGAACGGTGTACTGATATTTTTATCCGGCGATGCAAACGAAAAACTGGCCCAAAAATTCCTTCAGGAACTCGATCAAGGTACGCGGATAGTGTCTTACTACCACGAACTGCCCGGCTGGAAGCCACTGAAAAAAGAGAGCAACGATCAAGGACACCCGGTTTATCTCTACGAGGTTGAAAAAAATGAACAATATTCTCAATGAGCTAATCAAAAAATTGGATTACGAAAGAGTTTACGGAAGAACCAATCCCAGCCTGACCGGAATAACTCACGACTCCAGGGATGTGCGGGCCGGGGATTTATTTGTCGCAGTCGAGGGGAGAAGCTTCGACGGACACGATTACGTTAACAACGCCGTTGAAGCAGGGGCAGCTACCGTGATCGGCGAAAAAAGTTATGATTTAGTTGAATCCGTTTCCGTGCCGTATATTAAAGTAAATGATAGCAGGCAAGCTCTATCACGGGTCAGCCACGAGTTCTACGATAAGCCAACTTCTGAACTCTTCACGGCAGGGGTAACGGGAACAAACGGGAAAACTACTACGGCTCACTTGATCAGACAGGTACTTGGTAGCAACCAAACTGATACGATTAGCACGATCACAAACCGGGACGTCGCTGGAAACCCCGAACCCGTTACTACTCCGGAAGCACCCCTGATTCATGAGGCAGCACGCAGGGCTAGATCCGAAGGCAGGAAAAATTTCGTTCTGGAGGTAAGTTCTCACGGCCTGGCAATGCGCCGCGTATCGGCAGTGGATTTCGACGTTGGCGTATTTACAAACATTACCCGAGACCATCTTGATTACCACGAAACAATGGAAGAATACAGAAGTAAAAAAAGCCTGCTTTTTTCTTACTTAACTTCGGACGGTACTGCTGTTCTCAATGGGGATCAGGAATTTTCGGCGGAATTAGAGAATACTACTGCAGCTGAACCAGTCAGGTACGGGCTTGAAAGTAATTCGGACGTAGTTGCAAGTAACGTAAGTATAAATACGTCGGGGATATCTTTTGAGGTCAAGTCGCCCTGGGGAAATTCCGATTTGAATCTGAGTCTTTTCGGAGAATACAACGTTTATAATTCACTGGCTGCAATTACAGTAGGCCTGGTGAAAGGGCTCAAACTCTCGCAGATCACGGAGAGGCTGGCTGGAGCTGGCCCACTTTCGGGTCGAATGGAGAAACTGGAACTTTCAAACGGTGCTGACGTCTACGTTGATTTTGCCCACAATTCAGGAGCCCTGGGAAGAGTTCTCTCGGGATTAGATCAACTTTACAATACGGTTTCCGTGGTCTTCGGCTGCGGAGGAGAAAGCGACAGGGGAAAGAGGCCGGAAATGGGAAGCGTCGCGGAAGAATACGCCGACAGAGTCTACATAACTGACGATAACCCCAAAAAGGAGGACCGACAGGCGATTCTGAATGATATAGCCAGCGGAATCCAGGACAGCACGCTATACTCCATTATTCCTGACAGAAAAAAAGCGATCGAAAGCGCAATTAACGGGCTTAATTCCGGCGGGTCGCTTTTGGTGGCCGGCAAGGGACATGAAAGGTACCAGGTAGTCGGGGAAGAGTGGGTAAAGTACAACGATATGGAATACCTGGAGGGTTTATGTCGAAAGAAGGGTTTAATTTAGGATATCTCCGATAACCCTTCTGGCCTTTTTTCTGGTCTCTTCCACAGTGGTATCCGTTCTAATGACGAAATCGGCTTCTTCGGCGGCACCTTCCGGTAGAGATTGGGTCTCTATTCTACCTTCCGCTCGGGAACGACTCAGGTCATCCCTTTCCATCAGCCTTTTTACCTGAGTTTCTTGTGCCAGGTCAAGCAGCACTATATAATCATATTTATCCCGGTCAACTTCCGAAGACTGAAAGAGAAGCGGTATTTCAACTATTAGAAGGGAAACTCCTTCCCTTTCGAACCGTGAGGAGAGTTCTTCGACTCTCTTTTTTACGTAAGGGTGGGAAATATTTTCGATTCTTTGCAGCAGTAATTCGTCCTGAAAGACTTTACTTGATACTCTGGCAAGATCTATCGTCCCGTTTTCAGTCAAAACGTCCTGGCCCAGGATTTCTACTACTTCCTCATAATGCGGGTTCTCCGGGCGGTATACCTCTTTTGCCAGTTCGTCAGCCTGAAGGGTTTTTACGCCGGAGATACCTTCCACGGCGTCGAGAAATACGGTTTTACCGGAGGCAATGCCGCCTGTTAGTGCAACTTTGATCATCAGCTCATCTTGAAATCCTCATGGGCCGAATCGACTACTTCCCTGAATTGTGGCGGACCTAAATCTTTTCTATTCGTCGAAAGGTGAAGCAGGTACTCGATGTTTTTGCTGGATTTACCCTGAATCCGCGAATAAGTGCAACCAATTACTTCAAGACCATTATCTCGAGCATAATCATGGACGTTTTCCAGTACTTCCACGTGAACATCCGGATCAGTAACTACGCCGCCGCTCTCGACGCTCTCCGGTCCGGCTTCGAACTGGGGTTTAACGAGGGTAACCATTTCCCCACTAGGTTTGAGGACCTTTTTTGCCGGAGGGAGAATTAATTCCAGGGAAATAAAGGATACGTCAATCGTAACTAAATCCACCTTCGTACCTATTTCATCTGGCTCAAGGTAGCGAGCATTTACATCTTCCACGGGTGTTACCCGTTCATCCTGCCTGAGTCCCCAATCCAGCTGTCCCTTGCCAACATCCAGAGCCCAGACTTTTTGGGCACCATTCTGGAGCAGGCAGTCGGTAAAACCGCCCGTAGATGCGCCGATATCCAGAGCGGTGAAGTCGACAACGTCGATACCAAATTCCTCAAGCGCCCCTTCAAGTTTTTTGCCGCCACGGCTAGCGTACTTTTGTTTCCTTCCTTTTAGATCTATATCTGCTCCTTTCGCCACTCTAGTGCCGGGTTTGTCCTTCAGCTGGTCATCAACGTATACGTTACCAGCCATTATTTCTCTCTTTGCCTTTTCCCTGCTTTTACAGATCCCTCTATCCCGAAGCAGTACGTCCAGCCTTTCTTTATCTGACATATCTTACTGGTCCTGGTAGCCGTAAAGGTGAGGTTAATTATCGTCGGTGAATTCTTTGAATTTCCTGAGCTCCATCTGTTGGTCGAGAAAGTCTTCAAATTCTTCGCCGGCTTCCTCGTCTTCTATTTCCTCGTCGAAGGGTGATTCCATGGCGACGTCTTCGAAGATTTCCTCGTCAACGAAAATGGGGCTATTTGTACGAAGGGCAAGAGCGATGGAATCAGATGGTCGTGAGTCCACTTTCAGTTCTTCTTCCTCGGGACCTTTGAGAACAAGCGTGGCGTAATAAGTTTTGTTGCTCAAGTCGTCTATTACCACACGTTCGAGCTCCCTGTTAAGTTTATCCAGCACTGACTTCAACAGGTCGTGCGTCAGCGGCCTTTCGAATTCCTTTTCCTGAAGTTTTAGAGAAATCGCCAGTGCCTCGTTTTGGCCTATCCAGATTGGCATTACCTTGTGGTCCTCTTCTCCCTCGAGCAGAACAACTGGAGCGTTGTTTGAAGTATCAACCAGTAAAGCTTTTACACGAACTCTCTCCATGTCTTCCACCTCTTCTGCCCTATTCTAGTGGCTGCCCTGCCATCTTTCAAACTCTAGGGGCTAAGGCAAGTTGAGGAACTAAACTGCGAGAACCTTTCCCGCGCCGAGCTCAAGGCAATTCTCGCCATAAGCATCTCTGATCATTTCAGTTGCCCTCTCGCCAGTACAGTGAGTTGGAGCAAGTTTCTCGACGGAACAACTTCTGAATTCCTTAATTACCCTTTTTATCTCTTCCGGGTTGCTCGATCCAAGATGAAACCCTCCCGCCACAAGGTGTGGCGATTCTCCGGTAATCTCTTGGGCTTTTTTAACTATAACACTTATACCCGGATGGGCACAGCCAGATACTACTACAGAGCCTCTTGCGGTGGATAAAATTAAGCTCTGTTCGGGCAGACTATTGCCCCTGTAACTTCCTTTGATTTCTCCCGTAGAAAACAAATTAGGAAGGATTTTTTCTGGCTCGTAAAGCTCCACGAGTTCTGCCCCGTAATCCTCTATCTTATCCTTTAGCTCTCCGGGAAAAGATTTAGTTAAATACACTTTAAGTTCAGAGTTTTTTCGTAAAACAGCTGATAGACCACCCACGTGATCACAGTGTGGATGTGAGAGAAATATGCCGTCAATGTTTTCGGGGGGTATTTCCAGCAGTTCCATGTTACCCTTCAGTATGTTTACATCGGCCCCCGTATCGAAAAGCAAATCAAAACCGGGCCCGGAGAGAAGTGCCGAGAAACCCCATCCGGGAATAATACCACTCTTTAAGCTCACGTTATCGTAAATATCGGTTAAACTTACTTTGCTCAATTTACTAGCACCCCTATCGAAGGGTTCAAGCAGGAATGGCGTCGAACTTTTCTCGCACCTTTCCCCATACTTCAACTATTTTTGCCGCTGCACCGCCATCAACGTATTCAACTATGCTTTTGCCCTGGACCATCGCCCTGGTAACATTCGGATCGTAAGGTATCTTACCCATAACTGGAATATCGTTATCCCGGGCGTAGGATTCGATATTTTCGACCATTTCTTCGTTTAAATCGTACTTATTGATTACGACTGCTGGCTCTATCTCAAAGTTCTCCGAAAGCTGAATAACTCGCTTGAGATCGTTTAAACCGGAGAGAGTTGGTTCCGTGATGATAAGAGCGAGGTCTACATCGGCCAGAGAAGCAATTACCGGACATCCGGTGCCCGGCGAACCATCAATAATAATTAGCTCTTCGCCCTCTCTTTCAGCGACGTTCACCGCCTTTTCCTTTATTTCAGTAACTAATTTGCCGGAGGTTTCTTCGCCGGCCCGCAGCTCCCCGTGAACCAGCTTTCCGTACTGAGTCTCGGATTCGTAGGAATATCCGGAAAGCGTATCTTCCATCCGGATGGCATCCACAGGGCAGACGTGGGCACAGACGCCACAGCCCTCACAGCGGTAGGGGTCTATTTCGTAATTTTCGTCTATGGCATCGAACCTGCAGTACTCCCGGCAGAGGCCGCAATCGGTACATTTCTCGTCGTCTTTTATCGCTTCCTTGTCCCCGTAGAACTCTTCCCGCGACTCTACCTCGGGGTCAAGAACAAGGTGTAAATCTGCAGCATCGACATCACAATCGGATATAACTTTTTCGTCAGCCAGGCTGGAAAAGGCGGAAACCAGGGTGGTTTTTCCCGTACCCCCTTTCCCGCTGATTACAAGTAGTTGCTTCATTGCTTAACTCCTACCCCCTGTATCAGCCGAGACAGTCCCGATCGTTTTTGCATCGGAACCCTCTACCAGTGCTTCGATTTTTTCGTAAAGTTCCAGGAATTTTTCCTTCCAGCCCCTAATATGTTCAGAAAAAGGAAGCCCATTGGAGTAGTACTCAGCAATTTCTCTATCGTCAGGGATCTTCATCAGCACGGGTATATCTTCTTCTTCACAGTATTGTTCTACGTCTTCGTCTCCGATTCCGTACCTGTTAATGACGACTCCGACGTCGACTCCGATCTCTCTCGCAACGTCGACCGAGAGCTTTAAGTCGTGCAGGCCGAATGGTGTCGGCTCCGTGACCAGAAGCGCAAAGTCGCTATCGTGCAGGCTCTCTATTACCGGGCAGGCAGTTCCGGGAGGTGAATCCAGAATCGATAGCGCATCGCCGTTAGTCCTCTTCTTTAACTCACGAATTATCGGTGTGGCCATCGGTTCACCAATCGACAGGTCGCCCTCGTAATACCTTATTTGCTCCGCCTGGCCTTTTCGAATTACCCCAATTTTTTTGTCCTTCTCCGTAATTGCATCGACAGGACAGACCAGCGAGCAGAGACCGCAACCATGACATAATTCCGGGTAAACCATTGTATTCTCGCCAAAGGTCGCGATCGCGTTGAATTCACAGGCATCGGAGCACTTACCGCAATAAGTGCAGGTAGCATCGTTTACTTCAGGTATCCTTATGTTTACGGCGACTTCTTCGGATTTCTCAGGGTTAAGGAAGATTCCTGCATCCGGCTCCTCTACGTCACAGTCAAAGAACTCTACGTCGTATTCGTCCTTCAGGGCAAGGGCTAAGTTGGTTGCTACCGTTGTTTTTCCGGTTCCGCCCTTGCCCGCCGAGACTGTTATTTCCATTTAACCTCCTCAAAATCTACTGCAAAAAATAAGCAGATTTAACCGTGGTGGTGATCATGGTCGTGGCTACCACGGAACTCGTGGCGTTCGCAGGCGTCGGATTCGGAAGCAGACAGCAGTTCGTCGCTTTTCCATTCTTCTAGTGCCTCTTTAACTTGTCCGCCTGCTCCGACGTAAACGTCGATGCCGTGATCCTCAAAGAGGTTGATTGCCTTTCTCCCGAGCCCCGAACAAACCATGATTTCAACTCCTTCCTGGGCAAGCAAGTCGGCCGGAAGGCCTCTTCCGCCTTTGTGAGAACTTTCGTTCGGGATTACTTCCACGTCTTCCGTATCACTATCTACGATCGTGTACGTTGGCACTCTTCCGAAATGTTCTCCAACTTTTCCATCGATTCCACCATTACCTTCCGTGGGAAAACAGACCCTCATAGTTTCACCATCCCGTTTTAACTATTTGTTGGCTCCACCCGAAGTTGTGGGTTCGTTGGCTTCCGTAAGTTCGCCGGAGACGCAATCCTCCACGGTTTCTCTGACTGTACCTTTTGCTCCGGTGAAGGTATCAATTCCGGCCGAACTAAGTGCATTATACGCGTTTGGTCCGACGTTGCCAGTTGCGAGTGCTGCCGCGTTATTTTTTGAAAGGGTTTCGGCTGCCTGTACGCCGGCTCCACCGCGAGCACTTTTGCTCGAATTCTTGATAGATTTGTACTCCATGGATTCAGTGTCCACTAACAGAAAATAAGAGCAGCGCCCGAACTTGGGGTCTACTTCCGAGTCCAGAGAGTCTCCTTTCGCGGTAACAGCGAGCTTCATCTAATTACCTCCTCGATTTTCGCCTTGCTCGTTCAGCTCTCTCATGCGATTTTTCATTGCTTCCATTTCCTGTTCAAGAGCTTTTATTTCGTTTTCCAGGTATTGCTTTTCCGACTGTTTAGCTTCTTCTTCTGACTGAGTTGTCTGACCGTAATTGGTCTGCCCCGCATAACCGGCAGGATTAGCTCGCCCTGCGAACCCTCTACCAAAGCCGAAGCCTCTACCTGGTCCACGTCCAAATCCGGCCCCTCTTCCGAATCCGCCGCCCCCGCGTGGTGCTCCTTTTGTGTAGCCGGGGGAGTTAAAGCCGGAGCAATAACCCATTCCTCTTCCCGTTCTCGGTCCTTCTCCACTTGGTCCTGTTCTATCGCCGTATGGCATAATAATCACCTCGAAAATATGTTTTTTGCTTCACCCTATATTATCATATGCACACTATCCGTTCAAGACCGTTTCCGGCTAATTCTAAAATTCTCGCCAACTTCGGGGTTTTTAAATATTTCAACTTGTTTCGACAAAGCGAACCACCTAATTTTTTATAGTGATGCAAGATAAACAAGAATCCGAAAAGAGAAACTTTATTGGCGGAGTCGTTCACGGAACTTTTCTCAGGTCCAGCACTCGCCTTGCCGATATCGACCTAATTCTGCCAGCCTTTGTCTCATCCATTACGGGCTCCAAGTTCCTGATTGCTTTACTTCCGTCAATTTACTTCAGTACCGGTCGTTTACCACAGTTGCTCTTCTCCAACTACGTCGAGCCCAGGGCGAGAAAAAAGCCCTTTCTTTACGCCGCCATCCTCATCAGGGCTTTTATGTGGTTTCTCTTCGGTTTTCTCGTAACCTGGAAAGGGATATCCAACCCGGCGTTGGTTCTCTCCCTTCTATTTACCTTTCTGTTAATTTATTCTCTGGCCGGTTCTCTGGGGGGAGTTGCCCTTACTGATATAATTGGTAAAGCGATTTCTGGCGCCAACCGAGCCAGGTTTTACGCCACCAGACAGATAACTGGAAGCTTGCTTGCCTTTGCCACCGGTTTTCTTGTGCGATACGTTCTTGGAGAAGGTTTTTACTTCGATTTCCCACAAAATTACGGAATTCTTTTCCTTCTTTCCGGAGCAGCTCTACTAATAGGTTTTGCTGGCTTCTGGCTAATTAAAGAACCAGCCGGTGAAACCGAAAATAGAAAGCAATTGTCCAGCTACTTTTCCGACGTATTCACAATTCTTCAGAGCGATAACGAGTTCCGAATATTTCTGATGACGCGGGTACTGGCCGGCTTTCATATAATGATTATTCCCTATTACGTTGTTTACTTTAAGGAAGTTGCCGGTGTAGCGGAAAGCTTTGTCGGTATCTACCTCATGGCGCGGGTCTTTGGAGGAGCAGTCTCCAACTTTCTCTGGGGTAAAGTTGCGAAAGCGGCGTCGGAGAAAGTTATACTTTTGTGTTTGCTGGTAGCCGGGGTTACTCCGTTGATCGCTCTGGGTGTAACGAGCCTCGACCCGCTCTACTATTCTATCGTTTTTCTCCTTGCCGGATCAGCCATAAATGCCCGGATGGTCGGGTTCAACACTCAGCTACTGGAACTGGCTCCGGAGGATAAACGACCGACCTATTCGGGCATCAGGGGTACCACGATTGCACTAACCGCTCCGCTACCATTTCTTGCGGGCGGACTAATAGAGTTTTTCTCTTTTAAATTTGCCTTCTTGTTCGTCTCGGGAGTAATGCTTGCGGGGGTAATTGTAAACTTCGTTCATCAATTCAGCGGAAATCTATTTAACGGTAGTTAATTTTGCGCATTCGGCCCTAATGTAATAAACTCTAGCTTGATTAGAGACTATGACTGATAAGAGCCCTGAGATTTCGGACGACAAATTTGAAACAGCACTCATCCACCTTTACAGGGGGGAAGTACAACGGGTAAATACCTGGCGAAACCGGCTTGATCGGACCCCTTACTGGTCCCTCGTCATGGTTGCCGGTATGATCTCCTGGGCATTTTCTGCCCCCACGAGATCCCCGGCCCTTATCCTAATTACCATTCCCCTGACATCGGCGCTATTAACCCTCGAGGCTAACCGCTATCAGATGCATGAAGTCTGGCGTTCGCGTCTGAGGTTACTGGAAGAGAACTTCTTTGCCAATATGCTGGACCCGGATACCTCGGTACCCAGAAGCGAATGGATGAAAGTGCTCTCTCAGGATCTAAGAGAACCGGAATTTAAAGTCTCTTTCTTTACTGCTCTTGCCCTAAGACTGCGGAGGATATATCTGTGGATATTTACGACAATAATTTTCGGCTGGTTCATGAAGTTAACTCTGCATCCTACACAGATCGAATCGGTCGGAAAGGCGGTGGAAAGAGCACAAATAGGTTTTATTCCGGGGATTGCCGTAGTCCTGTTCATGTTATCTTTTCTTGTCCTCGTTATCCTGGTTGCGTTACTTGGAATATATCCCGTAAAGGAGGAAAGGGGTGGTCAGGTCCTGGAAGAAGAACCCGGTTACGAATGGAGAAGAGAGGAAGATCTGAAAGAGGACTAATGATGCCCCTCCACGCCTTACGCGTTTTTGCTCAATTGAAAAAAGATTTAAACTCGCGTTCTTTTTTTGATAAGAACTCGGACCAAGGTTGATTCAAAATGTGCATATGATAGAATTTTCCTTGAATCAAAAGAAGGGGTAAAATTTAGCAGGATATTATTTTTTACACTTTTCGAAAATTTTAAATGTCATTTAAAGTTTGAACTTTAATAGAACCACGGAACTCAACGGAGGAAATATGAACGGGCAAAGCAAACAACAGGGAGCAAACAGTGGTGTTGAAAGCATCGAACTAGAGGGGGTAGAACACTCGTTAGTGGTAATGAGCGGAAAAGGCGGCGTTGGTAAAAGTACTGTCTCAGCTAATTTGGCAGCTTCTCTTGCCGAAGAGACGGATAAAAACGTCGGCCTGCTCGATGCCGACCTCCACGGGCCGGATATCCCAAAAATCATGGGGGTAGAAGGGGAAAGGCTTGGAGGAACCGAGGACAGCATCGAACCAGCAAAGCTGGATAACCTTAAAATCATGTCGATCGGTTTCACACTTCCATCCGATGATTCCCCAGTTGTCTGGAGGGGGCCGCTGAAGATGAAGGCAATCAAGCAATTCCTCGGCGACGTAAACTGGGGAGAACTGGAATACCTGATTATCGACCTTCCACCTGGTACAGGGGACGAGCCTTTATCCATCACTCAAGTTCTGGAGAACCTCGATGGTTCAATAGTTGTGACCACGCCTCAGGACCTATCACTGCTGGATTCCCGGAAGGCCTATAACTTTTCCGGTAAACTGGATCTTCCGGTATTGGGAATAGTTGAGAACATGAGTGGCTTCGTCTGCCCGCACTGTGGCGAGAAGACCGAAATATTCAAGTCGGGCGGAGGAGAAAAGGCAGCCGAAGAACTTGGTGCTAATTTCCTTGGGAGTATCCCGCTGGACCAGAGAATCGTTCAGACGGCCGACGAAGGTATCCCTTTCGTGAAAGCCTACCCCGAATCCGACGCAACCCAATCCTTTAAAGAGATCTTACAGGAGTTTAAATCGGTGATCTCGGGGAAATAAGGCTACAAGGCAGCAAAATTCCTAAATTACTGAAGTCGTATGGGTGATTTTTACCAACCCTTTTAATCTTTTAAATTTAACCAATAGTACAACTAAAAGAATTCGCCGGGAGGTGTACCGAATTTGAAGGTCGGCGATATAGAATTCAAAAACGAGTTCGTAATGGCTCCAGTAAAGACAGGGTATAACGAAGGCAATGGCAGGGTTACGGAACGCCATCTGGAATTTTACGACCGACGGGCGAGCCATCTGGGTGGTATAATTCCCGAGCCCTTTTACCTGGATCGAGGCCTGCGAGAGCTACCGACTCAAATGGGGATTGACTCGGATGACAGGTTGGACGGACTCAGGGAGTTGACCGGAGTAATCCACCAAAACGGGGCTAACGCGATCGCCCATTTAAACCATCCGGGGCGGATGGCAAACCCGAAGATAGACGGTAATTTTTTCGTATCCTCAACGGATAAAGCCTGCGAGAACGGGGGAGCCACCCCGAAGAAAATGGCTCAAGAGGATATTAAAGAGGCAAAAAGCCTATTCCGGGATGCGGCCGTAAGAGCAGAAAAAGCGGGTTTCGATCTCATCGAGCTTCAATTCGGTCACGGTTACCTCGTGGCACAATTCCTTTCGCCCAAAGTAAACGATAGAGACGATAATTACGGCGGATCCTTCGTGAACAGATCCAGGTTTGGAGTCGAAGTCCTGCGAGAAGTCGACGCAGCAGTAGATGTACCCATCCAAATAAGGGTAAGCGGGGACGAAATGATTGACGGCGGAATTAAGTTAGCCGAAACGAAAAAATTTGCCCGAGAGCTCGTCGAAAACGGAGCAGAGGGAATTCACGTTTCTGCCGGTACGGTCTGCACTACACCTCCATGGTATTTTCAGCACATGTTCACCCCAAAGGGGAAGACCTGGGAAATGGCAAAATCACTGAAGCCTCAGCTCCCCGTTCCCGTTACCACGGTAGGACGAATAAACAGCAGGAAAGACGTCGACAGGATTAAAGAGGCAGAGATGGCTGACTTTCTGGCCATAGGTCGCGGTCTGGTAGCGGACCCGGATTTCGTGGGCAAGTATACGGGAAAAGTGGAGGGTAGAATCCGACCCTGCCTGGCGTGTTCCGATGGTTGCCTCGGCGGAGTAAAGTCAGGTTCGGGCCTCGGCTGCCTGATGAACCCTGAAGTCAGGGACTTTGAGGGTCTGGACAGTTCGGAAACAGCAAAAGACGTAGTAGTTGTTGGCGGGGGCCTGGCCGGCATGTCGGCAGCAAGGACCCTCGACGAACGGGGGCACAACGCAACTCTGTACGAAAAGGACGAACTGGGTGGCGTCTTCAACCTTGCACCTCTTCCGCCGGGCAAGGATCCTTTACAGAGAGGCATTGATTATTTCGTTGAGGAGATAAAAGCACGAGAAATAGATACAATTAAAGATAAAGCTGAAGCGGACGACCTGAAGGATTACGATCACGCGGTTATCGCCACCGGTGCTCGCCCCGTCTTTCCGAACATAGATGGACTTGAGGATTATCTGTGGGCAGAAGTATTGCAGGAAGAAAACATGCCCGAGAAAAAGAAGGTCATGGTGATAGGCGGCGGACTCGTTGGCGTTGAGACAGCTAAAGCACTGGCACACAACGAAAACCAGGTTATACTTGTGGAGCTACTACCCGAAGTTGGAGGCAACATGATTGGGCTGGAAAAAGCTCAGCTCTTGAAATCCTTAAAAAACCGTGATAACGTGGAGATAACGACCGAAACTGATATCAAGAGAGTTGAGGACAACGAGGTATTTGCCTCCAGGGCCGGCGAAGAACTTCACTGGGAAGGTGTGGAGGAATTCGTCATCGTTACCGGGATGGAAAGCCATAATCCGATAGATCAAAGCGAGCTTTCGGTACCTTCAACAGTAATCGGTGATGCAAAGGAACCGGCAAAGGCAGAAGACGCAATAGAATCCGGTTACGAGGCTGCAAAGCAAATATAATATAAAATCTTAAGAGGGCGGTGAGCTAATTTGTCAAAACTATATCCGGACTCGCACGTGGAGATCAATGGAATCCTTGCAAGGTACTACGAGTACTTCCTCAACGTAGGAACACTCGGAAAATATAGAAAGTTCATCGCCCGAGCGGTTTCCGATATGAATATAGAACCGGGGGACAAAATTCTGGACCTCGGTGCGGGTGGTGGTTACAACGCGAGCTTCATGGAAAAATATCTGGAAGAGGGCGGAGAAATCGTTGGGCTGGATATAAGTGAAGGAGGAATTTCTCGGTTCCGGCAGAAATTTGGCGATGTCCCCAATATTAGGATAGAAAACAGGAGAATTGATAAGCCGCTTCCTTACGAATCCCAATTTGATAGGGTATTTACTTCCTTCGTAATTCATGGACTACCCCATTCCGCACGGGAAAGAACACTGGAAAACGTGAAAAAGGCCTTAAAGCCCGGAGGCAAGTTCTTCATCCTGGATTACGGTAATTTTGACCTAGCTGAACTTCCTTTTTACCTGCGCATACCCTTTAAGGTAGCAGAATGCAAGTACGCTTACGATTACCTAGAAAGGGACTGGCAAGAAATCCTGGAAGACTCCGGCTTTACTTTCCTCAAAAATCACGACTACTTCCATGGATTTGCCAGGTTGATGGAGGTGGAGAAATAACTGCTGTCGGGGGGGTTTGTCTTGGACTTCAAATCGACTGGCCACAGGTTGGTTTACGAGGAACTGGAGGAACTTTCGAAGCCCGGAGACGTCGTATTGGACGTGGGCTGCGGGGACGGTTCCCTGCTCAAGCGAATAGTCAGTGGACTCGGGGTAGAGGGAATGGGAATAGACCCTTCGGCTTCGAGTGGCCGAAGGTCGAAAACTGAAAACGAATGTAAAAAGTTACGCGCCGAAAACGTGGATGAATTAGAATCGGAATTCGATATCGTTTATAGCATTAATAGTCTGCATCATTTTGATGCCGTCGGCGCCTTTTTTAGTAACGTTACCGCCAACCTGACACCCGAAGGGAAAATTATCATAGCAGACTGGAAGGAGGGTGCTTCTACCGGAATACCTGAATCCTACTTTTCCGGAAAATATATCGAGACCGTACTCACAAAATCCGGTTTTAAAACGATAAAATCCCGTGAGCTCGAGAAACAGTTTTTTCTGGTGGCGGGGTCAGAACTTAATTAAACCTACAAGTGTCGTCCTGGCGTTAAGCCCTCAAACCTGAGCTCCAGTCTTGTGCGGCGCCAGCTGAACTCGTTTATTAAAGGTAAAATTGTTGAGGTCGTCAGGGAAAAGTTATATCATACGTAAAATTAGTTTTAAGTTTTTTGCAGAAGCGGTGAAAGTAACTGGAGATTCAAATTGTGTAGTCGGCCTCATTAGTAAACCCAATTAAAATGAGGTGCTAGCCATGGAGCACGAGGCGATTAAATTTGATGACGATACGCTTCACCTTCTGGACCAGCGTAAATTGCCTACAGCCGTAGAATACTACAGAGCAGATGACTTTCGAGAGGTAGAATTCGCGATTGCCGATATGGTTGTGCGGGGTGCACCGGCCATTGGCGCAACCGGGGCTTATGGGCTTTATCTGGCGGGAAGGGAATATGAAGGTGAGCCGAAGGACAAGTTTCTCAAGTTGGTACGAGAAGCCGGTAAGGAACTCAGCCAGGCAAGACCGACGGCGGTAAACCTGACATGGGCAATCCGGCGGATGGACAATTTGCTGGAGAAAAACAGCGAAGCTTCGGTAGAAGAACTGGTTAAAATGATGGGAGAAGAGGCTGAAAGAATTGCGCGCGAGGACGTAGAAACAAATAAGGAAATGGCCCGTAACGGTAACGAAGTAGTCCCGGAAGGTGCAACGGTTATAACTCATTGTAACACGGGAGCACTTGCTACGGTGGGGTACGGAACCGCACTCGGCGTAATCAGGGAAGCGCATAACTCCGGTAAAAATATAGAAGTCTATGCCGACGAGACGAGACCAAGGCTGCAGGGTGCCCGCCTCACCACTTTCGAACTGATCGAAGAGGACATCCCTGCTACCCTGATCGTCGACAGCGTTGCCGCAACCCTTATCCGTGACGGAAGGGTAGATCTCGTTCTCGTCGGAGCCGACAGAGTGGCTGGAAACGGCGATGTTGCGAACAAGATCGGTACGTACAACCTGTCGGAACTGGCGCGGGTTCACGACGTACCGTTTTTCGTCGTTGCTCCCACTTCTACGATAGATTACGAGGTCGAATCCGGAGATGATATCGAGATCGAGGAAAGGGACCCAGAGGAAGTAAGAACCATTAACGGAAAGGAAATTGCACCGGAAGAAGTTGACGTTTACAACCCTGCTTTTGACGTAACCCCAAAACAGAACGTAACCGGGATAGTAACTGAAGCAGGTATTGCGCGCCCTCCCCTTGAAGAGTCTCTCGCTAAATTTCAGGGTTCAGAAGAATGACGGGAAAGGATCTTCTGCCGATACTTAAGGTTTCCGCGGCAAAAATCAATTCCAGGGCGCTCGTTTGCGGCGACCCAAAGAGAGCCGGAAAAATTGCTGAGAAGTTAACTCAAACACGAGAAATTAGCTATAACAGGGAATACAGGCTCATAAACGGAAAACTCAACGGGCGAGCAATCACCGTTGCCTCTCATGGCGTTGGAGCAGCCGGAGCTGCCGTATGTTTCGAGGAGCTTATCAAGGGTGGAGCAGAAGAACTGGTTAGAGTTGGTACCGCGGGTTCTCTGGATCCCGAAATAACTGATGGTGAAGTTGTAATAGCCACTGGTGCAATTAGAGAGGATGGGGTCAGTTCGCAGCTGGTGGCGGGAGCTTATCCGGCTATAGCCGATTACCGACTGGTGGATAACCTTACCGACACCGCCGAGCGTCTGGGTTATGAACCCAGAACCGGAATAGTGCTGACAGTAGGGGCTTTTTACCCGGAACTGGAGGATCTGCCCAGCGATTATTACAGCCGTACCGACGCGGTCGCCGTGGAAATGGAGGCGAGCATCCTATTTTTACTAGCTTCTTTGAACGGCGTCAGAGCAGGCGGTGTGATGGCAATCGACGGGATGGCAGTCGACTTCGATGCGGACCACTACGACCCGCATCGTGATATCGTCAGCGAAGGAAAAACCAAAGCGATAGAACTCGCGGTTAAAAC
>Ga0207714_1000232_pt1 | contig 37699 bp, 30 predicted proteins | sample PonA232FremontCA_2_FD_187270 | JGI IMG/M metagenome (GOLD analysis project Ga0207714, IMG submission 187270) | Marine sediment microbial community from Fremont, CA, USA - Pond A23 Sediment 2 (SPAdes) | ecosystem: Environmental > Aquatic > Marine > Unclassified | place: USA: Fremont, California...
TTTTAAGATGAGAAGATTTAATAGTAGTTTCATAGTTATTACTGTGATATTTACAATGCTGTTTTCATTTTCTGCCCTAGGTGCTGAAATAAAAGATGTCCCAGAAAGCCATTGGGCGTACGATAGTGTCAATTTATTAGTCGAAAAAGGTTACTTATCCTTATATGAAGATGATACTTTTAAAGGCACAAATAAGGTTAGCAGATATGAACTTGCTGAAATTATAGCAAGAATGCTTAACGATGTAGCAGCTGGTGATACTGAAATGAGTGAAGATGATGTTGATACTTTAAGAGAATTATCCTTAGATTTTAGAGACGAATTAGTTGATATAGCAAACAAACAAAATGCTTTTTCTAAAAATTTAAATCAAGTTCAGAAAAAAAATGTAATACAAGATGAAGAAATTGGAAAAGCAAACGAAAAACTCTCAAGTGTACAAGAAGAAGTAAGACAAATACTTGATGAAATTGCAACTCTTAGTGAATTAAATAATAGAGTAGATGAATTAGGTAATAAAGTTAAAACCTTAGAAGAAGATTTATCTACTACAAATCAAAAATTAACTGAGAAAGACCAAAAAATAGAAGAATTAAGAACTGAATTACAGGGAACTGATATTCAGGAATTGAAAGATAGAAATTCTGCTTTAGAATCTAAAGTTAATACCTTACAAGGCAGATTACAAGAATTGCAGCAAAATGTAAATGAAAATAATGATCAACTTACTCAATTAACAAGTGAGGAAGAAGAAGGTCAACTTAAAGGAAACCAAACTACATTATATTTAGGTGCTGCAGTTCTACTAGCACTATTACTGGGTAGCTAATATGAAAAGTATTTTAATAAAATCAACTTCTATCTTATTAATTATTCTATTTGCAGTTATGATAAACTCAGTAGTTTTTACCAATCCAATTCTTACTCCTAAAACAGAGGCGGCCGGTCTTGAAAAAAATGACCTTATAACAGGTTTAGGTATAGCCTTTGTACTATATATGTTATTTGAAACAACTGATAATGATAATTTAGTAGAATCAGAAGTTGATACAACTGATCTTAATAATAATAGTAGAGATTATGATATTGAAATAGATTCTATAAACGTAGAACTTTTGGCAAAAGTAATTCATGCAGAAGCTAGAGGAGAATCTTTTGAAGGACAAGTTGCAGTGGGAGCAGTTATAGTTAATAGGATGGAAAGTCCAAAATTTCCTAATACAATTGAAGGTGTTTTATATCAATCTAATCAATTTATGAGTGTTAATAATGGACAAATCAACTTAGCTCCTAATCAAAGTGCATACAGAGCTGCAAGAAGAGCCATAAATGGTGAAGACCCTTCACAAGGTGCCTTGTTCTTCTTTAACCCTGATAAATCAGAAAATCCTGAAGCTTTCGATCGTTATGAGGTTACTGTTAGAATAGGAAACCATATATTTGCAAAATAGAACGATAAAATTGAATAGATCATAAAAGCATGTAAGCTATAACTTAGTTTACATGCTTTTTATTTTTTAAATAAAGAAATTTGTGTAAATTAACAAGAGGAAAATACTGGATTTTATTTAATAAATAATATTGGAAGTATTAATAAAATAATTCAAGGAGGAAAAAATTTATGCTAAAAAATAAGAAGGGCTTACTAGTCTTAACATTATTTTTAACATTTTCACTTGCTTTAACAGCAGGAGCACAAGCAGAAGTAAAAAATATGATCGTCTTAATTGGTGATGGTCTTGGACAAGGTCAAATCGATATGGCAAGATACATGTCAGAAGATAAAGATGGTCAATTAGAACTGATGCAGTTACCAAATATAGGTATGATGATGACAAGTTCTACTCAAGGTGTTCCAGATTCAGCTGCAGCTGGTACCGCAATGGCTACTGGTCATAAAACTAAAAATGGTATGGTAGGTATGTCACCTAATGGTGCTGAATTAGATTCTATTTTAGATTATGCAGAAACTCTAAATAAATCTACCGGTATCATTAGTACAAACAAAGTAACTGATGCAACTCCAGCTGCATTTTCTGTATCTGCTAAAAGCAGAGACAATGAAGTAGCAATTGCAAAAGCTATTTTAAATAATGATGTAGATGTAGTCCTTGGTGGTGGAGCAGATGAATTTACTGAAGAAGAAGATGTTGTAGCTCAAGCACAAGACATGGGTTATGATTATGTAACCAATCAAAATGAATTAGCAAATGCACAGGCTTCAAATAATAAATTATTAGGCCTGTTCAATGACTCCTATATGAACTATAAACTTGATCGTGATGATTTAAATTCAAAAGAACCTTCCTTAAAAGAAATGACTAAAAAAGCTGTCAATATTCTTTCCCGTAATGAAAATGGTTTCTTCTTAATGAGTGAAGGGGCTCGTATTGACCACGCCGCTCATGCTGCAGACATTCCAGGTGTTGTTGCTGAAACTCTAGAATTTGATGAAACTGTTGAATATGCAGTTAACTGGGCTAAGAAAAATGGAAATACTATGGTCGTAGTTGTTGCAGACCATGAAACAATGGGCTTCTCAGTTACTGAGCCTATCAATAAAGAAGCTTTAATGAATATCGAAGTTTCACCTGAATACATGGCAGGCCAGATGGTAGAAAAAGAAGGCGAACCTGGCATGACAATAGAAAGTATTAAAGATGTATTTGCTGAATATGCTAATGTTGAAATGACTGACAAAGAAGCAAAAGAATTTAACCAATCAATAATCAACAATGAAGGGAATATGTACTATCAATATATGATTGGATGGGAAATTGGTTCAGTAATAGCATCAGAATATAGTGCTGGTGTCTTACCTGCTGATATTAGAGCAGACTCTTCAACTGGTGGACACACACTTAATTCAGTACCAATTTTTGCCTTTGGTCCTGAATCTAATGAATTTAACGATGTATTAGATAATACAGAATTTCACCAGGTACTATTTGATGCATTTAAACCTGGAAATTAATTTTCTATAGATACAATAAAACTAAAAAGGGGGCATTGCCCCCTTTTTTTAATTAATATGTAAAGTTTAATTGACATTAAGTAAATTTTGCTTTACAATATATATAGTAAATATTATATTTAATCTTTTTAAAATATTTACTAATAAAATTTAAGAGGAAGAGAGTGATCAATTTGAAAAAAGAAACATATGAAAAAATAGGAAAGATGTTTCCTATAATAGTAGGTGCTTCGTTTGGATTTAGTATTTTTATTGGAGGTTTAATAATCCCTCTTGTTGTAGTAGGAATAGGTGTACCTTTTATAATGTGGTCTAAGACTCAAGTAGAAGAGGTAATTGAAGACGAAAGGGATAAAACAATTGGAAGAAAAGCTATGAGAAATGCTGTCGTGATCTATTCATTACTTGGTACAGTAATAGGGCTTTGGTTATACATAGCGGGTGGAGAGATACAAATGATAATCTCTCACACTATCCTAACCAGTATTTCGTTTATTCTTATTTTATATATAATATTTTTTGCCTATCTTGAAAGAAAAATGTAGGTGGGTTTCGATGACAAACAATCTGAAGGTATTCCGAGCAAGGTATGATTTAACACAAAAAGAATTAGCTGAAGAAGTTGACGTAACTCGTCAAACTATAATCTCAATAGAAAAGGAAAGATATGAACCATCTTTAACATTAGCCTTTAAATTAGCCACATATTTTGATGTTAAAATTGAAGATATTTTTCTCTATGAAAAATCAACTGATAATTAAAAAAAGAGGAATACACCTTCTAAAGGTATATTCCTCCCTATTATTATTTTGTCTATTTTACTTTTCAAGTTCTTCTTTTTTAGTTTCTATTTTAGGTAGTTTATATACATTTTTAATATTATCAGAATCATCATATTCTTTGATTTTATACATATAACCCGGCATTTGGGTTTCAGAGACATCACTTACTTCTAATTCTATCATTTTATTTTCTTCAGTAACAAGTAACAATTTATCCTCTTTATCAGCTAAGAACATTGAATACATCTCATAATTACCAGATTTTGATGTATTTCTACCCTTACCATTTCTATTTTGTTTAGTAAAGTTATCTACTGCAATTTTGTTAGATTTTCCGTCAGATGAAATGGATACTAAGTAATCATAATTATCTGCTTTATCCATAAAAATTGCTTTATTTTCATCTAGTTTTATACCAGAACTTCCCATCGTATAACGTCCTGTACTACTGACTGAATCCTCTTCAAATCTTATTGTTTTTCCATTATCAGTTCCAATAATTAAATCATTACCTCCCTGACTTTCAATTACATCTATTACTTTATCTCCATCCGCTAACTTAATTGCATTTATAGAAGAATAATTGGAATCATATTCTTCTCCAATCGTTCTTTTAACTTTTCCTTGTTCAGTTAATATATCTATATATTCTTCTTTAAGATCATCATTTAAACATAACACTTTTACAATAGTTTCATCCATTGGTATTCTTAAATACTTATTAAGCGGTTCTCCAGTAGATAAACCGTGATGTTCCTCAATATCATGGATCGATAACGTGTAGACTTTACCGCCTTCAGTAAAGAACAGTAGCTTATCATAAGAACTACCTTTCATTAACTCTAAGAGATAATCATTTTTAGAAGAACGCATATTGCTTTCATCTGAATTTCTTTTAATGTTCTGTCTTAATGAATAAGAAATAACAGCTTCTTTTTCTTTAATTAAATCCTCTTTAGTAATTACTGCTTTATTTTTATCACTTATAATTTCAGTTCTTCTTTCATCCCCAAATTTTTCTTTTACTTCCTTGAGTTCATCTATAATTACCTGATTTAATTCCTTTTCACTACCTAATATTTGTTTTAGGTCCTTTATATTTTCTTTCAATTCACTAACTTCAGCTTCGAGTTTTTCAATTTCCATTCCGACCAATCTTCTAAGCTGCATATTTAAAATTGCTTTCGCTTGCTCATCGGTAATATCTAGTTCATCTACCAATTTTTTATGTGCTTCATTTGTAGACTCGGAATTCCTTATTATAGAGATCACTAAATCTAATTTGTCAATTGCTTTCATTAGACCTTTTAAAAGATGAAATCTTGATTGTAATTGTTCAAGTTCATATTTAGCTCTTTTGGTAATTACTTTTTTTCTGAAACGAATAAAGTACTTCAAGATTTTTAAAAGACTCATAACCTCAGGTTTATTATCAATTAGGGCTAATAGATTAATTCTATAACTATTTTGAAGACGGGTGTATTTATATAGTCTGTTAAGAACTATATTAACGTCTGCACCTTGTTTCAATTCGACAACAATACGTAACCCTTCTTTATCGGTTTCATCGCGTAAATCCCTTATTTCTTCCAATTTTCCTTTACTAATATATTTAGCTATTTCTTCAATTAATTTAGATTTATTAACCTGGTAAGGTATTTCTGTGATAACTAGTTGTTTATGTCGACCGACATTTTCAACTTTAGTTTTTCCTCTTACATTAAGTTTGCCTTTACCTTTTTTATATGCTTCTTTAATACCTTCATTTCCAACAATTGTCCCACCAGTAGGGAAATCTGGACCAGATATATGATTATCAATAATTTCGTCAATTGAAAGTTCTGGATCTTTAACTAAAGCAATAATAGCATCAGCAACTTCATTTAAATTATGAGGAGGAATATCGGTACTCATCCCGACTGCAATTCCACTCGAACCATTAATTAAAAGATTTGGAACTCGGGAAGGAACAACATCAGGTTCTTTTAAATTACCATCAAAATTTTCACTAAAACTAACTGTTTCTTTTTCAATATCTTTTAAAAGATAGTCTGATAGTTCGGTTAATTTTGCTTCAGTATATCTCATTGCTGCTGGTGAATCTCCGTCCACAGAACCAAAATTACCGTGTCCGTCAACTAGAGGATACCTTTGATTGAAATCCTGGGCCATTCTGACCATTGCATTATAAACTGTTTGATCTCCGTGAGGATGGTATTTACCTAATACTTCACCAACAATTCTTGCAGATTTTTTGTGGTCCTTATCAAAAGTTAATCCTAATTCTTTTGCAGCATAGAGAATCCTTCTATGTACCGGTTTTAAACCATCTCTAACATCGGGCAGAGCACGAGAAACAATAACACTCAATGAATAGTTTAAATAAGCTTCTTTCATTTTTTCTTCGATCGCAATAGAGGAAATTTTTTCAGACATAATATACCCCTTTCAAAAGTATAGTATAAATAATAATAATTAAATAAATTCGATTTTAAAAATATATTTCACAATTTGTTTTCTATTTGATATTATACCATGTAGTCATATTATTGCAAGAATAGGTGGCAAATACTCCTACTGTTTGTTATAATAATAATGGTTACAATAAGAAAGGGTGGATGTTAAGTGGACTTATTTGACAAAGACAGATATAGTGCAGACAAAATTGAAGTACTAGAAGGTTTAGAAGCAGTTCGAAAAAGACCAGGAATGTATATCGGATCAACCGGTATTAAAGGACTACACCATCTTGTATGGGAAGTAGTTGATAATAGTATCGATGAATTTCTAGCAGATTTTGGTGATAAAATTAAGATTACCGTTCATGAAGATAACAGCGTAAGTGTTGAAGACTGGGGAAGAGGTATTCCCGCAGATGTACATAAAGATACAGGTCGTCCCGCTGTAGAGATAGTTTTAACTACACTTCATGCTGGCGGTAAATTTAATAATAATAGTTACAAAGTAGCTGGTGGATTACACGGAGTAGGTGTTTCAGTTGTAAATGCTTTATCTGAAAAATTAGTAATTGAAACCCACTGGGAAGGTCGTAAATATACTCAGACCTATAAAAAAGGATTACCAGTCAATAATCTTTCAAAAGAAGGAAAAACCGATAAATCCGGTACTGTTATTACATTTAAACCGGATAGTGAAATTTTTGATACAACTAAATTCAAGTTTGAAACTTTAGCACATAGATTTAAACAATCGGCATATTTAAATAAAGATTTGACTTTAGTTTTAGAAGATGAAAGAAATGATAAAAAAGAAACCTATCAATATGATGGTGGTATTAAAGCATTTATAGAATATCTTAACCAAAATAGAGATCTTTTACATCAAGAAATTATATATAATCAGGATACAATAGATGAATATGAATTAGAATTTGCAATACAATACAATCAAGGATACTCAGAAAGAATATTTTCTTATGCCAATAATATAAATACTGTTGATGGTGGATATCATTTAACCGGTTTTAAGTCAGCTTTAACAAAAGCTGTCAATAATTTTGCAAAAAAGAATAATTTATTACCTAAAAGTGTTAATGGTCTAAGCGGACATGATGTAAGGGAAGGTATCACCGGCGTAATTAATGTAAAACTCCCTAACCCACAGTTTGAAGGACAGACTAAATCAAAATTAGGGAATAGTGAATTAAGAAGTATCGTAGAAAAAAGTGCCTATGACTATTTAAGTCTTTATTTAGATACAAACCCTGAATTAGGTAAAGCAGTTGTAAATAAAGCACTTAAATCAGTAAGAGCAAGGCAAGCCTCTAAAAAAGCTCGTGAATTAACAAAAAGAAAATCAGTTCTTTCTTCAAGTTCTCTACCCGGCAAATTAGCAGATTGTGCTAGCAAGAAAGCTGAAAACAGTGAAATATTTATTGTTGAGGGAGACTCAGCTGGTGGATCGGCTAAACAAGCTAGAAACCGTCATAATCAGGCTATTCTGCCATTGAAAGGGAAAATACTTAATGTAGAAAGAGCACGTCTTGATAAGATTTTAAACAATACTGAGGTAGCTTCTATAATTACAGCACTTGGTACAAGCGTAGGTGAAGATTTTGATTTAAGTAATTTAAGATATGAAAAAATAATTATAATGACTGATGCCGACATAGATGGTGCCCATATATCTACATTAATTTTAACTCTATTTTACCGTTACATGCAAGAATTAATTGAAGAAGGGCATGTTTATTTAGCAAGACCACCCCTATATAAAGTAACATATCGAAAAAACAGTCAGTATATTTTTAATGAACAAGGGTTAGAAGAATACAGAAAAGAACATGGGGCTGGTAATTTTAGTATTCAAAGATATAAAGGTCTTGGTGAAATGAATGCAGATCAGTTGTGGGAAACTACAATGTCCCCTGAAACAAGGAAACTTCAAAAAGTTGAAATTAATGATGAAATTGAAGCAGATGATGTATTTACAAAATTAATGGGATCTAATTCTAAGCTAAGAAAGAAATTTATTTTCAAAAATGCTGATTTAGCAACAGAAATCGATATTTAAATACAACAATCCCGCAGTTTTAAAAAATTGTGGGATTATATTTACCCTATTAAAATATATCCTTTATTCAATTAAAAAAGAAGAGAGGGATAAGAAATGAGAAAAAATTTGGATACCCCGAATCTTAAGCCTGATTTTTATATTTATCTTATCGCTTTTTGCATTTGATGTTTTTCTATCGAAGCTTTATTATTTCAACAAATTGGAGGTTTTCTAATCCAACTCATTCCATTCGCTATTCTATTAATAATTTTATTCTTCTTTTGGAAAAAACCATTATATAGCGGTTTGTCATACATTTTAGTGAGTATAATTTTGCTTTTTTTTTAATGCCTAAAATATATTTATAGTTTATTGTTTTTATCTATAGTACAGGTTGCTATAGGTTTTCTTTTTATTATGTTTAGAAAAAAGTGGTTAAAAAATAAGCTGTTATTACTAATTTTTTAAAATAAACAAAAGTATTAGTATTTATATATGCAAAATAACATTACATAATTATTTTATTTAAAAGGAATATTGTATATAATCTTTAATTTATAAAATAGAAATAATATATCAGCTCTTAAAAAATATTTGAATTTTATTAAATCATAATATAACTAACAATTAAAAACATGGGGTATTTAAAATGAATAAGAAAAATATAATTTTATTTTTAGTAATAATACTTTTAGGTTTACCGGCAGCTTTGTTAACACATATATTTTTATTATTAGTTGATCAAATTTCACTAAACGTTATAAATCATTTTTCTAATAATCTAATGATGATATTTATTCCTGCTATCGGAGGTTTAATTGTAGGTTTATTATTAAAATATGGAACACTAACTGCTAAAGGACATGGTATACCATTACTTATCTCTTCGATTAAATCGAATAAAAAAGGATTGACCAAAAAGGACTTACATTATGAAGGATTAGCAACTACTTTTACTGTAATTTCAGGTGGTTCTGTAGGTCTAGTAGGGCCTATCATTGAATTAACTACAGGTATTTCAGATATTATTGGTCGATATTTAAATTTTGAATTAAAAGATTATCAAATACTTATAGGAAGTGCAACTGCTGCAGGTTTTTCCGCTGTTTTTATGGCACCATTTGCGGCTACCATATTCTCATTAGAAGTAATACATAAAAAATGGTCTCTTAAGAATATATTATATACAGTATTAGCATCCTTTTCGAGCTTAATTGTAATGAATACAATTAATCCAAATTATAAATACTTTTTCAACTTAGATATTGCAATCCAAAGTATGGGAAGAAATCAGTACATTTTCTTAATTGTTTTCACATTTTTGATTTCGATAGTAGGTTGGTTATTTATAAATACATTAGTAATAAGTGAAAATATTTTTTTTAAACTTGATATTCCATTGTATTTTAGACCTGCTTTGGGTGGTTTATTAGTTGGAACAATTGGTTATTTTTATATTGAAATCATGGGAACAGGAAGTAATATTATTTCTAACTTTAATAAATTTGAGGTTCCTATCATTATCTTAACAGTTATCTTATTTTTAAAAATTATAGCAACAAGTTTATCGATTGGTTCGGGAGGATCAGGTGGTTTGTTTGCTCCAATGATTTTAACTGGTTTATTATCCGGCTTCCTTGTTGGAAAAATTGGTTTAATCTTTTGGCCAGCTTTTGCGATTAATCCAATCTTTTTAGCACTTTGTGGTTTAGTAGGTATTTTGGCAGGTTTAATAAAAACCCCGATTGCGAGTATTATTTTAGTTCTTGAGTTGTTTTATTTACCTAACTCTATACTTCCACTAATTCTTTCTGCATTTATTCCTTTTATTATCCTTAATTTAATGAAAGTTAAAAGTATTTATTCTCCCGAATTATTCAATAAGGAAATGTAAAGAATTAACAATTATTGACAAGTACACTTTTTATGGTATAATAATATTAATAATATGGAAGGGGAGATATTAATGCAAAAATATCAATGTACAGTATGTATGTATATTTATGATCCTGAAAAAGGAGACCCCACTGCAGGTATTGAACCCGGTACCGCTTTTGAAGACTTACCAGATGATTGGGTCTGCCCGGATTGTGGAGTAGGTAAAGACTTATTTGAACCATATGAATAAAACATAATAAATTTAGAAAGTAATTAAACCGGGGTTTCCCGGTTTTTACTTTTATAATGAATTATAGTATAATTGATTTTAGAATGTTTATTAGAAAGTTTAATTGTTAAGGAGCTGTTTGTCTTGTTTAAAAAAATATTGAATCTTAACATAGAAGATATGTCTACAGCACAAATATTAGTATCGGGTTACTTTGTAATAATAATTACAGGTACAATGCTACTTATGTTACCATCAGCCACAACCCAAGCAGGTGGAATGAGCTTTCTAAATGCATTATTTACTTCTACTTCTGCTACTTGTGTAACTGGTCTAATTGTAGTAAATACAGCTTCTGCTTTTACTGTATTTGGCCAACTTGTAATTATGATTTTAATCCAAATCGGTGGATTGGGTATTATGACTATGTCAACCCTTGTAGCTTTTATAATCGGTAAAAAAATTACTTTAAAAGAAAGATTGATAATACAAGAAGATTTAAATCAATTTAAAATTTCTGGTTTAGTAAGACTAATTAGATATGTAATTGGTTTCACTTTGATATTTGAAGGTATTGGAGCCTTAATCATGTTTTTCCGGCTACTTGTAGATTACGAACCTATGCGCGCTCTATATTTAGCGGTATTCCATGCCGTTTCTGCCTTTAATAACGCAGGATTTGACTTGTTTGGTAATTCTCTAGAGAGTTTTACTGGTGATATCGCAATTAACTTTGTGGTTATGAGTTTAATAATTATCGGAGGAATAGGTTTTGGAGTAATAACTGAAATCTTTAATCTTAAAAAATTCAAACACATAAGTCTCCAAACCAAAATAGTATTTTTAATATCGGGATTTTTAATAGTATTTGGAATGATAGTTATCTTTGGTTTTGAATTTACCAACCCAGAAACAATGGGGAATCTAAAATTTGGTGATAAAATGTTATCTTCACTATTTCTTTCTGTAACACCAAGAACCGCCGGTTTCAATACGGTGCCCACTGGGTCTTTAAGAAATTCCACACTATTTTTTATAATAATATTAATGTTTATTGGTGCTTCACCAGGTTCAACTGGAGGCGGTATTAAAACTACAACTTTTGGAGTTATGATCTTAACTCTTTGGAACTTAATGATTGGGAAAAAAGATATAGAAATCTTTAACAGACAGTTAGAAAAAGATATTATCTTTAAAGCTATTGCAATCACCATGATTTCTGCGGGTTTAGTTGTATTTGTTACTATAATATTAACTATTACAGAACAGGCTACCTTTTTAGATATATTATTTGAAACAGTTTCTGCATTTGGTACTGTTGGGTTATCGACCGGTGTTACTCCTAACTTATCGGAAATTGGACGAACATTGATAATCTTTACAATGTTTGCCGGAAGAGTCGGACCATTAACATTTGCAGTTGCCTTTGCAGAAAAAGAAAGAAAAGGTATTTATCATTATCCAACAGAAGATGTAATGGTTGGTTAAGATAGTTTTTAATTAGGAGGCTAATAATATGAAGCAGTTTATTGTTGTAGGTCTTGGTAGATTTGGTTCTAGTGTTGCCAAAACTCTAACTGATAATGGTTATGATGTGCTTGCCATTGATCAGGACCATCAAATTATACAGGATATTTCAAACTCAGTAACCCATGCCGTAGAAGCTGATGCAACTGATGAAGAAGCTTTAAAAACATTAGGAGTAAGAAACTTTGATGTTGCTATCGTTAGTATCGGTGATAATTTACATGCAAATATATTGTGTACATTAATATTAAAAGAACTTGAGGTCCCTTATGTAATAGTAAAAGCGCAGGATAATTTACACGGTAAAGTTCTTACAAAAGTAGGAGCTGATCGAGTAGTCTATCCAGAAAGGGATATGGGAGAACGAATTGCTAATAACCTAATTTCTTCCAATGTATTAGACTATTTAGAATTTGCCCCCAATTACAGTGTTGTCGAAATTATGGCTTCTGAAACTATGGTTGGTAAAACTTTAGCAGAACTTGGGTTTCGAAATAAATATGATGTAAATGTTATGGCTATAAAACGAGGTCAATCACTTAATATGACCCCAGGCGGAAATGATAAAATATTGGAAGACGATACTCTAATAGTAATGGGTAAAAATGAAAATTTAGATCAAGTTAGACATCTTTAAAACCAGTAATTACTGGTTTTTCTTTTTTAATAAACATATTTTTTAAATACCTTAAAGAGAGTGATAGAAGTTAAGACCACTCGCAAACCACTGAGGCTTGCCCCGAGGAGGGTCAATACTTATGGAAATTAAAGAAGTATATAAGTATAGTTATAAAAAAGTTTTGGAAAGTTTGGATGTAAATTATAAAAATGGTTTAAAGCAAAACGAAGCAGAACAAAGATTAAAAGAATATGGATCCAATTCTTTAAAAAGGGGTTCACAAATCTCCCCATGGGAAATTTTAATAAGCCAATTCAAAAATATTATTGTAATTCTTTTAATAATGGCTTCAAGTATTTCATTTTTTATTGGAGATACTATTGAAGGATTCGCAATTCTGGCTGTAATTATCATAAATGCCTTATTTGGCTTTATAACAGAATATAGAGCCGAAAAATCTGTAGAAGAATTAAAGAAAATGATTACAACTCAAGCTAAAGTTTTAAGAAATGGTAAAGTAAAAGAAATTAATTCAGAAAATGTTGTACCTGGAGATATTTTAATTATAGAAGAAGGAGACAGAGTAACTGCTGATGGTAGACTAATTGAAGCAGATAACTTGGCTTTAGATGAATCTGCTTTAACTGGAGAATCAGAACCAGTCAGTAAACATACTAATAAAATTGAAGAAGATGTTCCTATAGCCGATACAGAAAATATGATATATATGGGAACAGCTGTTACGAGAGGTAATGGAGTAGCAGTTATCACTGATACAGGTAACAATACCCAGATGGGTGAAATAAGTGACCTTTTAAGCCAAACTAAAGATGAAAAAACGCCATTGGAAGAAAAACTAGACCAGTTAGGTAAATCTTTAATCGTAATAACTTTGGTTTTAGCTGGAGTTGTTTCCCTATTAGGAATCATTAACGGTAAAGATATCATAGAAATGTTAAAAACAGGTATTGCACTAGCTATTGCAGCAGTTCCAGAAGGTTTACCAGCTGTAGCCACAATAACTCTTGCAATTGGTATGAGAATAATGGCTAAACATAATGCCCTTGTTAAAAGTCTTCCAGCTGTAGAAACATTAGGTTCAACTACAGTAATTTGTACAGATAAAACAGGTACTTTAACAGAAAACCAGATGACCGTTAACCAAATTTATTTAAATGATAAAAATATTGAAGTTACAGGTACAGGATATAAACCTGAAGGTGAATTTAAAGTAAATAATGAAGTTATAGATGTTGAAGATGATCAAGATCTTCAGCTATTTTTAAAAGCTGCTACTCTAAGCAGCAATGCATCTATAAATAAGGATGAAAATTTATGGAAAGTCGTAGGAGATCCAACTGAAGGTGCCCTAGTTACTGCAGCAAATAAAGCCGATATTTCTAAGAACGAAATGGAAAAAAATGATTATAGTAGAACAGCTGAAATTCCCTTTACTTCAGAAAAGAAATTTATGGCTGTCTCGTATTCGGAACCTGAAGATAAAGAATATATTTATTTTAAAGGTGCTCCCAATGTTGTACTAGATAAATGTGATAAATATTTAGTTAAAAATTCTATTGAAGATTTAAATGAAGATGCAAAAGAAGAATTTACTAATATAAATCACAAGATGGGTAGAAAAGGATTAAGAGTTCTTGGAGTTGCCTATAAGGAAAAAGAAAAAGAAGATATAGATGATGATATTGAAAATAATCTAATTTTTCTAGGTTTTGCTGGTATTATGGATCCACCTCGCTCTGATGTTAAAAAATCAATAGCCACTGCTAAACAGGCAGGAGTAAGAACAATAATGATTACAGGTGATCAAAGTGATACCGCATATGCAATAGGGAAAATGGTCGGTATTGGTGATGATACTCAAAATCCTATAACCGGTTCACAGCTCAAAAAGTTCGACTTAAATGAACTCAAAGAAAAAATTAGAAACAACTCAATTTTTGCTAGAGTTTCACCAAAAGATAAGTTAGATATTATAGATGCATTAAATGGTAATAATGAAGTTACTGCCATGACAGGTGACGGAGTGAATGATGCACCAGCTCTTAAAAAGGCTGATATTGGAGTTTCAATGGGCCAAAGGGGTACAGCAGTAGCTAAAGAAGCCTCAGATATGGTTTTACTGGATGATAGATTTGGGACTATTGTTGATGCAATTAAACAGGGTAGAGTAATTTTTGATAACATCCAAAAATTTATTCACTTCCTATTTTCTTGTAATTTAAGTGAAATAATGTTTATCTTTTTGGGAATCCTATTTCAATTACCAACCCCTTTATTAGCATTACAGATCTTATGGTTGAATCTTGTAACAGATGTATTCCCTGCCTTAGTTATGGCCTGGGAAGAACCGGAAGCTAATATAATGAATAAACCACCTAGAGACCCTGACAAAGCTATTTTAACTAATAAATTTAAGATTAAAATTGGAATCCAGGGTTTAATCCTTACTTTAGGTCCACTTTTAACTTATATGTATTCTTTGAATATTTTCAATCTTACCGAAAGTAGAACAATTGGTTTTATGACATTAGCATTTGTACAACTCTTACATGTGTTTAATGTAAGACGTAAAAACGGACTTGGATTTGATAAGACATTACTTAAAAACAAATATTTATGGGGAGCAGTAGCATTTACAATCTTATTACAGCTTATAGCCGTTTATACCCCGTTTTTACAGAAAATAATTCATACAACAAACCTTACCCTTAATATGTGGTACATCGTTATGCTAGGTGCAATATGTCCCATATTATTGATTCAAGCATATTCGTTGATACGACATCGTTTAAAAACTAAATAATAATTTGATTAACCTTCCATTACCAGTTCACGGTATTGGAGGGTTTTTTTATTTTTAATATGAAAAAGATAAATAATTGTTAAAAACTTTTAAATATTTATGAAATAATGGTATATATTCAAAATTGTAAGAGAATGTTTAAATATTTAAGAGCTGATTTTTTCTAAGAGTTATACAGGGCTTGACAAGTCAAATATATATGTTATTATTTATAACGGTCACTATCAATCAAGAAAAATATTTCAATAAATTCAAACAGGAGGTTAAAAATTAATGATACAAGATAAAGTCAATTTCAAAAACTTATTAATCTCATTAGGAATTTTAGTTCTACTAGTAAGTCTAAGCACATCTACAGGAATAATTCAAGCAGCTGACAACGGAGTAAAGGTCGAAAAGGGTTGGACTCCAATTCCTGGTGGCGAAGCTAACTCAGAAAATGATATTACAATGAAAAACAGTAATTTTGCAGTAACAATATCCGGTACAGAAGGAAGTAAACCTCCCTGGGGTGTTCCAAGAGGTGGAATCCTTGATGGTGCTCCAGTTGTAGACGGAGAAATTCAATTAGATAGACTAATCCTAGTTGACTTCCTGCCAGATAGATGGTCAGGTTGGCCAACAGATTATCAAGATGTAAAAATAGTAGAAAATTCACCTAAAAAAGGTGTAGTTGAAGTAAAAAGAGACTGGTATGAAGCAGAGTTAATAACCACGATAACTTTAGAAAAAGGTGATGAATTCGTTCATTTAGAATCAACTTTAAAGAATGCTAAAGAAGTACATGAAGATATTAATTCAGGCTATACCTTATCAATTGAAGGTGGCTGGATCGATGTTCCAGGTGGCCGTGGTGCAAGAGAAAACACTCTCGGCGACTGGATGGTAGGCTATAATGAGAATTGGGCTTTTGGCCTACATTCTAATTACTATAGTACAGTTGACGGAGGTACCACTTGGACAGAACAGTTTAAAACAAATACTTTTAATCCTGAAGATGAAAAAACCTATGAAGCCTGGCTACAGGTTGTTCCTAAGGGGGAATCATCTCCAGTAATAGACTTCAACATGGAACTCAACGATACAGCCCGTGGTAAAGTATCGGGAAAAGTTATCAATACTCAGGGACAAAAATTAGAAAAATTAATTGTAGTTGCCTATAAAAATGGTGAAGTATTTGGTTGGAATATTGGAAAAGATGGAAAATATTCATTTGACTTACCTACTGGTACTTATCAATTAAAAGCAATGGCAGAAAAAAATGCCCCCAGTAGTAGTAAAAAGGTAACTGTAAAAGAAAATGAAGAAAAAACAGTTAATTTAACAGATGTTAAAGGACCCGGTAATATTAATTTAGGAGTCTCTGAAAATAATACAGAAAAACCTCTTGATGCAAAAATAGAGATTTCTGGTGGTCCGGAATATCCAATTAGATATTTAGGAAGTACTACTAAATTTACCAATTTAGATAATAAGGGAAAAGCAAGTTTTGCATTTCCACCTGCAACTTATGATATGACTATTAATTCTGGTGCTCCTTTTGTTGCAGAGGAAACAACTTTAGAAGATATTACAGTTAAAAGTGGAGAAACTAATAATCTTTCTGCTACAATTAATATCACAAAACAACCCAATGACCATAATTGGTATAGTGCAGATCTCCATCAACATTCAGACATTTTAGATGGAATTACAACTCCAAAAGAATTAGTTATTTCAAACCTAGCAGCACAAACAGATTTGGCCTTTGTAAGTGATCATGACTCAGTAGCAAGACATAGAGCAGTAAAGGAATTTGCAAATCAAAGAGATTTACCATTCATCCCATCTGTGGAAATTTCCCCTATGTGGTCACACTTCAATGTATTTCCACTACCTATGGGATATGAAAAACTTCATAGTACAGGAACAGCTAGTGAAATATTTGAAACTGCTCGCGAATTAGAAGATGTAGTTATTCAAATAAACCATCCCTGGATTTCTTATGGATATTATAATGCCCAAAATAATGACTCAATCCCAGGTGGTTATGATAATGATTATGATGTCGTAGAAATTAGAAAACAAAAGATCAAAAATAGTGATAAGAAAACTATCAATAAATTATACAATCTATGGAATCAAGGTAAAGAAAAATATATGGTAGGTAATACTGATATACATGATATTGAAAGCAATACAACCGGCTATATTCGTACTTTCGCTAATGTGGAAGGTGATTTAACTGCAGAAACTTTTTCAGCAGCAGTTAAAGAAGGTAATTCTTTTGTTAGTCGCGGACCATTAGTATATCCAGAAAAAGACTTTGGTCAAACCTATCAACTTGAAAATGGAGTTTTTGAACTTTCATTTGAGGCTGCAGCAGCTAAAGGTCTAAAAGAAGTACATGTAGTAAAAGAAGGAGAAAAAATTAAATCAAGACTTCTTTCTTCACAATATGTAGACCTTGAAGAAGTTGAAGAAAAAGAATATGAATTCTATCTACCTACTTCTGAAGATACTTGGTATTCATTAATTATAGTAGATAAAGCTGGTAACCATTTATATACAAACCCAATCTGGGTAGAAGCAAATTAAAGTATAACCAAACAATTTAATATATAATCACTAAGACTTAATCAAGAGTTTGGAGAAAGTAAATTATCTCCAAACTCTTTTTTTTATTTAGTGTAAATTTCATCTTAATTTTGATACAATAATATTAAGAAAATTATGAACATATTTTTATACCTTAAGGAGGTAAATTTAAATGACTATTAACTGGGGAATTATTGGGGCCGGTTTTATTGCTCAAGTCTTTACAGAAGAATTTGATTATATTGAACAAGGAAAAATCACTGCAATAGCATCTCGCTCTCGCGATAAAGCAGAAAAATTTGCATTAAAAAATAATATTGAAAAAAGCTATTCTAATTATGAAGAGCTTGCTAAAGATGATGAAATAGATGTAATCTATATAGCTACCCCTCATAGTCATCATTTAGAAAATACTTCACTTTGCTTAAATAATAATAAACATGTATTATGTGAAAAACCAATTGCTGTTAACGAAAAGCAGGCCCAAAAAATGTTTAAACTAGCTGAAGAAAAAAACTTATTTTTAATGGAAGCAATGTGGACATACTTTTTACCACCGATTCTTAAAGTTAAAAAATTGATAAATGGAGGGAAAATAGGAGAAATAAGATTGTTAACAGCACGCGTCGGTATTAATGCTGTAAAGAAAGAAAATAAAAGATTGTTTGATCCAAAACTTGCCGGTGGTACACTGCTTGATACTGGTATTTATCCAGTAGCCCTCTCAAATTATCTACTTGAAGGGGAGCCAAAGGATGTTAATGCATCTAGTTATATAGGAGATACAGGTGTAGATGAGCACTCTGCTTTACTTTTAAAATATCCCAAAGAACAAATTGCTCAGTTGACCTGTTCAATACAAGCCGATATTTTAACCGAAGCTACAATTTATGGAACTGAAGGCCAAATCTATATCCCGGATTTTTTAAGAGCTCAAAGAGCAGTATTAGTAAAAGGAGATAACAAAGAAAACATTGAAGATGAAAGAGAAAGTAAAGGATATACTTATCAAATCAAAGCAGTAAATCAAGATATAATGAATAATAATATCGAAAATAATATAGCTACTAAACAGATAACCCTAAACAATATGAAAATATTAGACAGAGCTAGAGAAATTATAGGATTTAAATATCCTTTTGAAACACAATAACTTAATAAATAATTAATATTTTGGTAATACCTCTTTAACTTATCTCTTGTATAATATTTACAAGAGTTAGTGAAAAGAGGTATTTTTTTATGCGAAAACTTATTAAGAATAATCAAATATTCAGTTTTATAATCTTTACCTATTTATTTTCATGGGTTCTTTGGTCATATTTAATTTTTACTCAAAATATAAACAATTCTACTCAATGGTTGATTATTATAGGTGGTTTTGGACCGGTTTTTGGTGCATTAATTACAATTTATTTTACAAATGATAAAAAACAAATTATCATGTGGTTTAAAAATATTATAAAAACAAAACCTAATTTAAAAAGTATTTTATTCGCCCTTACATATCCTTTAATAGTTGCTTTTATGGTCTATATAATAATAAATTCCTTTCAGCTTAATAATTTAATCAGAGAAGTAAATACCCAATGGTATCTTTATCCTTTAAATCTATTAACTATAATGCTTTTAGGTGGAGGACAGGAAGAATTTGGCTGGAGAGGATTTTTATTACCAAAGCTTTTAAATAAATTTAACCCATTTATTTCAAGTATTGTAATAGGACTTATTTGGTATATATGGCATATACCTCTATACTTTATAAAAGCTTCTCCTCAGGCTAATCTACCTTTTGGATGGTATTTATTAAATATTTTAGCACTTTCAATGATCCTTACTTTTTTACAAAATAAAATAGGGAATAAGAGTATAATACCGGCAGTTATCTTACATGGAGGAGTTAATATCTCTCAAAATTATTTCAATATTAATGCTGCTAATGCTTATTATCTATTTACCATTGTTAATATTTTAATAGTAATTGTATTAATTACAAAAGAAAAGAGTTTTTGGATAGAAAAATTTAAAAAAATGTAATATAAATAAAGGAAAAAGTCAGCTGATGCTTAATTATTAAGAACTATTTCAAATAATTTACATAAATAATATTAATTAATATATAGCCCTATTTATTGCTTATATATTTGTAAACTAAGAAGAGGAGAGAACCGATGATATTTAAAATATTAAAAAGAGATTTATTACGAAAAAAGATTATTACAATTGCTGTTTTTATTTTTATAATGCTTTCAGCTATGTTAATGGCAAGTGGAACTAATATGATAATAAATTTGTTGAATTCACTAGATTACATATTTGAAAAAGCTTCTGCACCTCATTTTACCCAATCACATACCGGTGATTTTAACCAAGATATTATTGATGAATGGAGTACAAAAAACAATCTTATAAAAAGTAGACAGACCATTGAGATGATTAATATTTCAGGTTCTAATTTATACATAAATAGTAATCTTTCAGAAAAACACAGTATCATAGATAATGGTTTTGTAAAACAGAGTAAAGAATTTGATTATCTTTTAAATTTAGATAATAACATAATAAAAGTAACAAAGGGAGAAATTGCAGTTCCAATTCATTATATGCAAAATAAAGATTTAAAAATTGGAGATACTATAAGAATCCAAAATAACAATAATGAAATTTCTTTTATTATTACAGATTTTGTAAGGGATGTACAAATGAATCCCTCTATAATTAGTTCAAAAAGATTTGTTGTCAATACTACTGATTTTAATACTTTAAAAGATAATTTTGGAGATTCTGAATATCTAATTTCCTTTCAGTTAAAAGATATAAATACTTTGAAGGAATTTAGAAACCAATACAGTCAATCTAATTTACCACAAAAGGGACCTACGATAGATATTCAAATCCTTAGATTAATGAATAGCTTAACAGATGGTCTAATCGCAGCAGTAATTATTTTAATAAGCATTTTATTATGCGTAATTTCTTTATTATGTTTAAGGTTTATAATTTTATTAACTCTTGAAGAAGATTATCGAGAAATTGGAGTTATGAAGGCAATTGGTATATCACCATCAAAAATAAGAAATATATACTTATCCAAATATTTTATCTTAGCAATTACAGCTGCTTTTACAGGTTATTTATTATCGCTATTTGTTAACAGTCTCTTTATGGATAATATTATGCTATATATAGGAAAAACCCCTTTATCTTATTTTGAATTATTGTTACCTTCGGCAGCTTCATTTTTAATTGCTTTAATAGTTATCTTGTTTTCTTTATTTGTTTTAAAAAGATTTAAAAAGGTTTCAGCTGTTGAAGCAATTAGAATGGGTAGTTCGGGTGGTATTTATTCAAATAATGATAAATTAGCTCTTTATAAAAATAAAACCATCAACTCAAATATATTCTTAGGCTTAAGAGATGTGGTTTTGAGATTTAAGACATATATTATATTATTTTTGGTCTTTATCTTATGTACTTTTATAATTATCGTTCCCTTAAATTTCCTTAACACAATTCAATCCCCTGAATTTATTAAATATATGGGAGTAGGGAAAAGCGATATAATTCTTGATTTAAGAAATACACAACAAATGCAAAAGCAATTTGAAAATATAATTGCCTATCTTAAAAATGATCCAGATGTTACTAAATATGCCCCATATATTACCGGTAAATATGAAATTATAAACCAGGAAGGCACAGCGGAAAGTCTTTTTGTAACAACCGGAAACTTTGACATTTTTCCGATAGATTATGTGAATGGTAAAGCACCTTCCGAAAAGAATGAAATGGCTCTTTCTTATTTAAGCGCAAATGAACTAGAAAAGAATGTAGGAGATTCTATAGTACTTATTGCAAATGGCAAGAAACAAAATTTGATACTGTCAGGAATATATCAGGATATTACAAATGGAGGTAAAACTGCCAAAGCTAATATTAATCCTGATTATGATAAAGCAGTTTGGTATAACATCAATTTCAATGTGGATTCCAATATACCTGATAAAGTTAATGAGTATAATTCAACTTTTGATAATATAAAGGTTACTGATATTGAAGGGTATATTAACCAAACAGTTTCAAATATTATAGAACAGTTGCAATTATTAACTATCACTGCTATTCTAATAGCTATATTTATCACTATACTTATCACATTACTCTTCTTAAAAATGCTAACAGCAAAAGATATGTCTCAAATTGCTGTTATGAAAAGCATAGGTATCCCTTTAAGAGATATAAAAATTCAGTATATAACTAAAGCTCTATTTATTTTAAATCTTGGTATTATTGTGGGTACTATCCTATCAAACACATTAGGAGAAGGTTTATTAAGTTTATTACTATCAGTCTTAGGTGCAAAAAATATCCAATTCATTATTAATCCGCTTCAAGCATATATTTTAAGTCCAATATTTTTGATCTTAATTGTTACAGTAACAACTTTATTAAGTATTAATTCTATAGAAGACTATAATATAGAAGATATTAATGTTGAATAAAAGGAGGAATTTAAGATTATGAATGAAATATTACAAGCAAATAATTTATGTAAAAAATATACTGTAAATAATATAGAAAAAGAAATACTAAAAAATGTCAATTTAACTATTAATGAAGGAGAATTTGTTTCGGTTATGGGGCCATCCGGCTCCGGTAAAAGCACTTTATTATATAATATAAGTGGAATGGACAAAATGTCAGAAGGTGAAGTGGTTTTTGATGGTATCCAGTTAAATGAATTATCGGAAAGTAAACAATCAGAAATTAGGTTAAATAAGATGGGATTTGTTTTTCAACAAAATAATTTGTTAAAAAATTTAGGTATTATAGATAACATAATATTATCAGCCTATATAGCTAAAAATAGCCCAAAAGAAGCAATAAATAAAAAAGCAGAAGATTTAATGAAAAAAACCGGTATATTTGATTTAGCACATAATGATATTACCCAGGTTTCGGGAGGACAATTACAAAGAACAGCTATCTGTAGGGCTTTGATCAATGATCCTATCATATTATTTGGTGATGAACCTACTGGGGCCTTAAACTCGAAAGCTGCTTCTAATATTATGGATATTTTACATTCAATTAATGAAGAGGGAACAACTATAATGTTAGTAACACATGATATAAAAGTTGCTTCTCAATCAGAGAGAGTAATCTTTATGTTAGATGGCATTATTAAAGGAGAGTATAAACTAAGTAAGTTTGATAAAAATAAGAATAATATTAAAAAGAGAGAATCAGAACTTTCAAAATGGCTTTTGGAAATGGGATTCTAATTAAATTGAATTATTGTTATACTAATTGTACTAAATTTTATGATTAATCATAAATTAATTGGAGGCAATACATATGTTAAAAAAATTAAAAAGTTCAATAAACTGGAAATTATATGGAGTTTTGTTATTAATAACCATAATAGCCTTAATCCTAGGATTACCCTATATAGCAGGATTACAAGGAGATCAAATAACTTTTAATCTGTTTTTTAGATATATAGGAGCTAATGGTTTAATAGCTACTTTCGCAATATATATTGGACTACTTTTAGGTAAAAAAATCAATCTTGATGTTCCAATATTAAGAGCTTATACTACAGGAAAAAAATTACCTGAAGTTAAAATTAAATCTCTAGTTAAATTTGCTCCCTTGATGGGGATATTATTTGGTGTTATTATTTATGCCACTGACTTACTTTTCGCACCCTTTCTAGAAGAATTTTCTACTTCAATTGCAACTTCTGGTTATCAGTTTGTATGGTGGAAATCAATCCTAGCTGCCTTTTATGGTGGGATCTTTGAAGAAGTACTGATGCGCTTATTTTCTTTAACATTCTATGCATGGGTTTTAACATGGATAATTGCTAAATTTAGAAAGGAAGAAGTAAAGGAAAACAAGACTATAATCTGGATTGCAATTATTTTATCCGCTCTCTTATTTGGAATCGGTCATTTACCTGCATTAAGTGCTATTACAACTTTAACTCCATTATTAGTTTTCAGAACAGTACTTTTAAATGCTTTACCGGGCATATTCTTCGGTTGGCTATATTATAAAAAGGGATTAGAAAATGCAATGGTATCTCATTATTTTGCTGATATAGCCTTACATTTTGTTATACCCTTATTTTTAAGTATATTTCAATAATACATAATCTTTAGTACTTAACTAAGATATTTTGGGGATTTATATTTAAAAACCAATTCTCCTGTGTTATAATATTTATTAGGCTTGATAAATATTATTAACTTAAGGAGAATCAATTATGAGTGTTGATAAAAACTATTATATAAAAACATACGGCTGTCAGATGAATGAACACGACTCTGAGAAAATTGCCGGTATGTTAGAGGAAATGGGATATAGTTCAACTGATGAATTAGAAGAAGCTGATTTGATATTTTTAAATACATGTACGATAAGAGAAAATGCCGAACTTAAGGTCTTTGGTAAGGTTGGTTCTTTAAAAAGATTAAAAAGAGAAAATCCCGATCTGATTATAGGGATCGGAGGTTGTATGATGCAGGTTGAAGAACCTGTAGAAAAAATAAAAGAAAAATTCCAACATGTAGATCTTGTTATTGGAACTCACAACCTACACAAATTACCAGAATTAATCAACGAAATTGAAGAAAATGATGAAAGAATAATTTCGGTATGGGAGCAAGAAAAAGGATTAATTCCAGATTTACCTTCAGTTAGAAAAAGTGATTTCCAGGCCTGGGTTACTATTATGCAAGGTTGTGATAATTACTGTAGCTACTGTATTGTTCCGTACGTAAGGGGACATGAAAGAAGTAGACCTAAGGATAAAGTTATCAAAGAAGTTAAAAAGTTAGTTAAAGATGGAGTAGTTGAAATAACTTTACTGGGACAAAATGTTAATTCTTATGCTCAGGACTTAGAAGAAGACTATGACTTTGCTGATTTATTAACTGAACTAGACCAACTTGATGGTTTAAAAAGAATTAGATATATGACTTCTCATCCTCGTGACTTTAATGAGAAGACTATTAAAACTATTGCTGAAAGTGAAAAATTATGTGAACACTTCCATTTACCAATTCAATCCGGTAGTGATGAGATGCTTTATGAGATGAATAGAGGTTATACAAAAGAAGAATACCTTAAATTAATAGATCTAATTAATAAACATGTACCATATAATTCGATAACAACCGATATCATAGTGGGTTTTCCCGGAGAAACTGATAAAGATTTTCAGGAAACCCTTGATGTAGTTAGAAAAGCAAGATTTGATATGGCCTTTACTTTTAAATATTCAAAGCGCAGTGGAACTCCGGCTGCTAAAAAAGAGGGTCAAATAGAAGAAGATGTTAAAGATAAACGTCTTCAAAAACTAATGGATGTTCAAAATAAGATAAGTATGGAAGAAAACGAAAAATTAGAAGGGAAGACTCTAGAAGTACTTGTTGAAGGGGAAAGCAAAACAAATCCTGAAACATTTATGGGGCGTTCCCGCACAAACAAACTGGTGATTTTCCCAAGAAAACCTGGTTTAATAGGAAAAGTTGTCAAAGTAAAAATAAATAATGCAAAGAGCTGGACCTTATATGGTGAAGTTGTTAAAACCTGAAAGATTTAATCTTTCGGGTTTTCTTTATTAGAAATATAACTTATGCTATAATATTATTTAGTATATAAAAAGTATATTTAATATAGATGAGGTGGTAATTTGGCTAAATTAACTCCAATGATGCAGCAGTACCATAAAATAAAAGATAACTATCCTGATTCAATTCTGTTTTTTAGAATGGGTGATTTTTATGAAATGTTTGAAGATGATGCTAAAGTAGCAGCAAAAAATTTAGATATTGCCTTAACCTCGCGTAATAAAGGTTCTGGTGAAAAAACACCAATGGCCGGTGTACCGGCTCATTCGGCTGAATCATATATAGCAGAATTGATTGATTTAGACTTCAGTGTTGCAATCTGTGAACAACTAGAAGACCCTAGTGAAGCCAGTGGGCTCGTCAAAAGAGATGTAATCCGGGTTATAACTCCTGGAACTATAATAGAAAATGAAATCTTAGACTCTTCAGAAAATAACTTTCTGACTTCTGTAGTAAAATTCGAAGAAAAAATAGGCATTTCATATGTAGATATTTCTACAGGAGATTTCTTTATTACTGAAATTGATATTGAAAAAAAGGGAAAAGTCTGGGATGAAATAGATCGCATAAAACCTAGTGAAGTTATTTTTGATAAAACGCTGGAAAAATCAGATAAATATGAATATCTAGCTAATAAATTAGATTTTGTTGTTAAAAACAAAGAAAAAATGAGCTATGAAAAAGCTTATAAAACCTTAATTGATCACTTTAATACACAATCTCTTTCTGGTTTTGGCTGTGATGACTACCGTGCTGGTGTTATTGCCGCTGGTCAGGTAATGAACTTTTTAAAAGATACACAAAAAAGAACTATTTTTCATATCAATAAATTAAAAAGATATAATATTGATGATTACATGGTTCTCGATTATTCTACCCGTAGAAATCTTGAACTTACTACCACAATAAGGGAGAACAAAAAAGAAGGTAGTCTATTAAGTATAATCGATAAAACTACTACTGCGATGGGTTCAAGATTAATTAAGCGCTGGATAAATCAGCCTTTAATTGAAAAGGATAGAATAAATCAAAGACTAAATGCTGTAGATGAATTAAGCGACAACTATATGAAAATGCAGGAAATACAAGAAAATTTAGAAGAAATTTATGATTTAGAAAGAATATTAAGCAAAATTACATATGAAACTGCAAATGCTAGAGATCTAGCCTTCCTCAGGACTTCTTTAAACAAACTACCTGATATCAAAAAGAGTATTGAAGATTTTGAAGTTAGTTATTTAAATGATCTACACCAAAGCTTTGATACTTTAGATGATTTGTATGAACTAATTAAAAAGTCTATTGTGGACGAACCACCGGTTACCGTTCGGGAAGGTAATTTAATTAAAGAAGGCTATAATGAAGAACTTGATGAATTAAGATCTCTAAGAGATGAAGGCAAAGATTGGATCACAAATTTACAAAAAGAAGAACGTAAAAGAACAAGTATTTCTTCTCTAAAAGTTGGTTTTAATAAAGTTTTCGGATACTATATTGAAGTTACAAATGCCAACTTAGATAAAGTACCCGATGATTATGAAAGAAAACAAACCCTTACTAATAGTGAAAGATATATTACGCCTGAACTTAAAGAAAAAGAAGCAAAGGTACTAGGTGCTGAAGAAAAGATAAATGATTTAGAATATGATCTTTTTGTGGAAATTAGAGAAGAAATTTCAGAAAATATTAATCGAATAAAAGAAACTGCAACAATCATAAGTAAAATAGATGTAATATTATCCTTAGGAATAGTTGCTATTGAAAACAATTATTGTAAACCAGAAATTAATAATTCAAACAAAATTGAAATAATAAATGGTCGTCATCCGGTAGTTGAAAAAATGGTCACTGATAACTTTGTGCCCAATGATACCTTCTTAGACAATAAAGAAAACCGCTTTTTAATTATTACAGGTCCAAATATGTCCGGTAAATCGACCTATATGAGGCAAGTTGCCCTTACTATACTGTTAGCCCAAATCGGTAGTTTCATTCCCGCTAAAAGGGCTTCTGTAGGTCTTGTCGATAGAATATTCACTCGCGTCGGTGCTAGTGATGACCTTACAACCGGTCAAAGTACTTTCATGGTGGAAATGAATGAAGTTTCTAATATAGTCAATAATGCTACCGAAAAAAGTTTGATCATACTAGATGAAGTAGGTAGAGGTACTTCTACTTATGATGGAGTTAGTATTGCCTGGGCGGTAACCGAATATATTAATGATCCAGAAAAGATCGGTGCTAGAACCCTTTTTGCAACTCATTACCATGAATTAACTGAACTTGAAGAAAAAAATGAGGGTATCAAAAACTATAATGTTCTTGTAGAAGAAGATGAAAAAGGAGTCCATTTTCTATATAAAATCGTTCCTGGACAAGCAAACCAAAGCTATGGAATTGAAGTAGCTAGGTTAGCCGGTATTCCGCAAGAAATAATCATTAATGCGGAACGGCTTTTAAAGAAATTAGAAGCCCAAAACAATCAAGAAAAAATGACTTATAATAAAAAAGAAAGAAAAGAAATTCAAAAACAAAAAGAACAACTTGAATTATTTAAAACAGAAAGTGAATTAGAGAAAAAAGTTAAAGACTTTGATATTATGGATGTTACTCCGATGGAAGCAATGAACTTTCTTTATGAAATTAAAAAAGACCTAAAAGAGGAAGATTAATATGAATGATATAATACAGTTACCAGAAACAGTTGCCAACCAGATTTCGGCAGGGGAAGTTATTGAAAGACCTGCCTCTATTGTTAAGGAATTGGTTGAAAATGCAATCGATGCTGACAGTGAAAATATAACTATAAAAATTAAAGACGGTGGTAAAGAAAAAATTCAAGTTAGTGATGATGGGACCGGTATCAAACCCGATCAAGTTAAACTTGCTTTTTCCCGCTATGCCACCAGTAAAATCGAGGATGCTGATGACCTTTTTTCACTATCTTCATTGGGTTTCAGAGGTGAAGCACTTGCTTCAATTTCATCTATCTCAAAGGTTGAAGTAATAACAAGGCATCAAGATGAAATGAAAGGCAAAAAACTAGTAATTGAAGGTGGAGAAATCAAAGAAAACACTACAGTTGGATCTCCAGTTGGAACCAATATTACAGTCACAGATATCTTTTTCAATACACCAGCTCGTTATAAATATATGAAAACAACTCGAACTGAATTTAGACATATCAGTAATATATTAAATAAAGAAGTTATTTCTTTCCCCGGTATTAACTTTAAATTTTACCATGATGGCAAAAAACTATTGGATACTCCCGGTAATGGTAAAGTAAAAGATACTATTTATAGTGTCTTTGGAAAAGAAATGACCGATAACCTATTATATGTCGAACATGAAGAAAAATTCGTTAAAATTCAAGGATATATAGGACATCCATCTTTTAACCGATCTTCTCGTATTCATCAATACTTTTATGCAAACGGACGTTCGGTTGAAAGCAATCTATTATCCAAAGCCGTTGAAAACGGGTATAAAGGGTACCTTGATAAGGGCAAAAATCCAATTGCCTTTATATTTATTGACCTAAATCCTATCTTGGTCGATGTAAATGTACATCCTACTAAACGCAGAGTTAAGTTTAGTCGTTACCAAACTATAATGGAAGTTATTGAAAAAGCTGTAAAAACAAAATTGAATTCAATTAATACAGTTAAAAATATCAGTTTTAAAGGTCAAAACGATAATAATAATCATCAAGTTAAGACAGATCATAAACAAAGTACAGATTCTTCATTTAATAAAAATGATTCAAAGAAAAAAGAATATAAAAAAGAACAACTATTTAAAGAAAAAAGTTCAAATAACTATAATAATCAAAGGGCTCGAACTTATATAAAAAACTATAATAACAAACGAGATGAAATTGACCTTGATTTAGAATTTGATTTTAAAATAACTAAAATATTTGGTCAACTCTATAATACCTATATAATAATTGAATCAGATGAAGGTCTTTATTTAATAGACCAACACAATGCACATGAAAAAATTATATTTAATGAAATTCTAGAAAAATATAATGATAATAAAACCATAAATACACAGTCTTTAATAACTCCAGTTAATATTGAACTAAGTAATACTGAAATGGATATAATAATGGATAACCAAGAAACTTTCGAAAAACTAGGAATCTATTATGAACAGTTTGGACCAAAAAGTATAATAGTTAATGAAATTCCCACCTATTTAAAAGATCAAAATCAAAAACAGATTGTAAGGGACATTATTGACGAAATTATAAACCAAAACAAAAATGTAGAAAAGTCGCAACTAGTAGAAGAAGCATTAAAATATGTAGCCTGCAGAAGTGCTGTAAAAGCTGGTGAACAGCTACCCAATAACCAAATTTCTTATATAGTAAATAATCTATTTAAACTTGATAATTACGATAGATGCCCACATGGAAGACCAATATTACTAATTCTATCTAAGGACGAAATAGATAAGGAGATTGGTAGATAATGGTTGATAAATATGATAAAGTAATAGCAGTTGTTGGTCCAACTGCAGCAGGCAAAACAGAACTTTCTTTAAAAATAGCTGATGAATTTGATGCAGAAATTATTTCAGCAGATTCAATGCAAATCTATAAAAATATGGATATTGGAACAGCTAAAGTCTCTGAAGAAATACAAAACAAAGTCCACCACCATCAAATAGATATTATCACCCCAGAAAAAGATTATTCAGTTGCTGATTATCAAGATGATGTAGATCCTATTATTGAAAATATCTTTCAAAAAAACAAATTACCTCTTATCGTAGGTGGCACTGGATTATATATAAAAGCAGTTTTAGAAGGATTTTCCCTACCTGATATGGACCCTGATGAAGAATTGAGGGAAAAATTAAGAAAAGAAGCTAAAAAAAATGGAAATGAATATGTCCATGATAAATTAAAGGATATTGATCCTAAGTTAGCAGACAAATTACATCCTAATGATGTAAGAAGAGTTATTAGGGGAATTGAAATATATAAATTAACCGGTCATACAAAAACCTATTATAAGAAAAAACAAAAAGAAGCACCACCTAGACAGCAAGCAATTAAAATTGGCTTGACTAGAGATAGGAAAGAATTATATGATAGAATTAACAAAAGAGTTGATTTAATGATTGAAGAAGGTTTAATCGAAGAGGCTAAATATATTTTTATTAATTATGAACTCGACGATAAATCTACTGCTCGGCAAGCAATTGGATATAAAGAATTATTCAATTACTTCAATGGTGAATATGACCTGGAAGAAGCTGTTAGATTAATTAAAAGAAACACTCGCAGGTATGCTAAAAGGCAATTAAGCTTTTTTAAAAGAGATGATTCAATCAAATGGTATAATATATCAAAAATCAATAAGGAAAAACTATTTAAAAATGTGTTGAATCATCTTAGAAATAATCTTTAAATCAAGGGGGAAAAGATAATGAAAAATAAAATCAATATTCAGGACACAATTTTAAACCATGTTCGAAAGAACAGTATCAAGGTAAAATTATATCTAATGAATGGTGTACAACTAAAAGGAAAAGTAGTCGGTTTTGATGATTTTACAATCCTTTTAGAAACTGATAGCGATCTAAAAGTTATATACAAACATGCAGTATCTACTATTGAGCCTAAGAAAAATATTAAAGATATTATTTTTAACCATAACAAGGAACGTAATAATGAAAGTTAAATTTTTTAAGATGCATGGTCTGGGTAATGACTTTATTATGATAAATGATTTAAAAGAACAAATAGAAAATTACCCAAAGCTAGCTAAAAAATTATGTGACCGTCATTTTGGTATTGGTGCTGATGGTATGATCCTTATCCAAAATTCTCAAAAAGATGAAGCAGATTTCAAAATGAGAATTTTTAATTCAGACGGCAGTGAAGCTGAGATGTGTGGTAATGGAATTCGCTGTTTTGCTCATTACTTACATATCAACGATTTAACAAATAAAAAAACACTGAAAATTGAAACACTTGCTGGTTTAATAAAGCCCGAGATTATAGAATATGAGCCATATCAAAGCATTGTTAGAGTAAATATGGGAAAACCAGAATATACTTTAGAAAAACTTCATGTAAACAAAAAAATGATTGATGCAAATATCAATAAGCTATTTTGTTATCCTTTAAAAATTGATGATAAGGAATATATTATAAATGGAGCTTCAACTGGTAATCCACATGCTATTATATATGTAAACAATTTAGATCAAGTTAATGTAAAACAAATAGGTCCAAAGATAGAAGAACATCCTTTGTTTAAAAAGGGGACTAATGTAGAATTTGCAGAAGTTATTGAAAAAGATCAAATAAACGTAAAAGTCTGGGAAAGAGGTGCAGGTGCAACACTAGCTTGTGGAACGGGTGCATGTGCTACTGCAGCTGTGAGTATTGCCCAGAATAGAGTAGAAAGAAATGTACAAATCAACTTACCAGGAGGACCACTTCAAATATCACAAAATAAAGAAGATGAAATGATGATGACCGGTCCTTCAACCTTTGTATTCAAAGGTGAAATAATGACAGGAGGAATGTAATAATGGAAAATTCAAATCGTATTAAAAATTTACCACCATATTTATTTGCTGAAATTGATAGAATGATTAACGAAGCTAAAGCAGATGGAATGGATGTTATTAATTTTGGAATAGGAGATCCTGACCAACCAACACCGGAAAACATAGTAAACAAAATGAAAGAAGCTATTCAAGATCCTACTACACATAGCTATCCTTCCTATGAAGGTCTAGCGGAATTTAGAACTGCAGTGAGTAGAAGATATGAAAAGAGATTTGATGTAGATTTAGATCCAGAAACTGAAGTTGTTTCTTTGATAGGATCTAAAGAAGGTATAGCTCATTTACCACTCTGTTATATAAATCCAGGCGATTCAGCGTTAGTCCCAGACCCTGGTTATCCAGTATATAAGACAAGTATTCTTCTTTCCGATGGTAATCCAATCATGATGCCTCTTTTAGAAGAAAATGATTTTTTACCTGACTTAGATAGTATTAAAGAAGAAGATGCTGAAAAGGCAAAAATTATGTACCTAAATTATCCAAATAATCCTACAGGAGCAATGGCTAGTTTCGAATTTTTTGAAAAGGTAATTGATTTTGCTAAACAATATAATATAATTATTGCCCATGATGCTGCTTATACAGATATCTATTTAGATGAAGAAGTTCCACACAGTATTTTAGAAGTAGAAGGTGCAAAGGACGTTGCAATTGAATTTAATTCTTTATCTAAACCCTATAATATGACAGGCTGGAGAATTGGTTGGGCTTGTGGTAAAGAAGATGTAATTGAATCCTTAGGACGTTTAAAAACTAATATTGATTCCGGTATCTTCGAAGCAATACAATATGCTGGTATTGAAGCACTATATAATTCAGAGGATAGTATTGAAGAAGTTACTGAGTTGTATAAAGAAAGAAGAGACCTACTTGTAGAAGGTTTATCGGAATTAGGATGGGAAGTTAAACCAAATAAGGCTTCCTTCTATCTCTGGATTGATGTACCGGAAGATATTGATTCATCTGAGTTTTCAAAAAAATTATTTAAAAAGACTGGCGTATTCTTTACACCAGGTGTCGGTTGGGGAGATCACGGAGAAAATTATTTAAGAATTGCCTTAACCGTTGAATTAGAAAGAATCAAAGAAGCTCTTCAAAGAATTGAAGAAAGTGATTTTGTTTATAAATAATAATTAAAAGAGGTTGATTATTATTAAACGTTATAAGATAATTTATATAGTTATTACAATATCTATGTTACTTCTAATTTCTTTTTCGGCTTCGGCAGCTGTTCAAGAACCAGATTGGCGAGCTCTTAAAGAAAAAAACATTGAAAAACTTGAAAAGAAACCTGACGATATTATGGCAAATTATAATTTAACAATTTCATTAGTAAATTTAGGTGATATAAAAGCTGCTTATAATAATATAAATAAACTAGGCTCTGATTTCGAAGAACAAAAATTTGTAAAAAAGGTATCACCCTATTTATATGAACTCTCAAAATATCAAGAAAATATTCTTTTATTAAATTATGCAGCCTTTTATGGTGTTATAGTTGAAGATTATGACTTGTCAATCAAATACTTCAACAAAATTCTAAAATTAACACCTGAGAATTATAACATTCGTAATTTTCTATCAGCAAGTCACCTTGAATTAGAAGAATATGATTTAGCAATCAAAGAAGCCAAAAAAGCTTTAGAAACCAAAGATAATGAGTTTTCCCATTTATTATTGGGAGCAATCTATTATGAAACAGGTAATATTTTAAAGGCTTTAAATCAATTATCAAAATCAGGTAGTCTTGGAAGAGAAATTTTAAATAATAACTAAATAGGAGAGCTTTTTATGATATTTAATCAAAATGGTCAATTAACCGATACTATGTTTAAATATCCTGAAAATGACTATAAAAAATTTAAAGAAAAAGCTTTAAAGTGTAAACGATGTAATTTAAGAAGTACCTGTACCCAGGTAGTCATGGGAGAAGGATCATTAGATCATAAGATTATGTTTATTGGTGAAGGACCAGGCGCAAGTGAAGATAAAAAGGGTAGACCCTTTGTTGGACGGGCTGGAAGACTCCTGGATAAAATTTTGGAGTCTGTCGACATTAAAAGAAATAACATATATATTACAAATATAGTAAAATGTCGTCCACCTGAAAACAGAAACCCAACCGATAATGAAATGAAAGCTTGTTCTCCAATTTTAAAAACTGAAATGAAATATATAAATCCCAAAGTCATAGTACCTTTAGGAGCAGTTGCATCTCAATATTTAATTGATTCCAGTATAAAAATAACAGAAGACAGGGGGAAATGGTATAACAAAGGAGATTTATACTTCTTACCAACCTTTCACCCTGCCTATCTATTAAGAAATGCTAATATGAAAAAGCCTGTCTGGAAGGATTTTAAAAAAATTAAAAAAGCTGTTGATAGAATAGAAGAACTCTATGATATTTAAAACTTTCTTTTCTCAAAATTACGGAAAAGTCCTACAACTTTACCTAAAAGTTTAACGTTTTTAACTAATATCGGATCATAATTGGGATTTTCCGGTTTTAGTTCTACATAATCTTCTCTTTTATAAAATCTTTTTACTGTAGCCCTGTTATCTATCAGGGCTATTACTATTTCTCCATTATTTGCTGTGTTTTGCTGCTGGGCAATAACATAGTCTCCATCCTCAATACCAGCATTTATCATACTTTCCCCATCAATTTCAAGCATAAATAACTTTTTACCTCTAACTTTAATAAAACTTGTTGGAACAGGAAAATAATCCTCTATGTTTTCCTCAGCAAGGATAGGTATACCAGCTGTAACCCTTCCCACAATAGGAACATGAATCATTTCCTTATCGAAATTATCTTTAAAATCTTTTTCTTTCTTTTCGTTATCTAATATTTCGATAGCTCTTGGTTTAGATGGATCTCTCCGTATATAATCTAATCTTTCTAAAGTTTTTAAATGATTATGTACAGATGCAGGGGATTTTAGACCAACTGCCTTACCAATTTCTCGAACAGAAGGGGGATAACCCTTTTGCTCAATTTCTTCTACAATAAATGAATAAATTTGTCTTTGGCGCGAACTTAAACTTTCTAAATCAGCCATTCTTATACCCTCCAGATAATACTTTAATATGTAAAATTTTTTATTACAAATAACTGTTACTTCTTAAATTATAACACACGAAACCCTATAAAGCAAACAATCGTTCTATTTTATGCCAATTTAATTTGACTTCAAACACTTGTTCTGCTATAATAATATATAGAACATACGTATTGGAGGCAGATAAAATGTATAAAGGTAATGCAAAACTAACAAGGCAAGATGAAAAAAAGACTAATTTCAATAAGATTCTTGTTATATCAGTCATTATACTCTCCATAATTCTTATAATTAGTGTCCTATCTTTCAAAGCAATGACAAAAAAAGAAATATATTATAAAGATATTGAAATCAAAAATGGACAAACACTCTGGCAAATAGCCGAAAGTGAGTTCGGTAAAGAAAGTAATATTCGAAAAAATGTTTATCAAATTAAAAAAATTAATAATTTAAAGAATTCTAATTTGTCACCTGGACAGATAATAAAAGTTCCAATAGAAAAAGAAGTTTAATTTTAAATACAAATTATAAAAAATATCATTTCATAGATAATTAAAACATAAGTATAAATAGATATAGATAAATTCCCCTATAGGATTATTAATGGCGAGTTTATAAATTAAAAACGAATAGCTGCGATCTCTTGAGAAGTATACTTTATTAATTAAAAGTATACTTTATTTTTTTGCAATCAAATATTTAATTTGAATAAAGTCAAAACAAATATTGTTAATTAACTTTAATAGATCAAAATATTCATATTTAGAGATGGGTAGATAAATATTTTTGTGAATAGTATAGGTAAATATTAAAAAATAGTGCAAAATAATTTTTATTTTATTTCGTAAAATACATATTTTACGAAATTATACTCTTTTTTTAACAAATATAAGCCGATTTACCTTTAAAAACCTCTATTTTTAGATTATAATATTAAGTAAGGTCGTTTTTTAATCTTTCAATCAAATAATATATTCTCCGGAGGTTATTTTAATGAAAATAAATATTATTGCAGATAGTTCCTGTGATCTACCTAAAAAATATTTAGAAAAAATAAATTTAGCTCCCATGACTTTAAAATTTAAAAATGAAGTTTTTAAAGATCGTGTAAATTTATCTCCATCCGAATTTTATGAAAAAATAAAATCTATTAACTATAGTCCAGGTTCTGCAGCTCCTTCTCCAGGAGATTTTTTAAATCATCTTAAAGAAAACCAAGATAATTTTATTATAGCAATTTCTTCTGCTTTAAGTAGTAGTTACAATAATGCCACTATTGCTAAAGAAATGTTTTTAGAAAAAGTTAATGATAGTTTTGTACATGTTTTTGATACTCTTTCTGCTTCCGTGGGTGAAGGTCTAGTTATCTTAAAACTACTCGAGCTTAGAGAAAAAAGCATGGACAATGATACACTTGTAAATGAGTTAGGCTCTTATATAGAGGGTCTAAATACCTTTTTTATCTTAGAACATATGGATAATCTAATTAATAGTGGTCGGATGAATAAAATCATGGGTAAGATTGTAAGTATGCTAAATATTAAGTTATTATTGGGGGCAAGTAATAAAGGAGAAATTAAAGTCTATGAAAAAATACGAGGATCTCAAAGAGCTTTTGAAAAACTAATTGATTATATAGATGACTACGGGTCAGAACTTGAAAATAAATATTTAGGTATTGCCCATTACGATTGTTATGAAAAAGCAAAAAATTTTAAGGAAGAAGTTGAAAAAAGATATAATTTTAAAGAAATAATTATTACAGAAATGGGGCCAACAATTGCAACTTATGCAGATCGAGATGCAATTTTAATTAGTTTCTAAATTATATCTTTTTATATACAACTCTTCCTTTTTTATTTATTTCAGTTTTTATACAAATATTTCCATTAATATTTTTTGTTGATGCTTTATTTCCAATTTGATTTTTATGAGATGAATAGATGCAGATAAATTCATGGTTTTCATCATTTAAGTAGGGGTCTATTTTTATATAGACCTCTTTTTTATTTTCAATATCATTATTTACAGCTAAGATATATTCTTCTTCACTTAATACTCTAGACCACGCTATTACATCAGTGATCCTCTTCTTCATCTTCTTTTTGGGGTATAAAGAATTCTTGGTCACTAGAATAAGTAATAGGTCTTAAATACTGTCGGCCGTGTTTTAAAGGAACATTTTCATCTCTTAAACTCATAATATTTTTAATACCTTTATATAAAGATGTATTTTTATTAAAAAAGTGTTTGTTTTGAGATCTAAATGCTCCAAATTTGCCTCCAAACATGCATTCCCGAATGTATTGATCACTATCTCCACTACCGTCAAATCCCTGTTCAGTCCCATAATATAGGCAAGGAATACCTAAAGTAGTCATATTTAACAGGATACAATTTAAAAGCAATGGTGAGGTCTCTTCATCTGCCGAAAAACGATATTTATAATCATCAGCAAGACTAACCATATC
>Ga0207714_1000233_pt1 | contig 37688 bp, 36 predicted proteins | sample PonA232FremontCA_2_FD_187270 | JGI IMG/M metagenome (GOLD analysis project Ga0207714, IMG submission 187270) | Marine sediment microbial community from Fremont, CA, USA - Pond A23 Sediment 2 (SPAdes) | ecosystem: Environmental > Aquatic > Marine > Unclassified | place: USA: Fremont, California...
CAACGCCGTGATGGCGAATCTTCTGGGCGCGGAGGTGCACGACTGGAGCAGCGTGCTCGCCGAGCCGCACGCGCGCCTGCATCTTTACGGCAAGCAAACGGTCAAGCCCGGGCGCAAGATGGGCCACGTCACGCGGCTGTTCCCGCGCAACGCATGGTGAGTCGGCGCGCCAGCGGATCGCCGGTGCCATTCACTCGGCGAGATCGGAAAAGCTGCGCCGGCGCCCCCGGGCCTCGGGTAAAATCCGGGCGATGCGCCCCGGAATGGCGGTCACGGCCTTGACCTGCCGGCCCAGCGCGCCGCCGATCTGCACGGACTCGTCCAGGCGCTTCTCCAAAAAGCGCCACGTCGCCTCATGGCCCTCGCTGCCGTCCTCCAGCCAGTACATCAGGGTGGCGCTGTAGACGCCGGCGAGGATCGCCCGCTTGCTGTAGAAGTTGAAATCGACGCTGGTGTCGCCGGCCGCGCTCCAGACCGCATCCACCGTGCGATAAAGCAACCGCGTCCCCTGCGCCGCATTGCCGGGAAGCGCCAGCGTGGACAGCGCGCGCCGGATCGCCTCCGTGTGCGCCTCGTTCTGCTCCAGGCGCACGCGGATGGCCGTCAGGATGCGGTCGCGCACGCGCATGGCCTCCAGGTCGTGCTCCTCCAGCGCGACCAGCATGGCGTAGTCCGCCTCGGTGCTGAACACGCTGATGGCGCCCGTTGGCCCCTCTGGGAAGGCGTTGGCGGCATCGACCCTGTCCAGGCCCAGGTCCGCCGCGGCGGCGTGCAGGGCCGCCCAGGACCAGCCGTCGAAGGGCACATGCGCCAGCATCGCCTGGGTGAGTTCACGGCGCTGCGCGTCGAGGTCGATGTCGGTCATGTCGGCTCCCGTCATGCGGCCGTCGGGGTGTCGGCGGGATCCGCCGCCTGCCGGGAAATCTCGCTCGTAAACGCCAGGGTCGCAAGGTCCGCCATGCGTTCGGGATAGAGGACACCGTCCAGATGGTCGATTTCGTGCTGGACGACGCGCGCGTGGAAACCCGCGGCCTCGCGGACGATGGTGGCGCCGTCCAGGCCCACGCCCCAGTAGCGGATGCGCCGATAACGCGGCACCTTGCCCACCAGCCCCGGAATGGACAGGCACCCCTCCCAGTCCGCGTCCTGACGCGGATCGGTGGGCTCGAAACCCGGATTGATCAGCACGGTAACCGGCACCTCGCCGCTCTCCGCGGTCTCGGCACGGCCCGCGGGAACCCGGAAGACAAGGACGCGACGGGACTCGTGAACCTGCGGCGCGGCCAGCCCGACCCCGCCGGCGTCTTCCATGGTCTCCACCATGTCCGCCACGAGTCCCTGGATTTCCGGCGCCAGCGGATCGTGCACCATCTCCGCGGGCTGCCGCAGAACCGGATGCCCCATCCGGGCGATCTTGAGCAGCGCCATCTGCATGCCTCGCACCGTGCCCGTGGTTCCGCAGCCTGCCCCGCCGCCGCCCGCGCTGACAAGCACGTCGGCAGCGACACCTTGATGACACCACGGCTTCACAGGCGCGCAGGGCTGTGATACACACCCCGTTAACGGGACGCGCGTTCGCGTGCCGCGGTGGTGATGTTGCCCGAGGAAAGCGCCCCGCGGTCTCTGTGAACGTCAGGAGAGCAAGGTTCAGGCGGAAAGGAGTGTGATTCAACCGTGCAGGTTCATGTTCGCGACAACAACGTCGATCAGGCCCTCCGGGCGCTGAAGAAGAAAATGCAGCGCGAGGGCGTCTTCCGGGAGATGAAGCTTCGGCGGCACTACGAAAAGCCGTCGGAACGCAAGGCGCGCGAAAAGGCGGAAGCCGTGCGGCGTCTGCGCAAGCTTCAGCGCAAGCGCAAGGAGCGCGAGGGCTTCTAAGCCGGCGCGCCTGCTTTCGAATCGGCACGCAAAAAGGCCGGCCATTTGCTGTGGCGCGGCCTTTTTTCGTGTGCGCGTGGCGCGTGCGTGTCCGGTGCCGGAGTCACACGAATGCGACACCGGCGCTTTCCAGGTCGGCCTCACTCTTCTGCCGGCTCTCCGCGCTGATGGCGCGGGTGCCGTCGCGGATGACCACGACGTCGAAGCCGTGCGACCGGCCATCCCTGGCCGTGGCGTGGACGCAGACGTCCTCGGCCAGGCCGCCCACGACGATGCGCTTGACCCCATGGCGCGCCAGTTCCTCGGCGAAGCCAGTGTCGTCGAACGCGCTGTACTGGTCCTTGTCGAAGCGCGTGCCCTTGCTCACCACGATGGCGTCGTCGGACAGCGTGAGTTCCCGATGAAACGCGGCGCCGGCCGTATCCTGGACGCAATGGACCGGCCACGGGCCGCCCTGCGTATCGAAGCTCAGGTGGTTCCGCGGGTGCCAGTCGCGCGAGGCGTAGACGGGAACGCCTCTGGCCGCCGCCGCGGCGATCCAGCGGTTCATCACCGGCACAACCCGGTCCCCCTCGGGTACGGGTAACGCGCCGTCCGGGCAAAAGTCGTTCTGGACGTCCACGACGACGAGGGCGTCGCCGTTATCGAGCACATCCTCGGGGTTCATGGCGCACCTCCCTGAAACCTAGGGCAGGATGCGATCAGGTTGAGCCACCTGATCGCTGAATCTTGCCCGATTTTCAAAGCATAGCGTGCGATTCAGCGATCCATTCGGATCACATCGCACGCTACGTGACCCCCATATATGGGAGCGACGCCGTGGTCGTACCAAAGGGGCGCATCCATCGCGCTGTGCGTCGCGTACCCTGCCTCGGGCCACGTTGCGGCTGTGGGAGGGCCATGCCATGACCCCATTCGATGCAACCGACCCGGACGATCCGGAAGCCGGGCGGCCCGGCGTACCTTCGCATACCGACGCGGTTCGCGCCGTGCGCACCCTGCTCGCCTATGTCGGGGACGACCCGGCGCGCGAAGGACTCCGGGACACCCCGGAACGCGTGGTGCGCAGCTACGCCGATCATTTCGCCGGCTACGCCGAGGATCCGGCGGCGCTGCTCGAGCGGACCTTTGCCGAGACCGAGGGCTACGACGAAATGATCGTGCTCTCGGGCGTGAACTTCACCAGCCACTGCGAGCACCACATGGTGCCCATCCTGGGCACGGCCTACGTGGGCTATATCCCGAACCGGCGCGTGGTGGGCATCAGCAAGCTCGTCCGGGTCATCGAGGCCTATGCCCGCCGCTTGCAGATCCAGGAGCGCCTGACCGCCCAGATCGCCGCCACCATCTCGGACGTGCTCGCCCCGCGTGGGGTCGCCGTGGTCGTCGAGGGCCAGCACCAGTGCATGACCACGCGCGGCGTGGGCAAGGCCGACGCGCGCATGGTCACAAGCCGAATGCTGGGCGCATTCCGGGACGACCCGCGCACCCGCCGGGAATTCGAGGCGATGACCGGCCTCTCCGGGCCCTGAGGCGCGCCCGGCTTACGCCGCGCCGCCCGGGCTGCGCCGCGCCAGTGCATCGATCACCTCGCTGTCGTCGATCTGGCGGAAATCCCGGTAGTACATCCCGATCGCGCCCAGATCCCAGGGCTGCTGCAAGCACACCACCTCGTCCGCCTCCGCCGAGAGCGCGCGCACCGCGTCGGGCGGTGCCACCGGGACGGCAAGCACGACCCGGTCCGGATCGGCCTGGCGCACCGCACGCAGGGCGGCGCGCATGGTGGCGCCCGTGGCGATGCCGTCGTCCACCACGATGGCCGTGCGCCCCTTCAGGCCGGGCCGCGTGCGCCCGCCGTTGTAGCGGCGCTCGCGCTCGGCGATGACGTCGAGTTCGCGCTGTTTTGTCTGCTCGATCTCGTCGCGGCCGACGCGGAGCAGCGCGACCACCTCGTCGTTGAGCACGGTCTGCGTGCTCTCCCCCGTCTTGGCCACCGCACCCATGGCCAGCTCCGGGCGCCCGGGCGCGCCAAGCTTGCGCACCATCAGGACGTCCAGGGGCGCACCCAGGGCGTCCGCGATTTCCGCGCCCACGGGGACGCCGCCACGGGGCAGCGCGAGCACGACGGGCGCGGGCCAACCCTTGGCGCGCAATGCTTCGGCGAGCTGGCGGCCGGCGGAGCTGCGATCGTTGAACATCGGTCTCGGCCTTCCTTGCCATTCCGTTGCCGATCACCCTACGCTTATTTGGGTCTGCAACGCCGCACGCGCACTCCCCCCATGCGCGGCGCTGCGGCCGCGAACGCTTCACGGCACCGGGAACAGCCATGGTGGCCAGCGCATCCGCCCCCGAGGCCGGCCGCACGGACGAGATCGTCGCGCTTCTGCGCGAGCCCGCCGCCTACCCGGAACAGCCCGAGGCGGTCCGGGTGCGTGAGACCCATATGGCCTGGGTCTTTCTCACCGACCGCTACGCCTACAAGCTCAAAAAGCCCGTCCGGCTGAGCTTCCTCGACTACAGCACGCCGGGCAAGCGGCGCGCCGCTGTGGAGTCGGAGCTGCGCCTGAACGCGCGTCTGGCGCCCTGGGTCTACCTGGGCATGGTGCCGGTCCTGGACGACGGCGCGGACCTGCGCCTGGAGGCGGCCGAGGGCGTGCCGGCGGCGTGGCTGGTCAAGATGCGCCGCCTGCCCGACGCCGGCTTTCTGGATACGGCGATCGAAGATGGGACGCTCACCCCCGGCTGGCTGGCCGAGGCGGCCGACCTGCTGGGCCGGTTTTTCGGCGGGCAGCCGGCCGAGCCCATGCCCGGCGAGGCCTACGTGAGCGGCCTGCGCCGACGCGTCGCCGAGGACGCCGCGGCCATCCGCGAGTCCGCGCACACGAGCACGGCCCAGCGGGCGCACGAGTTGGCCACCCGGCTGGACTCCGTGATCGCGGGACAGCGCGAGCTCCTGGGTACGCGCGCAAGTCGGCGCGTCGACGGCCACGGCGACCTGCGCCCGGAGCACGTCGCGCTTGGGCCGCCCGCGGCCGTGATCGACTGCGTCGAGTTTAACCGCGATTTCCGCCTGAACGATCCGGTCGAGGAACTCGCCTTCCTGCACCTGGAGGCGACGCGCCTGGGTGCACCCTGGGTGGGCGAGCATTTCCGGCGCGCGTACGCCGAAGCCGCGGGCGACCATCCGCCGCCCGTGCTCACGGCCCTCTACGCGGCCAAGCGCAGCCTCCTCCGCGCCAAGCTCGCCATCTGGCACATCCGCCCCGACGGCGCGGACTCGGCTTACTACCACGACCGCGCCGAAACCTACCTCGCTCTGGGCGAGCGCTTTCTGGCGGGGTTGAGTTGCGGGAGCCGCACCGTATGACGGCCGGTTTCCACCGACCTCTCAGGCGACGTCGGCACCCGAACCGGTCTCAGCCGGCCTGCTTTTCCAGGATGTAGACGGTCGATTTCGAGCCGAGCTTGACCAGATGATCGCCGTGCTCGCGGAAGCGCTCGGCGACCGTACCCGTCTCCAAAGCCCGCTCGAGCCGCGACGTATACGCCGATTCGGCGAGCGTATGGTCGTTGTAGGAGAGCGCCAACAACCCGCCCGGTGCGAGACGCGCAAGCAAGATATCAAGGTAGTAGGCCGGTGCCGCACCCGGCGAGAGCGCGCCAATCGCCGCAATGGCGCCATAGTCGCCGGGCGCCGCGTTGGGGGCCTCGTCGGGTTCGAGCTTGACCAGATGGCGGTAGATGCCGCGCGCCCGGGCCGTCTCCAGCATCGGCTCCGAGAGGTCGCAGCCGTCGATCACCGAGAACCCCACGGCGGCGAGTGCGGCGCCCGAAAGCCCCGTCCCGCAGGCGAAATCGAGGATCGGCATGTCGCGTTTCGGCAGGTGTGCCGCCAGCGCTTCTGCGACGCGGCCGGGCGTGCGATAGTCATTGCCCGTCACGTCGTCGTCATAGGTCCCCGCCCAATCGTCGTAGAGCGTCTCGACCGCATCCTGCGACGTTGTGTGGTAGACCTTTTCAAAAAAATCGTTTGCCATGCAATGGAGGGTACCCCATCCGCGCTGCGGAGTCCACGCTCACGATCCCGGAAACAACGGCGCAGCCATCCCCAGCGCGCGGCAGGAGGGCGCCGTGCTGGCCATGGCCGGGTCCCTCGCCGATCCCGACGACGACGCGCCGTGTTCCCCTGTGCCGGGGAGGCGTCGGGGCGCGCCTTCGAAACCGGCGCCCACGTGGCCTCCCCGTCGTACCCGGTCCCGAATTCAGCCGCCGGGCGTTAGACAGCCTCCGCGCCGGCAACGGCGTCGCCCGCCGCGGTGGCACCGGTGGCAACCTTGTCGCGCTTGACCATGAGCTTGTTCAGCGCGTTGACGTAGGCGCGCGCGGAGGCGACGAGGGTGTCGTAGTCCGCACCCTGGCCGTTCACGGTCAGGTCGTTCTCCGCAAGGCGCACGGTGACCTCGGCCTGCGCGTCCGTGCCGCCCGTCACGGCGTGCACCTGGTACAGTTCCAGGCTCGCCTGGTGGGGCCAGATCTCGCGGATGGCGCGGAACGTCGCGTCCACCGGCCCGGTCCCTTCGACGTTGCGGACCGTCTTGCGCTCGCCCTCGACCTCGAGTTCCAGGTCGGCCGTCTGCGGCTCGTCGCTGCCGCAGTGGATGCCCAGCGAGACGAACTTGATGTGGTCGTTGTGGCGCACCACCGCGTCATCGACGAGCGCGATCAGGTCGTCGTCGAAGATCTCCTTCTTGTGGTCGGCAAGATCCTTGAAGCGGTAGAACGCGTCGTTGAGTTCGTTGTCGGCCAGGGTGTAGCCCAGTTCCTCAAGCTTCTGCTTGAATGCGTGCTTGCCCGAGTGCTTGCCCATGACGAGCGTGGACCGGTTCAGGCCCACGGATTCCGGCGTCATGATCTCGTATGTCTGGGCGTTCTTGAGCATGCCGTCCTGGTGGATGCCCGACTCGTGGGCAAAGGCGTTCTTGCCCACCACGGCCTTGTTGGGCTGCACGGTGAAGCCGGTGATCCCCGAGACCAGACGCGAGGCGCGCGTGATGTAGGTGGTGTTCACGCCGGTGTGGTACGGCATGGCGTCCTGACGCGTGCGCAGCGCCATGACGACCTCCTCCATCGCGGCATTGCCCGCGCGCTCGCCGATGCCGTTGATGGTGCACTCGATCTGGCGCGCGCCCGCGCGAACGGCGGCCAGCGAGTTGGCCACCGCCAGGCCGAGATCGTTGTGGCAGTGCGTGGAGATGATCGCCCGGTCCATGTTGGGCACGCGGTTGCGCAGCATGCTGACCAGTTCGAAGTACTCCTCGGGCACCGTGTAGCCCACGGTGTCGGGGATGTTGATCGTGGTCGCACCGCAGTCGATCGCCGCCTCGACACAACGGCACAGGAAGTCCCAATCGGTGCGCGTGCCGTCCTCCGCGGACCACTCGACATTGTCCGTGTACTGGCGCGCGTGCGTCACGCTGTCGATGACGGTCTGATATACGTCCTCCGGATCCATATTCAGCTTGTACTTCATGTGGAGCGGGGACGTGCTCAGGAAGGTGTGGATGCGCGGCCGCGGGGCATGCCGCACCGCTTCCCAGGCGCGGTCGATGTCCGCCGGCCGGGCGCGCGCGAGCCCGGCGATCTGGGCGTTTTTCGTCTGCCTGGCGATTTCGCTGACGGCCTCGAAGTCGCCCACGGAGGAAATGGGGAAACCGGCCTCGATGACGTCCACGCCCATCTCGTCGAGCACGCTCGCCACCGAGAGCTTCTCCTCCAGGTTCATCGAGCAGCCGGGCGACTGCTCGCCGTCGCGCAGCGTGGTGTCGAAGATCACGACGCCGTTGGGATCTTTCGCGTTCTGGTTCGTCATGGAGCCTGGATGTCCTCTTCGCCGATCCTCGCCGATAACAGCCTCGGCGTGCACACTCGGGCCCGCGCGCCCATCCCGGGTCGGGCGTCGCGACGGGCCGGTTTTTTCCTCGGGGTGCTTGTCGCGGCAATGCCCCTGAACGCCTGCACCCCGCCGGGCGCCGGCGGCGTTCAGGGGCTCATAAGGAGAAGGAGGCTATCGTCGCGAAGCGGCGAGCGGACGCCAAGCACCCGTGCCGGTGCCTCGCACCGCACGGGGTGTCGCGTGTTATGCATGGCGGTCGTCATGCGCGGCATGGTCCTGCGCTCGGTTCAGCCCTCGCTAACCTGCCGGCAATATAAGGCATGCAACCGGTATCGAAAAGGTAAAAAGATACGGGCCCCGGGCGTGCCGGCGGGCACCCCCGGGGCGTCACGGTCAGCCGTCCTCGCGCTCCAGCGCGTCCACGCGGTTTTCGATGTTTTCCAGCAGGTTGTTGAGGGTCTTTGCCGCCTCGCGGGCATGCCCGAGCTGCTCGCGCAGGGCGGCGACTTCGGGCGTGGTCTGCGGCGCCGGCCCGCAGCCGCCGTCGCCCTCGATCAGCCAGCCCACGGTGGCACCCAGCACGCCCGCCACCATCTGGAGCTTGTTCGCGCGCGGCTGGCTCTGATCGGTTTCCCAGGCGTGCAGGGTGTCGCGGGTCACGCCCGCGCGCCGCGCCAGCTCGGACGCGGAGAGACCGATCTCCCGGCGCCGGTCGCGGATCCGGCTGCCCAGGGTCTTCTGGACCGGTGCTTCCATCATCGGCTCGTTGCTCCCTGTTCCGTGGTGCGGTGGTTCTTGATGATGGGATGAATGGTACCAGAACATCGGGCAACTGCCAAGAAAACTCGACAGAACGGGCAAAAGGCGTAAGGCAAATCGGGCAGCCCGCCGGCGCGATCGCCGGCTCCCCGCGCCCCCGGGCGCCCATCACCACCCTGCATGGAGAGGGATCCGAGATGGCCGAGCCGACCACAACCCAGCCGGCCGCGACCCAGCCGACCCCGACCCAGCCGGGCGCGCCGGCGCCCGTGGTGGCCCTGACGGGCCCCACCGCGTGCGGCAAGTCGGGCCTGGCCGTGCGGCTGGCCGAGCGCTTCGGCGGCGAGATCGTCAACGCGGATTCCATGCAGGTCTACGGCGACCTCAGCATCCTCACCGCGCGCCCGGACGCCGCGGCAACGGCGCGCGTGCCGCACCACCTCTACGGCATCCTGCCCGCGGGCGAGCCCTGCTCCGCCGCGCGCTGGCGCGCCATGGCCGAAGCCGCGATCGCCGGGGTGCACGCGCGCGGCCGGCTGCCCATCCTCGTGGGGGGCACCGGGCTGTACCTGCGCGCCCTCCTTCAGGGCCTAGTCCATGTGCCCGAGATCCCCGCCCGGGTGCGCGAGTCCGTCCGCGAACGGCAGGCCCGTCTTCCGCCGGCGGATCTGCACGCGCAACTCGCCGCGCGCGACCCGGCCATGGCCGCGCGCCTGCACGCCACGGACACGCAGCGGGTCGCGCGCGCCCTCGAGGTGGTCGAGGCGACCGGACGCTCGCTCGCCGACTACCAGGCACAGCCGGACGCGCCGCCGCTGGCGCACCCGGTGCACGTGATCGCCGCCCTGCCGCCGCGCGGCGAGCTGTACCGGCGAATCGAGTCCCGCCTGGTCCAAATGGTCGCACAGGGCGCGCTGGCGGAGCTTCGGGATCTGCTCGACCAGGGCCTCGATCCCGCCCTGCCCGCGATGAAGGCCGTGGGGGTGCCCCAACTCGCCCGCTATTTGCGCGGTGCGGCGCCATATCCCGAGGCTCTCGCCGCCGCCCAGGCCGCGACACGGCGCTACGCGAAGCGCCAGATCACCTGGCTGCGGCATCAGACCGTCCGCGACGCAGCGTCCGCGACCTTCATCCCCGCGCAATTTTCGAAAAGTTTATCCCCCGTAATCTTTAATGATATTCGCGCTTTCCTGTTGACGACGCAACGTTCGGACACTAGCTTCCGAAATCCTGGCGCTTGAGCCGCTGTCCCGCGGACCGCAGCGGCTGCGTCCGGGACGTGCATGCGATCGCCGGCCTTCACGGCCGGCGCGCTTGCATTCGCGGCAGGCGCGCGACACGTTTTGCGGGATGCGCATTGTGCGCCGCCGAAAGGCTTACGGAAGCGATACAGGAGATCGGAACGACCATGTCGGGCAAAACCATGACCGGAGCGGAAATCGTCCTCGAAGCCCTGCGTGAACAGGGCGTGGAAACCGTATTCGGCTATCCCGGCGGCGCGGTCCTTCCGGTCTATGACGCGCTCTTCCAGCAAAAGGACATCCACCACGTCCTGGTCCGCCACGAGCAGGGCGCGGCGCATGCCGCCGAAGGCTACGCGCGCGCCGCCAATCGCGTGGGCGTGGCGCTGGTAACCTCCGGCCCCGGCGCGACCAATGCCGTCACCGGCCTGACCGACGCGATGATGGACTCCATCCCGGTGGTCTGCCTCTCCGGGCAGGTGCCCACGCACCTCATCGGCAACGATGCGTTCCAGGAGGCGGACACCACCGGCATCACCCGCCCGTGCACGAAGCACAACTACCTGGTGAAGTCGATCGCGGACCTGCCGCGCATCCTGCACGAAGCGTTCCACGTCTGCCGCGCGGGCCGGCCCGGCCCGGTGCTGGTGGACTTGCCCAAGGACGTGCTGCAGGCCAAGGGCACGTACGTTCCCAAGGCCGAGGTGCGCCACCGCAGCTATCACCCGCAGGTCAAGGGCGACGCCGACGCCATCCAGCAGGCGGTGGAGACCCTGGCGAACGCCAAGCGCCCGGTCATCTATTCCGGCGGCGGGGTGATCAACTCCGGTCCCGAGGCGTCGGAGCTGCTCACCCAGTTCGCCCGCATGACCGGCGCGCCCATTACGAACACGCTCATGGGCCTGGGCGCGTTCCCCGGCGACGATCCCCAGTTCCTGGGCATGCTGGGCATGCACGGGACCTACGAGGCGAACCTGGCGATGCACGGCTGCGACGTCATGCTCGCCGTGGGGGCGCGCTTCGACGACCGCGTGACGGGCAAGGTGTCGGCGTTCTCGCCGGGCTCGACCAAGATCCAGATCGACATCGATCCCAGTTCGATCAACAAGAACGTCGTGGTGGACGTGCCCGTCGTGGGCGACGTGGCGCACGTCCTGCGGGACATGATGGCGACCTGGAAGGCGGGCAACCACAGCCTGGACCAGAAGGCGCTGGGCCGCTGGTGGGAGCAGATCGAGGCTTGGCGGTCGCGCGACTGCCTGCACTATCGCCAGACGGGCGACATCATCAAGCCGCAGTACGCCATCGAGCGTCTGCACGAACTCACCAAGCACCGGGACGATCTCTACATCACGACCGAGGTCGGCCAGCACCAGATGTGGGCGGCGCAGTTCGTCAAGTTCACCAAGCCCAACCGCTGGATGACCTCGGGCGGCCTGGGAACCATGGGCTACGGCTTTCCCGCCGCGATCGGCGTACAGGCCGCGTTCCCGGATGCCATGGTGGTGGACATCGCCGGCGAGGCGTCGATCCTGATGAACATGCAGGAAATGTCGACGGCCGTGCAGTACCGCCTGCCGGTGAAGATCTTCATCATCAACAACCAGTGGATGGGCATGGTGCGGCAGTGGCAGCAGCTCCTGCACGGTGAGCGCTATGCCGAAAGCTACACGGACAGCCTGCCCGATTTCGTCAAGCTCGCCGAGGCCTACGGGGCCGTGGGCCTGCGGGCGACCAAGCCCGGAGAACTCGACGACAAGATCCAGGAGATGCTGGAGACGCCGCGCCCGGTCATTTTCGACTGCTGTGTCGATCAGGTGGAGAACTGCTTCCCCATGATCCCCGCCGGCTCGGCGCACAACGAAATGCTCCTCGGTCCCGCCGATCACGCCGAGCACACCACCTCCGAGGAAGGCATGGTTCTCGTCTAACACCCGCCGGACTCCCGGCGCCGGAGACCACCTCCGGCGCCGGCCTTCCACCCAGCCACCCGCCGTGACGCATCGAGCCGCTTCCATGTCCGTATCGCCCCACCATCTGCGCGCCCAGACCCAAATCGAACGCCACACCATCGCGGTCCTGGTGGACAACGAGCCCGGCGTGCTCGCGCGCGTGGTCGGGCTGTTCTCGGGGCGCGGCTACAACATCGAGAGCCTGACCGTCACCGAGGTGGACCCGGAACAGCACCTCTCGCGCATCACTGTGGTCACCAGCGGCACGCCCATGATCCTGGAGCAGATCAAGGCGCAACTCGGCCGGCTGGTGCCGGTGCACAGGGTCTCCGACCTGACCGAGGCCGGTCCGTCCGTGGAGCGCGAACTGGCCCTGATCAAGGTCTGCGCGGCCGGCGAGAAGCGCGTGGAGAGTCTGCGCATCGCCGACATCTTCAAGGCGCGCGTGGTCGACGCCGGCCACGAACATTTCGTCTTTGAGATGATCGGTAAGAGCGACAAGCTGGACGCCTTCATCGAGCTGATGAACCCGCTGGGCCTCGTCGACGTCTCGCGCACCGGCGTGGTCGCGATCCAGCGCGGGGCCGAGGGTTTGTGACCAGCCGGAAGCGGCGTTTTATATGAGCATCGAGCTTCCACGCCTAAGCAGCGACGAGGCGGCGGAAGCCTTCCTGGAAGGCGATCTGTCCGAGCTTGACTGTAGCCAATTCGAGCGCGTCGAATTCCGACGCAAACCTCATGATGTCGCGGTAAATCTCCGGCTGCCCGAAGACGTTCTTGTCCGTTTGAAAAGAAGGCAAGCGCGGAAGGAATTTCCTGCCAAGCCTATATCCGTAACGTTCTCACCAAATCCCTCGACGACGTGATCTCTTAGCTCCGGAAGCCCACATGCGCCTCATCCTCGCCATCCTCTTGCCCTGGCTGTTGTTCTTCACCATCGGACGGCCCATTTCCGGCGTGATCTGCCTCCTCCTGCAGATCACCGTGATCGGCTGGGTGCCCGCGGCGATTTGGGCCGCCTACGCGCTCAGCCAGTGGAACACCGACCGGAAGATCCGGGACTCCAAGGGCGTATAGCCGGGACGCCCACGCGCGCCCCGCCCCGGCCGGCGACCGTCTACCCCGCCTCGCCCGTTGCCGCGAGGCCGCCCGGGCCGCCGAAACGATCACGGTCGTGCGGCGCGTCGAAATCGATCACCGGGCCCTTGGGCACCACGCCGCTGGGGTTCACGCTGGCGTGGCTCTCGTAGTAGTGACGCTTGATGTGGTCCATGCGGACCGTCTCGCGCACGCCGGGAAGCTGATAGATCTCGCGCGTGTGGTTCCACAGGTTCGGGTAGTCCGCGATCCGGTAGAGGTTGCACTTGAAGTGCCCGACATAGACCGGGTCGAATCGCACCAGCGTGGTGAACAGCCGGATGTCGGCCTCGGTCAGGCGCTCGCCAACGAGATAGCGCTGCCCGCCCAACCGCTCCTCCAGCCAATCCAGGCTCTCGAAGAGCGCGTCCACAGCCTCCTCGTAGGCCGCCTGGCTGGTGGCGAAACCGGCCTTGTACACGCCGTTGTTGACGGTGTGGTAGACGCGCGCGTTCACCGCATCGATCGCATCGCGCCGATCGGCCGGATAGAAGTCCCGTCCCGGATATGTGGCGAGATCGTTGAACGCGCTGTTGAAGATGCGGACGATGTCGGCGGACTCGTTGTTGACGATGGTGCCCGCCCGGGTGTCCCAGAGCGTGGGCACGGTCACACGCCCCGTGTAGTCCGGCTTGGCGCGCACATAGTTCTCGTAGAGAAAGTTCGCCCCGTTCACCCGGTCGGGATGGTCGGCGTCGAATGCCCAGCCATTGGATCCCATGTACCAGTGGACGGGATCAACGCTGATCACCCCGTCGAGCCCCTTCAGCCGGCGCATGATGAGCGCACGATGCGCCCAGGGGCAGGCATAGGACACGTACAGGTGATAGCGCCCGGCCTCGGCCGGAAACCCCGACGTCCCGTCCGCCGTGATCCGGTTGCGGAACGCACTTTCCTGCCGGACGAAGCGCCCGCCGTGGCTTTTGGTGTCGTACCAGCGATCGTACCACACTCCCTCGATCAACAGACCCATCTCAAGCCTCCGGGATCGGTGTTTCGGGTTCGCGGCGGGCGGGTTGCGCGGGTGGTTACCCGCGCAGCTTCGCCGCCACCTCGGCGACGTGCCGGCCCTGGAAGCGCGCGATTGCCAGCTCGTTGGCACTGGGCTCGCGGCTCTTCCCGTCGGCGCCGGCGAGCGTGCTCGCGCCATAGGGCGTGCCGCCGGTGATCTCGTCCATGTTGGTGATCTCGGGGCAGCTATAGGGCACGCCAACGATGACCATGCCATGGTGGAGCAGGGTGCTGTGGATCGAGGTCAGCGTGGTCTCCTGGCCGCCGTGCTGGGTTCCCGTCGAGACGAAGGCGCTGCCCACCTTGCCGATGAGCTTGCCGTTGAACCACAGGCCGCCGGTCTGGTCCCAGAAATTGCGCATCTGCCCGGCCATGTTGCCGAAGCGGGTCGGCGTACCCACCACGATGGCGTCGTAGTCGGCCAACTCGTTGGGATCCTGGATGACCGGCGCGGGCTGGTCGGTCTTGAATCCCGCCTGCTGCTGAACCGACTCGGGCAGCGTCTCGGGTACGCGCTTGACCGTCGCCTGCGCGCCCGACACCGCGCCGACGCCCTCGGCCACGGCATCCGCCATGGTCGCGATGTGGCCGTAACTCGAATAATACAAAACCAAAACCTGCGTCATTCCTACCTCCCATTGTAACCAGGTCTGCCGCGTCCCGACGCGGTGCGCGACGAAAAGGTTAACGCACACGCGGCTGGAAAAAATCCGGGACCAGCGCATAAGATCGTTTCCGTGAGGGAAACGGGAGGCAGCATGGCCTATGACCATCTGGGGGCCATGGCGGTTTTCGCGCGCGTCGTCGACGCGGGCAGCTTCTCGCGCGCGGCCGAGGCGCTGGGCCTGTCCAAGTCGGCGGTGTCCAAGCAGGTCGCACGGCTCGAGGACCGCCTGGGCGCGCGCCTGCTCAACCGGACCACGCGCAAGCTCTCCCTGACCGAGGCAGGCGCGGCGTTCCACGCCGGCTGCCGGCAGATGCTCGCGGAAGCCGAAGACGCCGAGGCCGCCGTTGGCCACCTCGCGCAGGCGCCGCGGGGCACCCTGCACGTCAATGCGCCGATGACCTTCGGCCAGCAGCACGTCGCCCCGGCCCTGCCCGAATTCATGGCGCGCTATCCCGAGCTGGACGTGAACCTCCAGCTCAACGACCGTACCGTCGACCTGGTCGCGGAGGGCTTCGACGTCGCGGTGCGCATCGGCCGGCTCGCCGATTCCAGTCTGGTCGCGCGCCGCCTGGCGCCGCAGAACACCGCCGTCGTCGCCGCGCCCGAATACCTCGACCGGCACGGCCGGCCGGAGCACCCACAGGAGCTGGATCGGCACGCCTGTCTGCTGTACAGCTACCTGGCCTCCGGCCCGGTATGGCACTTCCGCGGCCGCGACGGCCCGGTGCGCGTACCCGTCGCCGGCCGCCTGGAGGCGAACAACGGCGACGTCCTGCTCGCCGCGGCAAAGGGCGGCGCGGGTATTGCCCGGCTGCCCACGTTCATCTGCGGCGACGCCGTGCGCGCCGGCGAGCTGGAGCGCCTGCTGCCCGGTTGGGTGGACACGGCGGACGCCGCCGTGTACGCCGTATATCCTGCGAGCCGGCAGGTCTCGCCCAAGCTCCGCGTCTTCATCGACTTCCTCGCCGCGCGCTTCGGGCCGGCCCCGTACTGGGACCGCGGCCTTGCGTGAGCCCACGTCCACGAAAGCCCGCCCATGAACCCTGCCATCCCCGCCGGCGCCATCGCTCTGTCCGCGGTCCTCTGGGGGACGTGGTGGTGGCCCATGCGCCTGCTCGACGCTCAGGGCCTGGGCGTGGCCTGGGCGAGTCTGGTCATTTACGTCACGGCCGCGGCGTTCCTCGCGCCATTCGCCTGGGCGCGCCGCCGGCATCTGCGTGCGGGCGGCCCGGTCCTCGTGGGCGTGGGCGCGAGCCTGGGCGCCCTGCTGGTGCTCTGGAACCTCGCCGTGGTGCTGGGCGACGTGGTGCGCGTGACCCTGCTGTTCTATCTCACGCCGGTCTGGGCGACGCTGCTCGCGCGCTTCGTGCTGCGCGAGACCGTGGGGCGCCTGCGCGCCCTGGCGATCCTCGCCGGGCTGGGCGGCGCAGCCGTGGTGCTCGGCGTGCCGGGCGAGACGGCGGTGCCCGTGCCGCGCGGTGCGGGCGACCTGCTCGGCCTCGCCTGCGGCATCATCTTCGCCGTAAGCCTGACACTCGCGCGCCTGGGCAGCCGCACCACGGCAGACGGAGAGACGCAGGGCCTCGGCGGGTTCGAGCAGTCCTTCGCCGCCTTCGTCTTTGCCGGCGCGGGCAGCGCGCTCTGGGTCGCGCTCGATCCGGCCGCGCGCGTTCCCGGCGAAGCCGTGGTCACCGCCATGCCGCTCGCCGCCGTCGTCGCGCTGGCGTGGCTTCTGCCCCAGACGATCCTGGTGCTTTGGGGCGCGGCGCGCTTCGACCCGGGACGAACGGCGATCCTGATGCTGCTGGAGGTGATCGCAGCCAGCGTTTCCGCCACCATCGTCGCGGGCGACGTGCTCAGCGGACGCGACCTGGCGGGCTGTGCGCTCATCCTGGTCGCCGGCGCACTTGAGGCGGAAAGCCTGCGCCGCGCGCCAGCGGCGAAAACGGCGTAACCGCGCATCGTGGCGGCGTCCCGGGCAGGCTACACGCAGGAATTGCACGGGCTTGCGTCGCGAGGCCAGCCGCGGCAGGCTCCGCGGCGGCCAACGGGTCGGGATTGCACTGCGGACGCGCGCCCAGGGAACCGGGGATGCTGACCTTCCACATTCGCCGTCAGACGCCGGCCGACGCGGCGGCGATCGAGCCCCTGCTGGACCGCTGTTTCGGGCCGGAGCGGCGGCAGCGCACGGTGTACCGGCTGCGCGACGGGATCCGGCCGGTGCCCGAGCTGTGCTTCGCCGCGGTGGACGACTCGGACCAGCTCCTGGCCTCCCTGCAGTTCTGGCCCATCCGGATCGAGGCGACGCCCGCCATCCTCCTCGGCCCCCTGGCCGTTGAGCCGAAGATGCGCAACCAGGGATTGGGGCGCGCGCTGGTCCGCCACGGCATCAACGAAGCGCGCCGCAACGGCCACCGCCTCTGCGTGGTCTCCGGTCCGCCCGACTACTATCGCCCTTATGGTTTCGTCCCGGCGGTCCCGCGCGGGCTGGTCATGCCGGGGCCGCTCGAGCCCGAGCGCCTGCAGGTGCTGGAGCTGGTGCCCGGCGCGTTGGACGGTGTGCGCGGACTGATCCAGCGCGACGAACGCGACGCCGGAGCCGGTGACGCGGACGCGGCGACGCGCCAAGCCCGGGCCTGAGCCGCTTACGTTCTACGGATTGAGCTGCACCACGGCGGCGTTGAGCGCCGTCGCGTAGCACGCCCAGACTAGGTACGGCACCATCAGCCAGGCGGCGAGCGCGCTGCGCTGGGAAAAGGTCACCATCGTCGCCAGAAGGGCCGGCACGAGCCCGAGGATGATGACGAAGCCCAGATCGAAGTTGCGCATGCCGAAGAAGGCATACGGCCAGGCGGCGTTCAGCCCGAGCTGGATCAGAAAGGGCACGAGCGCCCCCGCCGCCGCGTGGGCCGCACTGCGCCACGCCTGCCACGCCGCAAGGGCCATGAGCAGGTAGAGCGCAGCCCAGACGAAGGGAAAGGCGATGTCCGGCGCCGTCCAGGCCGGCTTGGCGATGTCCTGGTACCAGCCCGCCACGGCCGGCCGGGTGACCACCGAGGCGGCCAGACCCGCGCCCACACATAGGGCCAGCAGCACGACCAGCATCAGCGCCTGCGCGCTGCCCGAAGGCCGACGGCTCCAGCGCACCGGCGCGGCCGTGCCGGGTTCTGTTCCGGCGGCAGTTGCGGTGGTCATCGGGCCTCCCGGTACCAGGCGAAGATGATCAGACCGCCCAGGAGAATGAGCGCGGCGAGCGGCGGCAGCAAGGGCATCTGCGCCACCCCGGTGACGCGGTACGCGTTGGTATCCTCGAACCCGATCCAGCCGCGCCCGCTGCGCTCACGCCCGGGCTGGACTTTGCGCAACCGGGGCACGCCGTCGGTGGCGTAGCGCACCACGCCGCCACCGGTCGTCGCCACCAGCGGCTGCATTTTCTCCGCGCTCGCCCGGACGTTGCGGTACTCCTTGGGGTTCAGCGCCCCCGCCGCGGCAAGCGCCGTCCGCTCGCCATCGGTGACCTCGTACATCCCGATCTCGCGGGCGGACACGCGCGCCCGGGCGCGGCCGGGATCGGTCGGCTTCAGGGTGAGCTGCTCGGTGCTCCCGTCGGGGCGCGTGAGCGTCACCTGGCTCGGCCCCGTCTCCAGGGAGCGGCGGGTGATGGTGAGCTGGCCGTCCTGCACCTGCGCGCGCAGGTCGTTCTCCTCAAGCTCGGGCTCCTTCATCAGCCAGTGCGCCACGCGCCGCATCAATTCTGCCTGCGGCCCGCCGCCGTCGTAGCCGCGCCGCCACAGCCAGGCGTGATCGCTGAGCAACTGCGCCACGCGCCCCTCGCCCACCCGCTGCAGGACCAGCAGGGGACGATCCTGGACGCCGCGCATGAGCACGTCGCCGGCGCGCGCCTGGGCGGCGATATGGCGGAACCACTGCCCCCACTGCGGGTTGGCGTTGGGCCCACCCGCCTTGGGCAGCTTCGCCGTCACCGGATGGCGCCGGCCGATCTCGCTCACGCGGGGCCGGAACGCCTGCTCGTAGATCTCCCCCGTGGGCGCGCCCGGGAGCACCTCGCCAAGCGGCGTGCGGAACAGCGACATGCGCCGGGCGAAGCTGGGCCCGCCGGCTTCCAGGAGCGCCCCGCCGTTGCGCACGTACTCGGCGACGTTGGCGAGGTAGAGCTGGGGCAGCACGCCGCGGCGCCGGTAGCGGTCGAAGACGATGAGGTCGAACTCGTCGATCTTCACCTCGAAGAGTTCGCGCGTGGGGAACGCGATCAGCGACAGCTCGTCGATGGGCGTGCCGTCCTGCTTGGAGGGCGGACGGAGAATGGTGAAGTGGACGAGGTCCACCGAGGGATCGGACTTGAGCAGGTGGCGCCAGGCCCGCTCGCCCGGATGCGGTTCGCCCGAGACCAGGAGCACGCGCAGCCGGTCGCGCACGCCGTTGATGGCCACCGCCGCCCGGTTGTTCGCCAGGGTGAGTTCGCGCGGCCCCTCGGCCACGGACATCTCCACGATGGTGCGCCCGCGGTGCTTGATGGGCACCTGCACCGTCTGTGGCTCGCCCACGGGCACGCGCACACGCTGCGGCTGGCCGCCGTCACGGGCGATGCGCAGCTCGGCCGTGCCGCCGCTTTCCGGGCCCTCGGGCAGGTCCTCGACGGCCACGGTCACCGAGACGGACTTCCCCACAATGCCGTAGCTGGGCGCGTCGCTGACGGTCAGGCGCCGATCGCCCTCGTCGGGCTCGCCCGTAAGCAGGAGGTGTACGGGGGCGTCCGCGCCAAACTTGGCGGCGGTTTCCGGGACGTCGTGGATCTGCCCGTCGCTGACCACGACCACCCCGGCCAGTCGGTCGTCGGGGATCTCGCTGAGCGCGCGCCGGACGTCATCGAACAGCCGGGTCCCGCCACCCTCGCTCGGGCGCTGGCGCGATCCCGCCTCGATCATGCGTACCCGGGTGTTGCGCAGGTCCGGCCAGCGCGTCTCCAGCTCGTCCAGGATCGCCTGCGTCTGTTGCGGCCGCTCGGCGATTTCCTGGCTCGCCGAGCGGTCCACCGCGACCAGCGCGATGTCGGGCAGCGGCTCGCGCTCCTCCTGCACGATCGTGGGATTGGCCAGCACGCCCAGCACCGCAGCGGCGGCAAGGCCGCGCCAGACCGCCCCGCGCGCCCGGCGCCACAGGGCAACGCCCACCAGTCCGGCAGCGAGCACGGCGAGCGCGACCAGCAACGCGACCGGCAGCAAGGGATCCCAGGTGATGCTCAGCGCACCGCTCATTGGCCCAGGCGCTCCAGAATCGCGGGGACATGGACCTGATCGGCCTTATAATTGCCGGTCAGGGCATACATGACGATGTTCACGCCGACCCGGCGCGCGATTTCGCGCTGGCGCTCGCCGCCCGGCGTGACGGCGAAGCGCGGCCGGCCGCGCGCGTCCACGGCCCAGGCGCCGGCCCAGTCACTGGCGCCGATGATCACCGAGGCCACGCCGTCACCGGCGGCGTCGCGCGTGTCCTCGACCCATACCCGGCTGCCGGCGTAGCGACCGGGGAAGTCCTGAAGAAGGTAGAACGCCTTGGTCAGGACGTGCTCGCCGCCCACGCGGCGCAACGGCGGCATCTCGACGTCGCGCGTCAGCCGCTTGAGGGCCTGCGACCCCGCCGAGCCGCCGCCCATCAGACTGCCCGCCCCGGACGGCTCGCGCAGGTCGAACACGATCGTCCCGCCCGACTGCATGAAGTCGGTGACCTTGCGCGCCGCCTTGCTGGTCAGGTCGGGCTGCGCGGCGGTCACCGGCCAATACAGCAGCGGAAACACGTTCAGGGGGTCGCGGCGCAGGTTGACGCCCATGGGCGAACCCGGTTCCACGGCCGTGCGCCGCGTGAGCACCCGCGACAGGCCTTCCAGGCCTTGCCGCGATACGTCGTCGATCCCCGGCTGGCCCGTCTCGACGTAGGCCAGGTGCGTTTTCAGGCTCGCCTTGCGGGCGTATTCCGTGGCTGGATCCGCCTGTCCCAGCGCCGGACCCGTCGCCACGAGCGTCCCGACCAGCGCCAGCAGCAGTGCCGCAGTCGCGCCGCCACGCGCAGAAGAACCGCCCGTGCCGCCCGGCCGCTGGGGCAGCAGCCCGCGCAACCACAGCGCCACCAGCAGGTCGACCAGGAGCAGCAGAAGCGCCGCCGCCAGCAGCCACGGGCCCAAGCGCTGCTCCGGCTCCTCGGCGAAGGTGTCCACCACCACCCCCGGCGGCAGATCGGTCAGCGGCGCCAGCTCGCCGGCCACCGCGGGTCCCAGGTTGTGCGCACGGCGCGCCCCCTGTTGGCCATAGATACCCGGCGGATACGCCGGCGCGATTGTATTCGCCGCGAGCGCATCGCGGCTCAGCGCGCGCACGCCGTCGCCCGGCGCCACGCGCTCGCCGAAGCCGTCGAGGACGAAATGGGGCGCGAGCGTGCCCGAACCTTCGCCACCGCCCGGACCACTCGCCCCGGCCCCCATGGCGCTGATGCGCCGGAGCATCTGCACGAACACGCCCGAGAGCGGCAGGTTGGACCAGCGTGTGTTGGCCGTGGTGTGCACCAGCACGACCCAGCCCTGCCCGCGCGGTGTCGCCGTGACCAGGGGCGTGCCGTCGGTCAGCCGTGCCCAGGTGAGCTTGTCCAGGTCGAGCGAGGGCTCGGCCAGAACCTGCCGTTCCACCGCAACGTCCGGCGGGATCGAGATCCCGGCGAACGGGCTGTCCGCGGGGAACGGCGCGAGGGTCGCCGGCGCGCTCCAGCTCATCGTACCGCCCAGCGCGCGGCCACCGCGACGCAGGGGCACCGGCAGCAGCGGCGCTTCGGGGCCGGTGGCCGGCTTGCCGGCGAGCTGATCGGCCAGCTTCGGACCGGCGAAGCGCAGCAACACGCCACCCGCGTCGACCCAGCCCGCAACGCGGTTGCGCAACTCCGGACGCAGCGGGCCGCGGTCGGCGAGCACCAGCATGCCCGTGTCGCGCTCCAGAAGGGCCCCGATGCCGTCGCGCCGGACCTGCGCATAGGGCTGGAGCGCGCGCTCCAGGTAGTACAGCTCGGAGAGCAGCGGCTGCGCCGCATCGTCCCCGGCGCCGCTCGCCAGGCCCACGGGCTGCCGCCGCCAGCGCGCGTCCAGCAGCGCCACCGCCCCGGCGTGGCTTTCCGCGCGAAGCGTCATGCGCGCGACGCGGTTGCGCAGCTCCAGGGGCAGGTCGAGTTTCGCCTCGGCCGTGGTGGCGTCCTTCCCGAATTGGGCGGGCGCGCTGCCCAGTACCGTGCCGTCCGCGGCCCGCGCGAGCACGGTCACGGTCTCTTCCGTGCCCGCCGCGGCGCGGGTTACCGGGACCGCCAGCGCCGTTCCCGCGGCCGACGGCGGGCGCACCACCGCCGCCGTCGCCGACGGATCGGGACGGCGCACGTCCAGCCGGCCCAGCCGCTGCAGTTCGGTGGCGAAGGCGCGTGCGCCCGGCGCCGCCAAGCCGTCGGCGAGCCAGACGGCGTGTGCCGAGCCCGAAACCGCCATGTCGGCGACCACCTCGCGGGCCGCGGCCAGGTCGCGCGGCCAGGGCCGGGGTTCCAGGGCGCCCAGGCGCTCCGCGGCCCGGTTGGGCGACATGGGTTCGCTGGCCGTTATGGGCTCGCCCGCGCGCGGCCGCGCGGTGGTGAGCAGGATGACGCGGCGGTCGTCGCGGCGCGCCCGGTCGAGCATGGCGCGCGCGCTCTGCATGCGCTCGGACCAGCTCTTGCCGGCGGCCCAGCCGGTGTCGATCGCGAGGACGAGCGGGCCGCTGCCCGCGAGCTTCGCCGCGGGGTGCAGCGTGGGGCCGGCAAGGCCGAGGATCACCAGCGCCGCGGCGAGCATACGCAACGCCAGAAGCCACCAGGGCGTGCGCGCCGGCGTTTCCTCCGGCGGGGTCAGGCCCAGCAGCAGGCGCAGCCCGGGAAAGCGTACGCGCTTGGGCGCGGGGGGCGTGACCCGCAGGAGGTACCATAACGCGGGCAGCCCGATCAGGGCGAGCAGGAGCCACGGCTGGATGAACGCGAAGGTGCTGGTCAACGGCATGCTCGTCGGTCCCGCCGCCGCATCACGGCCCCGTGTGCGCGGACAGGGCGTTGTAGATGGCGAGCAGCGCGCTCTCCGGCCGCCGATCCGTGCGGTGGCGCAGCAGGCGGCAGCCGGCGTGCCGCGCGATGGCCTGGAGCTGCTCCATGTGCGCGTTCAGCCGCTGGCGATAGCTGCCGCGCACGTCCGCCACACGCGAGAGCAGCCACGCCCCTTCACCCTCGGTCCCCTCGAAGCGGACTCGCCCGTCATAGGGCAGATCCTCCTCCGCCGGATCGAGCACCTGAACGAGACAGCCCTGCACGCCGCCCGCCGCAAGAGCGTGGAGCCGCTGCGCGACGGAGTCCAGCGGCGCCAGAAAATCGCCCAGGAGCACCACCTGGCCGTGCCGCGGCACGGGAACCGCGGGCGGGAGGCTATCCGCATCCTGCGCGCCCTGCTCGTCCAGCAGCATGGCCATGCGGCCCAGCGTCCCCTGGCCGGCGCGCGGGGTCACGCCGCTGCCCAGCAGGCTGACGTGCTCGCCCGCCCGAATCATCAGCACCATCAGCGCCAGCGTCAGCAGCTCCGCACGCTCGCGCTTTGTCGGCAGGCTCTCGGCCGAGCGCCAGGCCATGGACGGCGAGCCGTCACGCCAGAACCACACCGACTGCGCCGCCTCCCACTCCGTCTCGCGGACGAAGACGCGGTCGCTCTTCGCCGAGCGACGCCAGTCGATGCGCGGCGTGGGGTCGCCGGGCTGGTACTCGCGGTATTGCCAGAACGTCTCGCCCTGGCCCACGCGCCGGCGGCCGTGGACGCCCTGGGCGACGGTGGCAGCGACGCGCTCGGCGTGCAGCAGCAGCGGCGGCAGGGTGCCGCCGAGCTGTTCCGCGCGCTGGCGCGCCGGGAGGACCGAACGGCGGGGGGCGGCGCGTTGTGCCGGGGTCACGGGCGCTCCGTCGCGACAGTGGCCGGGTTCGCGGTCATTGCAGCGGCGCGCACAGACGCCGGATGGCGTCGTCCAGGGTGGCGCCCTCGGCGCGCGCGGTGAAGGTCAGCGCCATGCGGTGGCGCAGAATGGGGTGCGCCAGCGCCAGGACGTCATCGATCGAGGGCGCGTACCTGCCGCCCATCAGCGCGCGGGCGCGGACCGCCAGCATGAGCGCCTGGCTGGCGCGCGGCCCGGGCCCCCAGGCGATCTGCTCGGGCACCTCCGGGATGTCGCTGCTCTCCGGCCGGCCGTTGCGGACCAGCGCGAGAATCGCCTCGACCACGCTTTCGCCCACAGGCACCCGGCGCACCAGCCGCTGCGCGTCCATCAGCTCGTGCGGCGTCATCACCCCGGTGATCTCGGCGCCCTGCGCACCCGTGGTGGCGATCAGCATCTGGCGCTCGGCCTCGATGTCCGGATAGCCAACGTTGATCTCCATGAGAAAGCGGTCGAGCTGAGCCTCGGGCAGCGGATACGTGCCCTCCTGCTCCAGCGGATTCTGCGTCGCCAGAACGTGGAAGGGCTGCGGCAGGTCGTGGGGATGCCCGGCGACGCTGACGCGGTGTTCCTGCATCGCCTGGAGCAGCGCGGACTGCGTGCGCGGGCTGGCGCGATTGATCTCGTCCGCCATGAGGAGTTGGGAGAACACCGGCCCAGGGATGAAGCGGAACTGGCGCCGGCCTTCCGCATCCTCCTCAAGCACCTCGGAGCCCAGGATGTCCGCGGGCATCAGGTCGGGCGTGCATTGCACGCGCTTGTCGTCCAGGCCGAAGACGGTGCCCAGCGTGGCGACCAGGCGCGTCTTGGCCAGGCCGGGCACCCCGATCAACAACGCGTGGCCGCCGCAGAGCAGCGTGACCAGCGTTTGATCCACGACGTCCTGTTGACCGAAAATCACATGGCCGACGCGCTCGCGCACGGCTTGAAGCTGGCCGCCCAGGCGCTCGATGGCCTCGGCGAGGTCGCTGTCGGCAGCCGCGCCGCCCGGAGGGTGCGCGGCGGAGAAACTGGGATCGGTGGCCACGGCTATCGTGTTCCCATCGCCTGTGCTAGGTGCGTTGAACCCGTATCATCCGGAGCGAGGCAATCATGTCCGGCCCCTTCGGCATGCCGTCGAGAATAAGGCCCCGCCTGCCCGCTGACGAGGGGGCGGCCGGCGCCGGCGCATCCCCGGAGCTTGCGAGCCTCGAGGGCACCGGGCACATGCGTATCGCCCGGGACGGTACGTGGTACCACGAGGGCGGCCCGATACGCCGCAGGAAATTGGTACAGCTCTTCGCCGGTATTCTCCGGCGCGAGGCCGACGGCGGCTACTGGCTGGTCACGCCGGCCGAGCGCGTCCGGGTCGAGGTGGACGACGCCCCGTTCGTTGCGCAAGAACTCCATCGTGGGAGCAACGGCCCGAATCAGGTCCTGACCTTCCGGACGAACCTCGACGACTGGGTCGCCGCGGACGTGAACCATCCTATCTTTATGACCACCTCCCCTGCGACGGGCGAAATATGCCCCTATATCCGGGTAAAGGCCGGCCTGGACGCGCTCATTGCGCGCTCCGTCTTCTATGAGCTGGCCGACATCGCCGCGGCCGGGGCCGACGGCGAGCCGGGGGAGGCTGAGCTGGGCGTATGGAGCCACGGAACCTTCTTTCCACTGATGCCGATGCGGTAAGCGCCGCGCCGGCGCTCGACGAAGCGGAAGCGCTGCGCCGCCTGCGCACCCACGCGCCGCTGTGCGCGGCCGCCGAGACGGACCGGGGCGCGGCCCGGCGGCGCGGCGACGACGACCTGAATCCGGGTTTCCTGGAACGCATGCCCGCATTCCGGCCCGCGGCGGTGCTGGTCCCGCTGGTGCGCCGCCCGGATGCGCTGCACGTTCTCTTCACCCGGCGCACGCCGAACCTCAACGCCCACGCCGGGCAGATCTGCTTTCCGGGCGGGCGCGTGGAGACGCAGGACAACGGACCCCGCGCCACGGCCCTGCGCGAAACCGCGGAGGAAATCGGCCTGGCCAGCGATGCGGTGCATCTGACGGCCCAGCTCGACCCCTATCACACGCGCACCGGGTTCGCGGTGACGCCGTTCGTCGGGGTGCTCGACCCGCCCGCCGCGCTGCAGCCGGACCCGGCCGAGGTGGCCGAGGTCTTCGAGGTCCCCCTGACCTTCATCCTTCACCCGAAGAGCCGGGAAACGCACAGCGTGACCGTGCGCGGTGCGGCGCGCCAGTACCATGTGTTTCCCTACGGCCCGTATTATATCTGGGGGGCGACGGCGGGCATGCTGGTCAACCTCGCCGAGGTCCTGCGCCGGCCGTGCTGAGGCAAACCCCGTAGGTACCAGGCGGTCATGCTGAAAAAGATCCTGACGATTGTCCTACCCATCGCCCTGCCGTTCCTGCTCTACTTCGCCTATGTCGCGCTGGCGAAGCGGGGCGCCGGGGCGTCGGGGCGGGTCCCGAGCCTGTCCGATTCCCCGTGGCCCTGGCTGGGCATGAGCGGCGTCGCGCTCATGGCGGCGGTGCTGATCAGCTACCGGTTCGTCTTCTCGGAAACCGGCGGCCCGGGCGCGACGGTGGTTCCGGAACGCTACATCGACGGCCAGATCCAGGACTATCAAATTCGCGAAAAGCAGGACATCGACGCCGCCAACGGACCATGACCGAACCGCCGCCGGTGGATGCACCCTCGCCCAATCACGAACCGCGGCCCGCCGGCCGGTGCGCGGACACGTTGATCCTGCACTACACCGGCATGGCGAGCGGGGAAACGGCGCTGGCACGCCTGCGCGACCCGGCAGCGAAGGTCTCCGCACACTATCTCATCGAAACCGACGGCACGGTTTACGCCCTCGTTCCCGAGGGCCGGCGCGCTTGGCACGCGGGTGTCTCGGCCTGGGGCGGCGCGTGCGACATCAACGACCGCTCCATCGGCATCGAGCTGGTGAACCCGGGCCACGACCTCGGCTACCGCCCGTTCCCGGAGCCGCAGATGGCGGCGCTCATCGCGCTGGGCCGGGCGATCCGGGCGCGCCATCCCATCCCCTCCCATCGCGTCCTGGGGCACAGCGACGTCGCCCCGCAGCGCAAGCTCGACCCGGGCGAGCTGTTCAACTGGGAGCGCCTGGCGGCGCACGGGCTCGGCGTGGTCCCCGTGCCGGCCCCGCCACCCGCCGAGCTTCCCGCCGTCGCCTGGTTCCGCGATCAGCTCGCCGCCGTGGGCTACGCCGTACCCGGGGGCAACGGCTGCGACTCGGCGACGCGCAACGTCCTCGCCGCATTCCAGCGGCACTTCCGGCGCGAGGATGTCACCGGCACGCGCGATTCCCAGACGGCCGCGCGGCTGCTCGGCCTGCGGCGCCAGCTTGAAGCCCGCGCCGCCGTCGCTTAAGTCTCCCCCGGTGTCAGACGGCCGGATGGTCGCTCGGCGCCCGCCCTTGCCGGGGCAGGCGCCGGGAGGAAAGTCCGGGCTCCACGGAAGCACGGTGCCGGGTAACGCCCGGCGGGGGTAACCCCAGGGAAAGTGCCACAGAAAGCAAACCGCGCCGCCCGTCCCGCCGCGCGCGGGGCTGCGGCGCAAGGGTGAAAGGGTGCGGTAAGCGCGCACCGCGCCCCTGGCAACAGGGGCGGCACGGTAAACCCCACCGGGAGCAAGACCATGTAGGGGTGGCCGCCGTCCCATGTCATCCCATGACGTGGCGGACGGCAGGCGGGCTTCCGCGCCGCCACCCGGGTCGGTCGCGCGAGGCGTCCGGCAACGGGCGTCCCAGAGGAATGGCCATCGCCCGTCCTTCCGGACGGGTACAGAACCCGGCTTACAGGCCGTCTGGCACCCAATCGGGCCGCTTGTTCCCCCATTCGTCTTAGCATCCTGCAAGTCCCTGACATGCCCAATTCCACCGGGATTTGGCCACATTCCCGAAAAATCGGCTTAATCGCAGGGTCTACCCCGCAGCGCTACCCCGATGCGGGTGCGAACATTAAGTGAACGTAAGTCGACGAACCCGCCGAAACCCCGGGATTTCGGGGCCTTCGCCCCTGTCATACCAAAATAGGGCAGCGACGAAATTTAAAAATCGACTGAGGATCTTGATATTGCCGCATTGTTTATTTGGCGGCTGCGTTGACTCCCAACCGATCCCATGATATCCCAAAAAAACCCAGGCAGTGGCGGATGAAACCATGCGATCCCGACGCCACGGCCCGGGTAGGGGCGGATCACCGGTTTCCGGGGGCGTCGTGTGGCCATCTTCGTCGGCACGCACGAGAACAAGGTCGACCGCAAGGGCCGCGTCTCCGTGCCCGCGAAGTTCCGCGAGGCGGTCGCGGGGCAGGCGTTCCATGGCGTGGTGGTCTACCGCCATTATGAGCTTCCGGCCCTCGAGGGCTGCGGGATGGACCAAATGGAGGCTTACGTCGAACAAATGGACGCCTTCGATCTGTTCTCAAACGACCACGAGGACCTGGCAACCATTCTGTTCGCGGAGTCCGAGCAACTGAGCTTCGACGGCGAGGGGCGCATCATGCTGCCGCCGGCGTTCATGGAATACGCCGGCATCACCGAGCGCGCGGTCTTCGCCGGCAAGGGCAAGCGGTTCCAGATCTGGGAACCTTCGGCCTTCGCGGCCGAGCGCGACCGGGCGCGCCAGCGGGCGCGCGACAAGGGGCTTACGCTGCCGCAGAAGCAGGGCGCGCGACAGGCGGCGGAATGACGGAGGCGGCGAGACGTGGCTGCGCCGGATCGCCATACGGCCAACACCACGCCCCCGGGCGAGCACGCGCCGGTCATGGCCGCGGCCGTTCTGGACGCGCTGGTCCCGCGCGACGGCGGCGTCTATGCCGATGCCACGTTCGGCCGCGGCGGCTATAGCCGAGCCATCCTGGCCGCCGCCGACACCACCGTGTGGGCAATCGACCGCGATCCGGAAGCCGTGCGCTTCGGCGAATCCCTGGCCCGGCAATATCCCGGCCGTCTGCGCATGATCCAGGGTCGGTTCGGCGAGCTGGACGCCCTGCTCGACGCACACGGCGCCGCACCGGTCGACGGGGTGGCTTTCGACCTCGGAGTCTCCACGCCGCAACTGGACACCCCCGAGCGCGGTTTCGCCTTCCAGCACGACGGGCCGCTCGACATGCGCATGGGATGCGACGGGCCGACGGCGGAAGCCGTGGTCAACGAGCTGAGCGAGGCGGATCTCGCCCGGCTCATCTGGGACTACGGCGAGGACCGCAAGGCCCGGCGCATCGCCCGGGCCATCGTGCGCGCGCGCCGGGAATCGCCGATCACGCGAACGGGCGCGCTCGCGGAGGTGGTGCGCCGCGCCGCCGGCGCCCCCAAGGGCGACGCCATCGACCCGGCGACACGCACGTTCCAGGCGCTGCGCATCCACGTCAACGACGAGCTGGGCGAGCTGCGGCGCGGCCTGCAGGCGGCCGAGCGCGCGCTGCGCACGGGCGGCCGGCTCGTCGTCGTGGCCTTCCACTCGCTGGAAGACCGGCTGGTCAAGCGCTTCCTGCGCGAGCGCAGTGGCAACCTTCCGCGCGGCTCGCGGCACAGCCCCGTCCCCGACGCGGCGGCCGGCCCCGCCCCCACCTTTACCTTGCTGCAGCGCACCGCGCGCAAGCCCGACCGGACGGAAGCGGCGGCCAACCCGCGCGCGCGCTCTGCGCGGCTGCGCGCGGCCGAGCGCACGACCGCCCCGGCCTGGCCGGTCGGCGCCGGTGACGCGGGAGGTGGCGCATGATCCGTTTCGGCCTGGTCATCTGGCTTATCGTTGCGACGGGCGTCGCCGTGGGGCTGTACCACGTCAACTATCGCGTGAAAGAGCTTCAGGAAGAACTGAAACGGGTGGAGCGCGACATCAAGCAGGAGCGCGAGCGGCTTCACGTCCTGGAGGCGGAGTGGAGCTATCTCAACCGGCCCTCGCGGCTCGCAAGGCTGGCGCGCAAACACCTGCACATGGAGACGCTTCAACCCGAGCAGATCGTCCGGGTCGAGCAGCTTCCCCCGCGCATCACCCGGCGCGAGATGCCGCGACCCGGCGGTCCCGAAGCGCGCGGTGACGGCGAGGATGCCGTGCCGCTGCCGCGCGCCAAGCCGTGGTCGCTGGAGCCCCAGCTTTCCGCCGCAACGCCGTTCGCGCCCGGGGAGGACGCGCCATGACCCAGGATTCATCGCAGCGTCCCCTGCGCCCGTGTCAGCCGCGCGAGGCAGCGCCGCCGCGGGGCTGGCGCGGCTGGTTGCGCGGCGGCGGACGCACCGTGCGTCTGGAGACCGGGCGGACGCGCCTGCTCGTGACGGGGTTGGTGTTCGCCTGCGCGTTTGCGGTGCTGGGACTGCGCGTGCTCGACGTCGCGGTGCTGCGCGGCGCGCCCGAGCCGGCCGTGGCCCAGCGCGACGCCGCCCGCGTCGAGCCCTCGCGGCGCGCCGACATCGTCGACCGCAACGGACATGTCCTGGCGACCAGTCTCCCCGCGCCGTCGCTCTACGCCAATCCGCGCGAGATCGCCGAGCCCGAGCGCGTGGCCGCGCGCCTGGCGGAGATCCTGCCCGAGCTGTCGCAGGCCCGGGCGGCCCGGCGCATGGCCACCGACCGCGCGTTCATCTGGATCAAGCGCGGGCTCACACCCCGCCAGCAGGCGCGCATCAACCGCCTGGGTGTTCCGGGCCTGTACTTCCGCACCGAGTCCAAGCGGGTCTATCCGCAGGGCAAGCTGACCGCGCACGTGGTCGGGCTCACCGATCCCGATGGCCGCGGCATCGCAGGCGTCGAGAAAACCTTCGACGACCTGCTGCGCACAGCCCGTCGGCCGCTCGAACTCTCTCTCGACCTGCGCGTGCAGCACATCCTGACCGACGAGCTGTCGCGCACCATCCAGGCCTTCCAGGGCATCGGCGGCGCCGGGCTGGTGATGGACGCGCGCACCGGCGAACTGGTGGCGATGGCCTCGCTGCCCAGCTTCGACCCCGATTCCCCGGGGCGCGCCAGCGAGGCTGCGCGCTTCAACCGCGCCACCCTCGGCGTCTACGAGATGGGCTCCGTGTTCAAGGTGTTCACCATGGCCGGCGCCATCGACCGGGGCGTGGTCGAGCTGGGCGACCGGTTCGACGTGTCCCGGCCCATTCGAACCGGCGGCTTTAGCATCCGGGACTTCAAGCCGAAGGACGCCAAGCTGACGGTGCCCGAGATCTTCATGCACTCCTCCAACATCGGCACCGCCAAGATCGCGCGTGAAATGGGCACTGAGACGCAGCAGGCGACGCTGCGCAAGCTCGGCCTGACCACGCCGGCACAGGTGGAGCTGCCCGAGGTGGGCGACCCCATGGTCCCGACGCCCTGGCGGCCCATCAACACGCTGACCATAAGCTACGGCCACGGCCTGGCGGTGACGCCGCTTCAGCTCACTTCGGCGGTGGCGGCCACGGTCAACGGCGGCGTCCGGCGCACGCCCACGCTCCTGGCACGCAACGATTCCGAGACCATCCCGGGCGAACGCGTGCTCAAGGCGTCGACCTCACGGACCATGCGGCGCATGATGCGTCTCGTGGTCGCCTACGGCACGGGCGAGAAGGCGGACGCGCGCGGCTACCGCATCGGCGGCAAGACGGGTACGGCGGACAAGCTCGCCGACGGACGCTACAGCAGCGACGCCCACATTGCCTCGTTCGTCGGCGCCTTCCCCATCGACGATCCACGCTACGTGATCTTCGCCATGGTCGACGAGCCCAAGGGGCAGTCGCGGACCTTCGGCTACGCCACGGGCGGCTGGGTCGCCGCGCCCCTGGTGCGCCGGGTCGTCGAACGCGCCGCGGGGATCCTGGGCGTCCCGCCACAGGGCCCAGCGCACACGCCGGAGAAGGACGATCACCCGCTGTTGGTGAAGGCACGGGCGCAAGGCGAGGACGGCAACGTTGCGGCTGATTGATCTCATCGACGGCACGAGCGCGCGCATGACCGGCCCCATGCTGGACGGCGAGCAGGACGTGACCGCGCTGACCGAGGACAGCCGTGCGGTCACGCCCGGGGCGCTGTTCGCCGCCCTGCCCGGCACGCGCGTTCACGGCCGCGCGTTCATCGGCGACGCCATACGGCGCGGCGCCGTGGCCGTGCTCGCCCGGGACGGCACCGCCCTGCCCCCCGACGCGGAAACGGCCGCGCTTGTGACCAGCCCGCGCCCGCGCCAGGCCTTCGCCCGGATGGCTGCCCGCCTGGCCCCCCGGCAACCGGAGGTGATTGCCGGGGTGACGGGCACCAACGGCAAGACCTCCGTGGCCGCGTTCACCCGCCAGATCTGGTCTGCGGCCGGGTACCACGCGGCCAGCCTGGGCACCCTGGGCCTGGTGCCGCCTGTGGTCACCGGCCCCGGGAACCTGACCACGCCCGACCCGGTCTCGCTCCACCGCTGTCTGGATGCCCTCGCGGGCAAGGACGTCGACCATCTCGCCGTCGAGCTGTCCAGCCACGGCCTCGCCCAGGAGCGCGTCGACGGGCTCGCGCTGACGGCCGGGGCGTTCACCAATCTGAGCCAGGACCACCTGGACTACCACGGCGACATGGAGACCTATTTCCGCGCCAAGGCGCGGCTCTTCGCCGAGCTGCTGCCGCCCGATGGCACCGCCGTGGTCAACGCGGGCACGCCGCAAAGCGGCGCGCTCGCGGAAATCTGCCGGCAGCGCGGGCACACCCTGTGGACCTACGGCGGCGACGCCGACGCCACGCTGCGCCTGGACTCGCGCACTGCGGACCCGACGGGTCAGGACATCCAGATCACGGCCTTCGGCCATGTCAGCCAGGTGCGGCTGCCCCTGGTGGGCCAGTTCCAGGCGATGAACGCCCTGGCCGCGCTGGGTCTGGCGGTCGCCGGCGGGACGGCGCTTTCGACCGCGCTCGGCGCGCTGGAACAGCTTCAGGGCGCGCCCGGCCGGCTCCAGCGGGTCGCCGACACGGCCTCGGGCGCGGCCGTGTTCGTCGATTACGCCCATTCGCCGGACGCCCTTGCGACGGTCCTGGAGGCGCTGCGCCCGCACGCGCGCGGCCGGCTGATCGTGGTGTTCGGCGCCGGGGGCGACCGCGACCGCGGCAAGCGCCCCGAGATGGGGCGCATCGCCGTGGCGCGTGCGGACCGTGTGATCGTCACCGACGACAACCCGCGCAGCGAGGACCCGGCGGCGATCCGGCGCGCCATCCTGGACGGCGCGCCCGGCGCCGGGGAGATCGGCGACCGCGCCGCCGCCATCCGGGCGGCCGTGACCGGGCTGGCCGCGGGCGACGTCGTGCTGATTGCCGGAAAGGGTCACGAAACCGGCCAAATTGTCGGCGAGACCACCCTGCCGTTCGACGACACCGAGACGGCCCGCACGGCCGTCGCCGAGCAAGAGGCAGGTGGGACGCCATGACACGCCAACCGCTTTGGACCGCCAAGACCGCCGCACAGGCGACGGGGGGCCGGACCGCCGGCACCTGGACCGCCACCGGCGTGTCCATCGACAGCCGCACCCTCGAACCGGGGGATCTCTTCGTCGCCTTGCAAGGGCCCAACTTCGACGGCCACCGCTTCGTCCGCGATGCGCTGGAAAAGGGCGCGGCGGCGGCCGTCGTGCACGCCGTGCCGCCGGAGGTTCCGGCCCAGGCCCCGCTCCTGGAAGTCCGGGACACGCTCGCCGCCCTGGAAAACCTGGGCCGGGCCGCCCGCCGGGCCAGCGGGGCGCAGGTCGTGGGGGTCACGGGAAGCGTTGGCAAGACGGGCACGAAAGAGGCCCTGGCCGCGTGCCTCGCCGAGCAGGGCCGCACCCATGCGGCGACGGGCAGCTTCAATAACCATTGGGGTTTGCCGCTGACCCTGGCCCGTCTGCCCGTCGACGCCGACTACGCCGTGGTCGAAATGGGCATGAACAATCCCGGCGAACTGGCGCGGCTGACCGAAATGGCGCGCCCGGACGTCGCCCTGATCACCACGGTGCAGGCGGCGCATATCGAGAACTTCGATTCCGTCGCCGCGATCGCAGAGGCCAAGGCGGAGATCCTCGATGGCGTAACCGCGGACGGCGCGGCCGTGCTGCCACGCGACAACCCCCACTACGCGATCCTTGCCGAACACGCCCGCGCGCACGGCATCGACCGCGTGTTCGGCTTCGGCGCACACCCGGACGCCGCGGTGCGCCATATCGAGTCGGCCGTGCACGCAACCTATTCCACCGTCCGCGCCGAGGTATGCGACCGGACACTGGCCTTCACGGTTTCCCTGCCGGGCCGGCACTGGGTCGACAACGCCCTGGGCATCCTCGCGGTGGTCGAGGCGCTGGGGGCGGACACGGCGCAGGCGGCGGGCACCCTGGGCAAGCTGTCGGCGCCCGCCCGCCGTGGCGAGCGCCACACGGTGACCTGCCACGACGGCAGCTTCGAGCTGATCGACGATAGCTACAACGCCAACCCCAGTTCCATGCGCGCCGCATTGGCGGTGCTGGGCGCGGCCGAGGGCGCGCGCCGCCTGGCCGCGCTGGGCGACATGAAGGAGCTGGGCGCGGATAGCGCGCGCTACCACGCCGATCTGGCCGATCCGATCGCAAGCGCGGGGGTCGATCTGGTGTTCACCTGCGGCAACGAAATGGCGGCGCTGCGCGACGCACTGCCGGCGTCACGGCGCGGCGCCCACGCCCCGACCTCGGCCGAGCTGGCGTCGCAGGTCGCGGCGGCGGTGCGCCCCGGCGACACGGTGCTCGTCAAGGGTTCCGCCGGCGCGTGCATGGGCGAGGTCGTGGCCGCCCTGCGCGCCCTGGCCCAGGGCGAGCGAACAAACCCGTCGGATTCGGCCGGCAGCGGGGAGGTGCGCTGAGCCATGCTGCACAATCTCCTCACGCCGCTGGCCGACGAGTTCATCCTGTTCAACCTGTTCCGCTACCTGACCTTCCGCAGCGGCGCGGCGACGCTGACCGCGCTGATGGTCTCCTTCATCATCGGTCCCTTCCTGATCCGCTGGCTCAAGAGCAAGCAGCACGCGGGCCAGCCCATCCGCGACGACGGGCCGGAGGGGCATCTGCTGACCAAGCAGGGCACGCCCACCATGGGCGGCACCCTGATCCTGCTTGCGGTGTCCATATCGACGCTGCTCTGGGCCGACCTGGGCAACGGCTTCGTCTGGGTGATCCTGTTCATCACCCTCGGCTTCGGCGGGGTCGGCTTCGCCGACGACTACCTCAAGCTCACCCGGCGCAACCACAAGGGCGTGCCCGGCAAGGTCCGGCTGGGCGCGGAATTCGCCATCGCCGGCATCGCCGCCGCATGGGTGATCTACCTCACCAGCGACCAGCTCGAGACCGCGCTTGCCGTACCGGTGTTCAAGGACGTGCTCGTCGACCTGGGCTGGGGTTTCCTGGCCCTGGCCGCGCTGGTCATCGTGGGCGCGTCGAACGCGGTGAACCTCACCGACGGCCTGGACGGGCTGGCCATCGTGCCGGTGATGATCGCCGCGGGCTGCTTCGCGCTGATCGCCTACCTCGTGGGGAACACGATCTTCGCGGACTACCTGCAGATCCACTACGTCGCGGGCACCGGCGAGCTGGCCGTTTTCTGCGCCGCCCTGGTGGGCGCCAGCCTCGGGTTCCTGTGGTTCAACGCACCGCCCGCGATGGTGTTCATGGGCGACACGGGCTCGCTGTCCTGCGGCGGCGCGCTGGGCGGCATCGCGGTGATTACCAAGCACGAGCTCGTGCTGGCGATCATCGGCGGGCTGTTCGTCCTGGAGACGGTCTCGGTGATGGTCCAGGTGGTCTCGTTCCGCCTGACCGGCAAGCGCATCTTCCGGATGGCGCCGCTGCACCACCACTTCGAGAAGAAGGGCTGGCGCGAGGAGACCATCGTCGTCCGGTTCTGGATCATCGCCGCGATCCTGGCGCTGATCGGCCTGTCCACGCTGAAGCTGCGGTGATGGGGGCGCGATGATCCGGCTGGCGGACATACAGGGCGTTCCGGTCGCGGTCCTCGGCCTGGGCCGATCGGGGCTGAGCGCGGCGCGCGCGCTGCATGCCAGCGGCGCCGAGGTGCTTGCCTGGGACGAAGCCCCCGGCCGTCGCGCCGAGGCCAGGGCGGCGGGTGTGCCCCTGGCGGATCTCCACGCCACGGATTTTTCGGCGGTGCGCATGCTCGTCCTGGCGCCGGGGATTCCGCACGATCGGCCCCAGCCGCATCCCGTGGCGGCGAAGGCGCGTGCCGCCGGTTGCGCCATCGTGGGCGACATCGAGCTGCTCGGCCGGGCGGCGCCGGCGGCGCAGTATATCGGGATCACCGGCACCAACGGCAAATCCACGACCACCGCGCTGATCGGGCACATGCTCGCCGCCGCGGGCCGGGACACGCGCGTCGGCGGCAACCTGGGCCCGCCGGTGATGGACTTCGCCCCCATCGACGCGGACACGGCCGTGGTGCTGGAAATGTCCAGCTACCAGCTCGAGCGCACCGACAGCATCCGCTTTGCCGTGACAGTGCTGCTCAACGTCACGCCCGACCATTTGGAACGGCACGGCGGCCTGGATGGCTACGTCGCCGCCAAGAAGCGCATCTTCGCGAATCAGACCGGGGATGGAGTCGCCGTGGTCGGCGTCGACGATCCCATCTGTTGCGAGATCGCGCAGGAACTGCGCAACGCCGGGCAGGCAACGGTCGTCCCGGTCTCCGGTCAACGCGCCGTGCCGGGCGGCGTTCACGCCGCGAACGGCAAGCTGGTCGACGACCGGAACGGACCCAGCCAGGTCGTCTGCGACCTGGGGACGGTCGCCACCCTCCCCGGCCGGCACAATGCGCAGAACGCCGCCGCCGCCTACGCCGCCGGGTGTGCGGCGGGTCTGGACGCCCGGACCGCAGCCGGGGCCATCACGAGCTTTCCGGGCCTGGCGCACCGCCAGGAAATCGTCGCGACGCAGGCGGGGGTCACCTTCATCAACGATTCCAAGGCCACCAACGGCGAGGCGGCGCTGCGCGCGCTTACCGCGCACCGGGACGTGTACTGGATCGCCGGCGGCCGGGCGAAGGCCGACGGTCTGGACGCCACGCGCCCCGGCTGGGCGAACGTCCGGCGCGCCTTCCTCATCGGCGAGGCGGCCGAACCCTTCCGCAGCGAGTTGGCGACGGACCTGCCCGCGGAAATCTGCGGCGACCTGGACACGGCCGTGGGCGCGGCGTTCAAGCGCGCCCGCGAGGAGGGCGCGCGCGCCCCGGTGGTGCTGCTGGCCCCGGCGTGTGCCTCGTTCGACCAGTACCCCGACTTCGAGGCCCGCGGGGACGCCTTCAAGAACGCGGTTGCCCGGCTCGCCGGGGAAACGGACCGCGAGCTGCGGCCGGGAGGTGCAGCATGATCGCGATCTCCCGGACGGACACGAGCCTGCTGGGGCACTGGTGGTGGACGGTGGACCGCTGGTCCCTCGGCGCACTCGGCCTGCTGATGAGCATGGGCGTGGTGCTCGTGGTCGCCGCCGCCCCCGCTGCGGCGGAGCGCATCGGCCTGGACGCGTTCTACCTGGCGCAGCGCCAGCTCGTCTTCCTGCCCCTGGCGGTGGCGACGATCCTGGCGGTGTCCCTGCTCAATCCGCGCTGGGTGCGCCGGCTGGGGGTGCTCGGCTTCATCGGCGGTGTGGGCCTGCTGCTGCTTACCCTGGTCGTGGGCACGGAGATCAACGGCGCCACGCGCTGGCTGACGTTGGGTGGTCTCTCCGTGCAGCCCTCGGAGTTCGTCAAGCCCTGCCTGGCCATCGCCACCGCCTGGATGATCGCCGCACAGCAGCGCGGGCATCCCGTACCCGGCAACCTGATCGCCACCGCCTTCCTGGCGGTCACGGTGGGGCTGCTGCTGCTTCAGCCCGACGTCGGCCAGAGCATCGTGGTGATGCTGGTCTGGGGCATTCAGATCTTTGTCGCCGGGGTGCCCATGGGCTGGCTGGCGCTGCTGGCCGCCGCGGGGCTGGCGGCGCTCGTCGGCGCGTATTTCAGCCTCGCGCACGTGCGCGAGCGCATCGACACATTCCTCGACCCGGGCACCCAGGGCAATTACCAGGTCCAGCAGTCCCTCGAAGCGTTCCAGAACGGTGGCCTGCTGGGCGCCGGCCCGGGCGAGGGCGAGGTC
>Ga0207714_1000234_pt1 | contig 37686 bp, 33 predicted proteins | sample PonA232FremontCA_2_FD_187270 | JGI IMG/M metagenome (GOLD analysis project Ga0207714, IMG submission 187270) | Marine sediment microbial community from Fremont, CA, USA - Pond A23 Sediment 2 (SPAdes) | ecosystem: Environmental > Aquatic > Marine > Unclassified | place: USA: Fremont, California...
TTAGTAGATGGGACTTATCGAGCGGTAAAAGCTTATGCGTTTTAATTAAATCGTTAAGGGAGTCTTTTTTATAATCCAAAAGTAACTTGACACTATCTTTTCTAATAAAATTCTTGACAACACAGTATGCTTAATATATAATACTTACAATAATTTCAAATAATAAAAACTAAGATAGAGGAGAAAGTAAGCTTGGTGCTGAAATACCCCTCTGAGTTGCTGGCTGAATTAATAGTAGGCTGGGCCGTTTTCCAACGTTATCTGGTGAGAGAGTGTTAGCTCTCAATAGAGTTGTTCTATTTATTCATTAAGTAAATAGAATTAATTCAGGTGGTACCGCGCATACGTCGTCCTGATATAAGGGACGGCTTTTTTTATTTTATAATACATTTTATTATTTGAATAGTATAAAAATATGAGGAGTGAGTAGAAAATGGAAAAAAGAAAAATTAGTTTTATGATTGCTGTTTTACCAATTATAGTTTTACTTTTGATGGGAGCTTTTTCAGTTTTTTATTGGAAGGTTGGGATGATTGTTCCTTTATTAAGTGGTGTAGTAGCTACCGGAATTATAGGATATATATTTAACTACAGCTGGGAAGAATTACAAGAAGGATTAAAAGAAGGGGTTGCAAATGCTTTACCGGCTATTTTTATTTTGTTAATTGTTGGTTCAATTATTGGGACTTGGATATTAAGTGGTACGATACCAGCTATGATCTTTTATGGTTTGAAGTTTTTAAGTCCTTCACTATTTATTCCCCTAGCAGCCTTAATTACAGCTATAGTATCTACAACCCTGGGAACTTCTTTTACTTCAATTGCAACTGTGGGAATAGCTTTGATTGCAGTAGGTAATGCGATGGGGTTTGCAACACCTTTGACCGCAGCTGCAATTATTTCAGGAGCGTTTTTTGGAGATAAATTATCACCGTTATCAGATACAACTAATATTGCAGCAGCTATGGCAGACACTAATCTTTTTGAACATGTTGGACATATGTTGTGGGATACTATCCCTGCTTTTGTACTGTCCTTGATCTTGTATTGGGTAGTTGGGCAAACTCAGGTAGGAGGAGGTTTTGAAGGTGCTGATCAAATTAACACTTTAATGCAGGGGTTGGATAGTTTATTTAATATAACGCCGCTGCTATTTGTACTACCTTTAATTACTATCGTATTAGCTATCCGTAAAACACCTGCTATACCAGCTCTACTTTCCATGTCATTTTTAGGTGGAGTTTTTGCAATGATATTTCAAAGTGCTAGTTTGGTTCAAGTTTTAAGTTCATTTACATCTGGTTATAGCAGTAATAGTGAGATAAGTATGATAAATAGTTTACTTTCAAAAGGTGGAGTTACTTCTATGGGAGGAACTATAATACTTTTAATAACTGCAGCAGCTTTAGGTGGAATCATGCAAAAAGTTGGAATTTTAGATATTATTTTAGAAAAGATGATGACCTGGATTAATAGTAGTAGGAAATTATTAGTTACTTCTTTAGTTACGGCCTTTTTAATAGGATTAAGTACGGGGGCTCAGGTTTTAGCAATTATTATTCCTGCAAAAATGTTTTCAAATAGCTTTAGAGAGATGGGCTTAGATACAAAAAATTTAAGTAGAAATGTTGAGGCTGGAGGTACAGTAGGAATTACTTTGGTACCTTGGAGTGTACCTGCTATCTTTGCTGCAAATATGCTTGGAGCACAGCCAGCTGAATTCATACCGTTTCTATTTTTCCCGATGTTAGTTATACTTATAAATCTATTTTATGGTTTAACTGGAATTTCAATTGCAAAACTAGAATCACAAGCTAATAATAAATTAAGGAGAGAAGCATAATGGGAGATATTGTATTAAAAGTACTTGGTACAGCTCAGGATGGTGGATATCCTCAACCTGGTTGTGACTGTCCGAATTGTCAAAAGGCTTTAAATAATAATGCATCAAAAAGATTCCCAGCTTCTTTAGGTGTTTTAGATATTGAAAACAAAAAAAGTTATATAATTGATACTACTCCTTATTTGCCGGAACAATTAAATATTTTAAACAAAACTGCCCAAAAGCATGATTTTCCTAAAGATCATTTAGAGGGCGTTTTAATAACACATGCCCATATGGGACATTATCCTGGCTTGATGTATTTTGGGAAAGAAGCAATTAATAGTAAGAAATTATCAGTTCATACAAGCAAGAGTTTGAAAAAGTTTCTTATTACAAATCAACCTTGGAAACAACTGGTTGACAATGGGAATATTCAAATAAATATTTTTGATTTTGAAAAAACAATTTCCCTTTCAACTGATTTGAAGGTAATTCCAATCGAGATACCTCATCGTCAGGAATTTAGTGATACATCAGCGTTTGTTATAAAGGGCAGACATAAATCTGCATTTTATTTGCCTGATATAGATAGTTGGGTAGAATTTAATAATAAATTTAATGAGATAAGTGAAAAGACAGATTTCCTTATTTTAGATGGTACTTTCTATTCAAAAGAAGAACTTATGAAGTTTCGTGGAAGAAAAGTAGAAGATGTCCCTCATCCTACTATAAAAGATACATTTAGAAAATTTGAAAATGGTTTCTTGAAACGGAATAATTCTAAAGTATATTTTACACATTTCAATCATACAAATCCTGTTCTAAGAACTGCTTTTAAAAATAAGATTGCCAAAAAAGAAGTAAATTTTCTTGATGAGGGAAAATTATTTAACTTATAATTATAAATTAAATTGTTATAATAATTGAAATATAGGCTAGGGAGTATTATAATAACATAACACATCTTGATTTTCGAAAGGAGAATCATATATTGTTAACTGTTGAAAAGATCGGTGGAACTTCCATGTCGGAGTTTCAAGATGTATTAAAAAATATAATAGGTAGACCGGGAGAAGATCGGTTCAGTTATAATCGAGTTTTTGTGGTATCAGCTTATGCTGGGGTTACAAACTTGCTGTTAGAAGACAAAAAGAACTCGAAACCAGGTATTTATAAGAGTTTTATTAACAATGATGATATTTATAAAAAACAGCTTGATAAACTTATTGAACATCTAACTGACATAAATAAATCACTTACCAGAATTGGCTTGGATAACAAAGAGGCTGACCGGTTTATCAAAAAAAGAATTGAGCATACTAAAAAATATTTGGATAGTATGGAAGAAATCTTGTCCTCTGGTTATATTAAAGTAGAGAATATTTATTCAGCTGCTCGAGAGATATTGGCTTCTTTGGGAGAAGCACATTCTGCCTATAATTCATATAATATTTTATCTAAATTAGGAATAAATACGGAATTTATTGACCTAACTGGATTTTATGACCGAGCACAACTTTCAATGGAAGAAAGAATCGAAAAATCTTTTCGAGATATAGATATTTCTGAGAATATAATAATTGCACCTGGTTATACTAAAGACAAAGGCGGATTAGTAACTAGGTTTGATCGAGGTTATTCTGAAATTACTTTTTCTAAAATTGCAACCTTTTTACAGGCTGAAAAGGCAATCATTCATAAGGAACATCATTTGTCTTCTGCTGATCCTGAGATTGTTGGTGTAAACAAGGCGGTACCAGTGGGTAGAACTAATTACGATGTAGCTGATCAGTTAGCAGATATCGGAATGGAAGCAATTCATCCTAAAGCATCGAAACCACTTGAAATGGCAGGTATAAAATTAGTAGTAAAAAACACATTTGAACCTGATCATCCCGGTACACTGATAACAAAAAATTATGTGGTTGAAGATTCAAAAATAGAAATCATTGCTGGTTCTAAAGATTTGATAGTGATTGAAGTTCATGACACTTCAATGGTAGGAGAAGTTGGTTTTGATCATGAAATTATGAAAATTTTAAAGAAATATAATATAAGTTACGTAATGAAGGCAACTAATGCTAATAGTATTTCACAGGTTATCTGGGAAAAAGATTTAAGCGATGATTTAATTGATGAGCTTAGAAAAAAATATAAAAGTATTAAAATTAGAAAAATAGCTATGGTATGTCTTATAGGTTCAAATATTAGTAAACCCAATATTCTTGCCAAAGCAGCAAATGTTTTAGGAGAAAATGGTATAAATATTAACTGTGTTTCGATATCTTTAAGTCAGGTTAATATACAGTTTGTAGTAGATAGAGAAAATTATCGAGAGTCAATTATTTTGTTAAACAATAATTTGATGCTTAATAAATAAATAATGGTGGTGTAAATGTAATAATGGGAAAAGAAATACCTTTTAGTGAAAAAAAATTAGAAGAAATCAAAAGTGAATATCCTACACCTTTTCATCTTTATGATGAAAAAGCAATAAAAGAAAATGCAAAACGGTTTTTAAATGCATTTAGTTGGAATGAAGGATTTAAAGAATATTTTGCAGTTAAAGCTACACCAAATCCTTTTATATTAAAAATATTAAAAGATATGGGTTTTGGAGCAGATTGTAGTTCTTTAACAGAATTAATCTTAGCCGAAGAAGTGGGAATTACTGGGGAAGAAATAATGTTTACTTCAAACAATACTCCAGCCGAAGAGTATGAAAAGGCAAGGGATTTAGGAGCAATAATAAATTTAGATGATATTTCTCACATCCCATTTTTGGCCGAACATGGTGGTATACCGGAGCTAATTTCTTTTAGATATAATCCTGGAAATCAAAGGGCCGGTGGCTTTATCATGGGTAATCCTGCTGAAGTTAAATATGGTTTAACTAAAAAGCAAATTTTTGAAGGTTTGAAAGAAGTCCGTGATAGAGGAGTTAAACGCTTCGGGCTGCATACTTTTATTGCTTCTAATCAGCTAGATCCTCAGTATTTTATAGATACTGCTGAAATGATGTTTGAACTAGCAGTTGAAGTTAAAGAAAGATTAGATATCAATTTAGAATTTGTTAATATTGGTGGTGGAATAGGAGTTCCTTATAAACCTGAACAAGAAGCGGTAGATTTAGAAGTGGTTGGTCAAGGTATTAAAAGTAAATATGATGAAATTGTTAAAGAAAACAATCTTGATCCATTAGCTATCTATATGGAATGTGGTAGAATGATTACTGGTCCTTATGGTTATTTAGTTTCAGAAGTAATTCATAAAAAAGATATATATAAAAAACATGTAGGGTTAGATGGCAGTATGAATGATCTAATGAGACCAGGAATGTATGATGCATATCATCATATTACTGTTCTAGGAAAAGAAAACGAACCTAAAACTGAAACTTATGATGTAACAGGTTCTCTTTGTGAATCTATTGATAGATTTGCAGTAGATAGAGACTTACCTAAAATTGATATAGGTGATACAATTGTTATTCACGATACTGGAGCACATGGACATGCGATGGGTTTTAATTATAATGGAAAATTAAGAGGGGGAGAACTCCTCTTAAGAGAAAATGGTGAAGTAATGCAGATTAGAAGACCTGAAACTGTTGAAGATTATTTTAGAACCCTTGATTTTAATAAATTAAAAGACTTTGAATAATATAAAGTATAAATAGTAATCCCGGAGAAATCTTATGAATTTCTCTGGGATTTTTGTGTTATAGAATTTATCGGTAGAAAACTAGACGGGCTTGCCCCGGAGAGCGTCAATATGACATATATCACAGAAATTATACTAATTTCTCTATATAATGTATTTAAAGTTAATAAATTTAATAAACTTAATTTACATTAGGAGGAAATATTATGAACGATAAAAAAGAAAGATTAAAAGAAATTTTAGAGAGATTAAATAATGATGAAGATATAGCAGGGGTTAAAGAAGAAGCCCGAAAACTAATTGATGAAATATCTGCTAAAGATCTTTCCGAAGCAGAACAGGCTCTAATAAATGAAGGGCTTGAAGAGACAAAATTAAGACATCTTTGTGCAGCTCACTTAGAAGTTATGGCAGATGAGTTAGATGAACTTCAAAGAGATTTGGAATATTCTCATCCCCTAGCTGTTTTAATTAGAGAACATGATGAAATATTAGATACATTAAATAGATTAGAAATTGCTGTTAATAAAATAGATAAGTTAGATGAATATGATCCAAATAATAAAATCTTTGAAGAACTTAAAGATGTTGGAGAAATATTATTAGAAACCGAAAAGCATCATGAACGTGAAGAGGAAGCACTCTTCCCCGAAGTAGATGAAAAAGGTATTACTGGTCCTACTAGAATAATGAGAATGGAACATGATGATTTATGGCCATACAAAGAAGAAATCGCTGAATTATCTAATGATGTAAGTGAAATGGATTTTGAGGAATTCAAACGACAAATTAAAGAACTATCTGAACATTTAATTCTGACATTAAGAGATCATATCTATAAAGAAAATAATATATTATATCCAACTGCTAAAGATGTAGTAGATGAAGATAAATGGGAAGGTATTAAAAAGTTGAGTGATGAAATTGGTTATTGTTCTTTTACTACTTTAGAAGAAAAGGGTGAAAAATAATGGGAGTAATTAATTTAGATAATCTTACAGCAAAAGAAAATATGAGAGGTATTATGACTAAAGATGTATTAAAAAATGAAAATGTACAAGTTAAAAATCTTATTTTAGAAAATGATGATGTTGTTCCTGAACATCAGGTTCATGTCAATGTATTCTTTCATGTAATAGAAGGAAAGGGTACTATTATGATAGGGGAGAAGAAGTATGAATTAAATCAAAAAGATTTTATAACTTGTCCTCCTAATACTCCAATGAAGGTGATGGCTGATAGAGGTGAAAGTTTTAATGTTATAAATGTTAAGACCCCCGCTTTAAATTAAATACTTTCCTTATGATTAAGCACAGGATTTTCCTGTGTTTAATTTTTTTAGATAAAGTTTGACCTTCTTTGACTTTAGTTTTAAAATATAGTATAATATAAAAAGAAAACAAAGTAATATCGATTGGAGGGATTCATAGATGAGAATGGAAGATTTTACTCGCAAAGCACAGGAAACTTTAGCTGAAGCACAACATATTGCAGAAGACAATGGCAATCAGGAAATTCACCCTGCACATTTATTTTTAACGTTAATTAATGATGACCAGGGAATTATGGTACCACTTTTGGAAAAATTGGGAATTAACCTATCAGCTTTTGAAAAAGAGTTAAGAAATATTATTGAAAAATTACCGAAAGTATATTCTGAGGGCGGACAGTTGTATATGTCCCAAGCTTTAAACAATGTTATTAGAACTGCAAGGAAAGAAGCAAAAAATTTAGATGATGAATACATTTCAACTGAACATTTCTTGTTAGGACTTTTATCTTCTGGTAAAAGCAAAACCTATAATTATTTGGATTCTAAAAATATTGATTTAAAAAAGGCTAAAAATGCAATAGAAGATATTAGAGATGGAGCAAAAGTAACTTCTCAGAACGCTGAAGAACAGTACCAAGTTCTTGATAAGTACACCATAGATGTAACTGAACTAGCAAGAGATGGGGATTTAGACCCCGTAATTGGTCGTGATGAAAGAATCCGTAGGATCATGCAGGTGCTTTCAAGAAGAAGAAAAAATAATCCGGTTCTAATTGGTGAACCTGGGGTAGGTAAAACTGCTATAGTAGAAGGATTAGCTCAAAGAATAGTGAATGGAGATGTACCTGAGGCATTAAAAGATAAAAAGGTAATAAAACTCGATATGGGTTCACTTATTGCTGGTACTAAATATAGAGGAGAATTTGAAGATAGATTAAAATCTGTATTGAAAGAAATCAAAAAAGCAGAAGGACAAATTATATTATTTATAGATGAAATGCACACTATTGTTGGAGCCGGAGCAACACAAGGTTCAATGGATGCTTCTAACTTATTAAAGCCAGCTTTAGCCAGAGGTGAACTTCACTGTGTAGGTGCTACTACATTAAATGAATATAAAAAGCATATAGAAAAAGATGCTGCTTTAGAAAGAAGATTTCAACCTGTAAAAATTTCTGAACCTACTGTAGAAGATACAATATCAATACTTAGAGGATTAAAGGAAAAATATGAGATACACCATGGAGTTAGAATTCAGGATAATGCTTTAGTAGCAGCTGCTGAACTGTCTGAAAGATATTTGACGGAAAGATTTTTGCCAGATAAAGCTATTGATTTAGTAGATGAAGCTGCTTCTAAACTAAGAATAGATATAGATTCTATGCCTTTAGAAATTGATGAATTAAATAGAAGAATTAGACGTCTTGAAACAGAAAAAGAAGCTCTAAAAAAGGAAGAGGATGAAGAATCTAAAGGTAGACTAAAAGAATTAGATGAAAAAATTAATGGTCTAAAAGAAAAACGCGATCCACTTTTAGCCCGTTGGGATAGAGAAAAAGAACTAATTCAAAAAAGACAAAATTTAAATGAAGAAATAGAAAAATTAAAAGTTAAAGCAGAAAATGCCGAAAGAGAAGCTAACTATGAAGAGGCAGCTCGGCTTAGATATGGTGAATTAAATGAATTACAAAAAGAATTAGATGAAACTAAAGAAAAAATTGAAAATCTCGAAGAAGAATTTAATGTATTAAAAGAAGAGGTTACAGCTGAAGATATTGCTGAAATAGTGTCATCTTGGACAGATATACCTGTTCAGGAGTTAATGGAAGATGAAAGAGAAAAGCTTGTCCATCTCGAAGAAGAACTTTCTAAAAGAGTAGTTGGACAGGATGAAGCAATAACGGCGGTTAGTAATGCAATAAGAAGGTCTCGAACAGGCTTGCAGGATCTTGACCGTCCATTAGGGTCCTTTATATTCATGGGGCCTACCGGAGTAGGTAAGACGGAATTAGCAAAAACTCTTGCTGCTTATCTGTTTGATGATGAAAAGAATTTAGTAAGGCTTGATATGTCTGAATATATGGAAAGACATGCTGTTGCTAAGTTAATTGGTTCACCTCCAGGCTATGTAGGCTTTGAAGAAGGTGGACAATTAACAGAAAAAATAAGAAGGCAGCCTTATTCAGTCATTTTATTAGATGAGATTGAAAAGGCTCACCAGGATGTCTTTAATATCTTATTACAAATCTTAGATGACGGAATTTTAACTGACAGTCAAGGTAATGAAGTTAACTTTAAAAATACTGTCATAATTATGACTTCCAATATTGGTTCTGAATATATACAGGACCTTGAAGATGAAGAAGAAATGAGAAAAAGAGTTACAGAAGCTCTAAAAGGGAACTTCAGACCAGAATTTCTAAATAGGGTAGACGAGAAAATAATATTCCACGCTTTAAGCAAAGAAGACTTATTAGATATAGTAGAAATTAAACTTGGAGATTTAAGTGCAAAACTAGACGAACGTAATTTAGATATTGAAGTTACTAATGAAGCAAAAGAAGAAATTATGGAATTGGGATATGATCCTACTTATGGAGCAAGGCCTATTAATAGGACTATACAAAAATATCTAAAGGATCCACTTGCAATGAAGATGCTAGAAGATCAAATTCAAGAAGGAACTGAGATATTAATCGACTTTGATGGGGAGCAATTCCAATTTAAAGTACAGTAAGTAAAATATGACTACTTTTTATGATATCACTCCTTAAGGTGGGCAGTTTAAACTGTCTGCTTTAAGGGTTTTTTTATTTATCATTTGTACAATTATCTATAAACATTAAATAAAAAACTATATAAATAATAATAGGTATATTAGGATACATATTTATAAAATATAAAGTGGTATAATAAATTCAACATTAAAAATTTAGAGGAGGAGAGTAAATGAGTAAGAAAGGTTTAAATTATAAATTAGTAACTTTGACATTGTTAATGGCTTTGTTGTTTTCTTTTAGTTTAATTGAGGTTAGTTCAGCTGATAATCATGGTGGTATGGATATTGTGGATACTGCTATTTCAGCAGATGAGTTTAATACACTGGTAACAGCAATACAGGAAGCTGGTTTAGTAGAAACATTGAAATCTAAAGGTCCATTTACAGTCTTCGCCCCAACAGATGAAGCTTTTGCAGCTCTTCCTGAAGGAACTTTAAAAACCTTACTAGAAAATCCTGATCTTTTGACAGAAGTACTTATATACCACGTAGTAGAAGGTAAGGTAATGGCCGAAGACGTCATAGGATTAAATGGAAGCAATGTAGCATCGTTAAATGGCAAGGAAATTAATATCAATATAGCAGATGAAAGAGTATTTATTAATGAAGCTCAAGCAGTTACTACAGATGTTGAAGCAACAAATGGAGTAATTCATATAATAGATTCTGTATTAGTTCCTTATGATGAATTAATGGATATTGTAGATACTGCTATAAGGACTCAATCACTAGATACCTTAGTAACAGCAGTTGTTGAAGCAGATCTTGTAGCTCCCTTAAAAAGTGAAGGGCCTTTTACAGTATTTGCCCCAATTGATTCAGCTTTTGTCAAATTACCCGATTTATATATCGAACACTTACTAAAAAATCAAGGTGTGTTAGCTAGTTATCTAAAATACCATGTAATTGAAGGCGAAGTAATGGCAGCCGATGTTTTACAAATGGATGGGGCCTCAGTAAATACATTATTGGGAAAAGACATTGAGATTAATATTAAAGACGGAAATGTTTATATCGATAACTCCAAAGTGATTGTAACCGATATTAAAACTAAAAATGGTGTGATTCACTTAATAGACACTGTTTTAGTCCCATAATTTAATTAAATCAAATAAGAAAATAAACCGCGGGTTATCTAAATAAGATGATCGGCGGTTTTCTTAGATTTAATTAAAAATTAATTTAAAGGGAAATTATTCTAAACCAAGAATCTAATAATTAGAAATTGATAAAAGGGATTGATCTTAATGTTAAATAAAAGAAATATATTTATTATATTAATTTTAATAATTGGCTTGATTTTAGGTGGCGGATATTATTATCTTAATCAAAGTTATCAGCCGTTAGAAGGTAATGATGAGTATTTAAATAAAATGAATGTTTCTGAATATAAAAAATACTATCAATTTAAATCTGAAGATAATATTGGGATAATTTTTTATCCCGGTGGGAAAGTAGATGCAACAGCTTATGCTCCTTTAGCTGATATGTTGAGCCAAAAGGGCTTTACAACATATATAGTTAAAATGCCTTTCAATCTAGCAATTTTTGATAAAGATAGGGCTGAAATAATATTAGATGAATATGAACAGAGCATTGATAATTTATATATTATGGGGCATTCTTTAGGGGGAGCTATGGCAGCTAGCTATCTGCATGAAAATAATGTGGGAAAATTTAAGGGAATAATATTTTTAGCTTCCTATCCACCTGAAAAGGTAGACTTTTCAAATAAAAAATTAAAAGCACTTTCTATAAATGGGGAAAAGGATCAGGTTATAGATAGAAACAAGGTGGAAGCAAGCAAAAATATATTGCCATCTGGGGCGGAATTTAATATTATTAAAGGTGGCAATCACGCAGGATTTGGTAATTATGGTCCTCAAAAAGGTGATGGTAAAAGAACCATTAGCCGTGAGGAACAATGGAAAATTACTGCTAATTTAATTAGTGATTTTATTCAAAAAAACAAGTAAAGGAGGTAAATATATTGAACATCAAAAATATCGGTCTAACCATTTTGATAATTGCAGCTGCCTTATTAATTGGTAATGGTATTTATCACATGTTCATAGATTTACTAGTAGATACTAATATGAGCTTAACAGTTAAAATAGGTATAATGGGTATTATTGTTGGTATTATAGTTTTATTAATTGGATTAATAATAGAGAGAATCAGGGATAAAAGAAATGAAAACTTTTAATTAACAATAATGATTAATAATAAGGGAGATATTATAAATGATTAAAAATGTAATTTTCGATTTGGGAAATGTACTTCTTAATTTTAATTCAGGCAATATTATTTCGGATCATATAAAAGATGAAAAACTTCATCAAAAAATATCTGAGAACATTTTTGAAAGTCAGGAATGGATAAAGCTTGATAAAGGGGAAATTTCTGCTTCAAAAGCAACTGAAATATTTATTGAAAGGCAACCTGAAAATAAAAAGTTAATAAAGGAAATCATGCATAACTGGAAATTATATCTTACCCCTATTGAGCCCAATTTAGATGTCTTAAATGAACTTGCAAATAAATCTTTGAATTTATATGTGCTCTCCAATTTTCATAAGGAAGCTTTTGAAGTAGTTTATGATAAATATGATTTTTTTAGATATTTTGATGGGATGATAATTTCTTATCAAGTTAAAGCTATAAAACCTGACAGATTAATATATAAGAAATTAATTGATAGATTTGATATTTTGCCTAAAAATTCATTATTTATAGATGATAGTTTCAAAAATATTCAGGCCGCAGAAAAATTGGGATTTAAAACTATTCATTTTAATGATAATATAAGCTTAGAGAAAGAAGTTTATAAATATATAGAAAATTAATAAAGGAGGGATTAGATGAGTAGAGTATTAATTCCATTAGCAACAGGTTTTGAGGAAATAGAAGCTGTTACTAATATAGATGTATTGAGGAGAGCTAGTATAGAAGTGGTTACTATTAGCTTAAATTCACTCGATGTAAAAGGTGATCACGGGATTCCTATAATTGCTGACCAGAGGATAGATCAAATTGATGTTGATGATTTCGATGCAATTGTTTTACCAGGAGGTATGCCTGGTGCTGGGAATTTAAGAGATAATCAAAAAATTCTTGACTTTGTAAGAAAAATATATGATAAAGGTGGATTAGTTGCTGCAGTTTGTGCAGCACCAATTGTTTTAGAAGCTGCTAGAATATTGGAAGGGAAAAAGGCAACTAGCTATCCTAGCTTTTCAGATGAGATGTCTTCCTGTCAATATCTAGAAGATAGAGTTGTAAAAGATGATAATATTATTACTGCCCGCGGACCAGGAGTAGCCTTAGAATTTGCTCTCGAAATAGTAAAATATATAAAAACGGAAAGTGATGCTAAAGAATTAAAAGAAGCTATGATAGTTAAAGAATAATTAATAATTTAACTTGTAATAAATATTAACAGGAGGTCAGGGAAATTTGGATACTGAAAATATTCCACTAAGTTATAACATTTTAATAAAGTTCTTCTTACCCCTGGCCGTTTTCCCTGTTTTAGTAGCACTTTCCCACACTATAATAAATAGTGCTTTGGCAAGAATGCCGTTACCGGAATTAAGTATCGCTGTCTTTACCGTTGTAAAAAGTGTGACTAATATCATTAACGCTCCTTCCATTATGACTCGTCAGTTATTTACTTCTGTAATAGAAGATAAAAAAAGTTATTATCTTTCTCGTAATTTTGCTTTTGTTTTGATGTTTATTCTTTTTGGATTAATAATGACATTAGGTATAACTTCTTTAGGAGATTTTGTTTTTAAACACTTTATTGGACTACAGTCTCAAAAAGAAGTTGATCTTGCAACTTCTGCTATGATGGTTACTGCTTTTCTACCAATTGTAGTAGTGTTGAGGAATGCCTATCAAGGTATTGCTACTGGACTTAAGAAGACTCTCTTAATAGTCCCTGGAGTAATATTAAGGGTAATTGGAATGGTGATTTTTCTAGGTTGGGTAGTTAAAACCAATAGTATAAATGGGGTTATTGCAGCTTGTCTAGCTTATGTACTTGGAATTGCTTTAGAGGGTGTATTTATTTTAGGAGGATTAAAATATAATTCGGGTAGTATAGTTAATGCTGTTGAGAAAATGCCTTCTTCGGATTTTAACAAAGCAGGTCTTGATTATTACAAGATTTTTAAATTCTTTTTACCACTTGCTTTTACAATTATAATTACTATGTTTATACAACCTGTTATACAAAGTGGACTGGCAAGAAGCAGCACTGCTGTAAGATCACTTGCAGCTTATGGAGTTTCCTGGACATTAGTTACAATGCTTGCGGGACCTTTGAGGATGCTTCATCAAATATCACTTGTCTATCATAATAGCGAGCAGAATATGAGAAAAATTAAAATATTCAATTTTTCTTTAGGAGTTTTAACTTCTGCTATTATTGTACTATTTGCTCTTTCTCCTGTAGGTTATTATGTGTTACATAATTTAATTGCTGTTTCTCATGAGATTACAATACTTGCTCAAAAAGTAATTCTTGCTTTTGCTATTTTTCCTTTAGCTAGAGCATTTAGAGAAACTTATTGGGGTATGATGATGAAGAAGAGAACTACACCAGTTATAGCTAAGGCCAAAGGTTTAAATCTTTTTGCTGTTATTTTATTACTTCTAATCCTGTTAGGATTTATCAACCTCTATTTTAATATTGAACCGGCTGTTTTAGGTGCAATAGTATTTTCAATAGGTGAGTTTTTAGAAACGTTTATTATAAAACATAATAGCAAAAATGTTAAAAAAGCTTAGTAAATATTCCTTTAAATTGAATAATAATGCATATAAAAAGTCCCTCCTAAATTAAGGAGGAACTTGTATATTTAAATATTATGAGTTTTAAATTGTTGTTTGTTCTGGTCCTCGTTCTCTCATATTATACATTGCTCCTTTAAGAGTAGAAATTAACCAAGGTAGCATTATAGCAAAACTTAATACTTCAGCTAATGGGAATGATAACCAGGTTGCACTTAGTCCAAATAATTGACCTAAAATGTACATTCCAGGAACTAATAATATGGCCTGTCTTAAAACGGTTAAAATAAAACTTGGTAGACCTTTACCTATAGCTTGGAATGTAGCTATACCGACTATATTTAAGACTAAAAAGAAGTAAGACATACTTACTCTTCTTAGGGCTGGAATCCCTATTTTTAATAATTTAGGGTCATTGTTAAATAAACTTAATATTGTTTCTGGGAATAATTGAAACACAGCAAAACCGAGTATACCAAAAGAAAGTGCTGTTAAATTACCTAAAATAACAGTTTTTTTCATCCGCTGTGGTTTATTGTGCCCATAGTTATATCCAACTAATGGTAAATATCCTTGTGTTAGCCCAAAGACCATCATTAGAAAGAAGGACTGCATTCTAAATATAATACCCATAACTGCAATTGCAGTGGAATTAAAGGCCCCTAAAATCAGGTTTATAAAAACCATAGCTGTGCTGAATAGTAGTCTATTTACCATAGCTGGTAATCCAACTTGATAAATCTCTTTTATAATTCCAAAATCAAAATTGAAGTCTTCTAAATCAAGAGAAAGTTCATTTTTATTACTAAACAGGACAAAGATTATAAATATTGCTCCGATTATTCTAGAAAAAATAGTTGCATAGGCTGCACCTGCAACCCCAAGTTGAGGAAAAGGTCCAATACCAAAAATTATAAATGGGTCTATTATTATATTTAATATTGCTCCAATCATTAATGTTAACATTGGAACAATAGTGTTGCCTTCACCGCGTAATATATAATTAAAGATAATTGGAACAAACATTGCCATTGAACCAGTTAATATTATCTTTATATAGCGTTGTCCTAGGTCTATTAAAACAGGGTCGTTTGTAAATAAATTTATAATATTAGCGGAAAAGAACATCCCAATAAAACCAACGACAATTCCATATATAATTGCAATGAAAAAAACATGTTCAGCTACATTGTTTGCACGATGTTTATTTCCACTTCCTAATAATCTAGAGATTAAAGAACTGGTTCCTACTCCTGTACCTACACCTATTGCAATTAAAAACATTTGAATAGGAAAGGAAACTGAGAGTGCCGATAAAGCATCGGTACTTAAACGCCCTACATAAATACTATCTACAATATTATATAAAGCCTGAATGAGCATTCCCACTATTGCGGGAGCAGATAGTTTAAAAAGTAGTTTACTAATTTTTTCTGTACCCATTCGGCTTGATTTCGTTTCTAAAGCCATTTTATCCCTCCATAAAGTTTAAACATTTGATTTATCTAAGTTATCATATATTTTTTTCAAGACTTTACTAATTGTATCAATTTCTTTTTGTGTAAGTCCTTTTCTCATTTGTTTTTCAATTTCTTTTAATAGTTTCTTAAATTCAGTTTTCATTTCCTTTGCTTTCTCAGTAAGATATATTAATTTTTTTCTTTTATCGTCCGGGTCTGATTTACGAATCACCAAATTCTTTTTTTCTAACTTCTTTAAAATCCTACCCACTCCAGATTTATCTAAATTATACTCCTCACATAATCTATGCTGAAAAATTCCTTCATCTCTATATATGTTAATTAATATAAATACCTGTCCATGACTCAAATTAAACTTCTTTTTAAACTTTTTATCGACCAAAGAAGTATGTGCTCTATGAGTAATACTTAGGTATTTACCTATAGAACTATCCCTCATGTATATAACACCCCTATTCAATTTAGTTGATATGTCAACTAGTATTATAATATAGATAATAATGAATGTCAAAAATTAAAAAAAGAGGAGGAAGTTTATTAATAATGAATAATATATAAATATAGAAAAATATTATTATAAAGGGGTTTTGTTATGGAAATAATATGGGAAGATGTAGTAAAATTAGTTTTAACAGCTGGTCTAGCAGTTTTAATAGGCTATGATCGAGAGAAGAGAAATAAAGCTGCGGGAGTTCGAACTAATATGATAGTAGCTATAATATCCTGCCTTATTATGATTTTATCAATTAGAATTGCTGGAAGTGATTTAGGGTTAAAAAATAATGCTGATCCTGCTAGGTTAGCAGCACAAGTAATAAGTGGTATTGGATTTTTAGGAGCTGGTACTATAATTAAACAAAAAGATAAAATTGAAGGTCTAACCACAGCAGCCAGTCTATGGGGTGTAGCGGGATTAGGTTTAGCAGTCGGTTATGGTTTGTATAGTATAGCAATTGCGGCAGCATTGATAATATTTATCGGATTATTAGTAGGGTAATATCAAATAATCCTATAAGTTATATTTAATGTTTGTTTTGTAAAATACAAAACTTTTATAAAAATGTTAAAAAAATAATTAATATAGAGTTGAAAGGATTGAATTATGATTGTTCTAAAGAAAATCAAAGGACTAATAGAACTACTACGTCCAGAACTACCATTTGCAGCAGGTATATGTGTAATTATGGGAGAAATTATTACTATTGGTAATATACCTTCTATAAGAGAATTAATATTGGGATTTAGTTGGGGATTTTTTCTGTCGGGCTCAGCGATGATTTTAAATGATTATTTTGATATTGATGTCGACAGGATTAATGCACCTAATAGACCATTACCGTCAGGATTGATTTCTTCAAAAACAGTTATTTTATTTACAATTATTATAACCTTGATAGGTCTGCTCATATCATTTTTTATTAATGGATTAGCTGTCTTATTATATATAATTTTTTGGATTATTGGTTTTTTGTATAATTGGCGATTTAAGGAAAAGGGATTACTGGGTAACTTGTTTGTTAGTCTATCGGTTTCAATTACAATAATATTGGGAAGTATAGTGGTTGGTAACCCTTGGAATAAAGGTGTAATCATTTTTAGTATAATGGTCTTTCTTTTTAATCTCGGAGAAGAAATTGCAGCAGATGCGATGGATATTGCAGGAGATAAGAAAAGGAATATTAAATCCATTCCGATATTAATCGGAAGAGAAAAATCTATATATATTTCGTTCTTATTATTTGTTACATTTATTTTATTAAGTTTTTTACCTGTATTTTTAGGTTTGTTTGGAATTAGTTATTTTGCCATAATTTCTTTAACAGATATTTTGATATTATATTGGGCAATTAAACTTATAAAAAGACCTACTATAAAAAAGGGAAGAATATATATACGAAGGCTTTATCTTAGTGCAATTTTCGGCATATTTTTTATTATTATAATTATGATTATTATTTGATATTATGTTAATAACAGAATTAACCAGGGAGATAATTATTACAATATATATTTTTTTATAACCTAAATGGATAAATAAAGTTTCATGAAATCCTTTATTTCATTTCATCTAATTTATTAGATAATTAATTTTAAAAATAAATATTGTAATAATATTTTCGGATATTTTGTTGAAAGAAATGAACAAGTTAATTCTTTTATTCCTATAAGTTTTACAAAAATCTTAAAATAAATGATTTATCCTTGTTTACTTATTGTAATCGTTGTTATAATAGTGGAAATAAGGAAGGGAATGATTAGTTTGAAAAGAACAGGTGTTGTTTTAGAAATTGATGATGAGGGTGGAATTACGATTCCACATGAAGTATTAGAAGAAGTTGGTGTTGAGTATAATGATTCTTTAAAAATGTTTCAAAGAGGTGAAAATATATACTTGAGCAAAGAAGAATAGGTTCTTGGTATGGATACAAATATATCAGATATTTTTGCGTTAAATTATCTAAAAAATTATTAATTAAGTCCATTTATTTCTAGAGTTATTATTTATAAAATTAATTTGAGGTATTTTAAAAACAAGTAAAATATAACAAATAACTGTTTACTTTAATCCATTAGGAATGAATTTCATATAAAATTAGCTTATTTAAGGAAAGAGTAATTTGTTAATCAAATATATCATTGTATTATAAAAAGATCCCTTCTTGAATTTTTAAGAAGGGATCTTTAACTTGTCTTTGTTTATTTAATTTTTCTATACATTTTTAAGTAGTAATTTTCTAGCATTTTTCGTGCTGAAAAATCTTCATAGGTACTTTCAATACTATTATTCATCATTTCTTCCCAATGTTCCTTATTTTCATAATAGGTAGGAAGTACTTCATTAAATAGAACCCTATATAATGATTCTAAGTCATGTCTATCTTGGTTTTCCCCCATATATCCATCACCAAATTGCCAGCCGTTCATACCATGTTGACAAGCTTCTGGCCACCAACCATCTAAAATACTTAGATTCAACACGCCATTCATAGCTGCTTTCATACCAGATGTACCACTGGCTTCTTTTGGTCTACGAGGATTATTGAGCCAGACATCAACACCTCGGGTCATCATTTTAGCAATTTCCATATTATAATCTTCTAAAAAGATTACACTATTAGGGAATCTTTCTGTCATATTTATTATTTCAGATACAAGATCTTTTCCTTTCTCATCTAAAGGATGGGCTTTACCCGAAAAGATTAATTGTATTTTGTTATTTTCAAGATATGGTTTGATTACATCCATTTTCTCAAATATTAAGTTTGCTCTTTTATAGGGGGCTGCCCTTCTAGCAAAACCAATTAAAAGTTTGTCTTTATTTAATTCTACCTTAGTTTTGTCTTTTACATAGTTAATTAATTCTGATTTTAATTGCTGGTGAATAGGAAGTAATTCATTTCCTTCTTCAAAAGCAGAGAAAATTCGAGAGTCAACCCATGATTTTCGATGTACTCCGTTGGTTATAGCTTTAATAGGAGATTTATCTTCAACATGTTCCCACATTTTTCGAGCTGTAATACCGTGAAGTTGAGCCACTCCATTTGAAATTTTGGCTAATTTCAAGCCTGCCACAGTATTACTGAAAGGTTCATTACCAATCCTTTTCATTTGTTTTTCAGTCAACCCATTATAGGCCCCCATTTTCTTTAAAAGTGCATGGTCATGTTCTTCATTACCTTTTTTCACAGGTGTATGAGTAGTGAAGACTGTTTTGTTACGAACCGCTTGTAAGGCTTGTTCAAACTCAAGACCGTTTCCCATTTTTTCTTTTATCATCTCGGTGCCTGCAAATACGGCATGACCTTCATTATAGTGATAAACATCTATATCCAAATCAAGTTTTCTGATGGCTTTTATTCCACCAATTCCCAAAGCAATTTCTTGTGCAATTCTTTCCTCTTCACCCCAAGCATATAATCTTTTAGTGATCCAATCATATTTACCGTTTTCTTCTAGATTTGAGTCTAAAAGATAAAGAGGATTCATATAATCTGTCTCAAGTTTCCATACTTTTAATTTTATGTTCTTACCTTGTATTATCACATTAACAGTAACACCGGTATCATCTAAGTGATTATAAATATAATCATTATTTGGATATTTATCATAGGGTCTTCCACTTTCATCGATCAGTTGTTTTGTATAACCTTCCAGCCAAAGCATTCCAATTCCTGTTATCGGATATTCATATTCGTGAGCTGCTTTTAATATATCTCCAGCTAGAATACCTAAACCACCAGCATATATTCTAAAATTGTTATTTATACCATATTCCATACAGAAATATGCTACACTTTTTCTTTTTTCTTTAGCAATCAAATTGATCACTCTCCTAAACAAATTTTAATTTTACCTTTTCCAAATTCTTAAAAAACTATCAAGTAATCTCGAATCATTTTTGGTATCTGGTTCTAAGAAATAATCTGGGATATTTAATGTTTCTTGTTCAGTTTCTTTATTAGAAAGTTTCTGCATAAATTTCAGATAACCTTTTGCAGTTTGTTCCCAAGTATATTTTTCCATTACTCGTTTTTTACCTTTTTCATGATAGTGTTTCCAATTATTATTGTCAGATAAAATTTCTAGTAAACCATTGGCGATATCTTCAGGTTCCTCGGGATTTACTAACACACCATATTCTCCATAATTCATAATTTCAACTGGACCACCATTTTCTGTGACTACTGCGGGCAAACCTGAAGCCATTGCTTCTACAGGGGCTAACCCAAATGGTTCATAGTAGGAAGTAAGTGCAAAAACAGATTTTTTACTTGCAAAATATGAATAAGTCTCAGCTAATTGTTTTTGACTTTCCAGAGAAAACATAGTCACTTTATTAGTACAATTATTGTTGTCTAGTATCTTCATAATTTGATCTAATATATTTTTATCGTCTTTATCAGCATTAGAGTAATCCTCAAAGGGATTTTCTATACCTCTTAAAGCAATTGCTAAATTAGCTTTGGCTTGTAATTTTTCATTTTCTGCAAAAGCTTTAACAAGACCGATATGATTTTTCTTTTGATCTAAGCGGCTTGATGAAATAATTAAAGGAAGTTCAGTTCTGTCTTCTTTTATATCTCTTTCGATGTAGTTTTCCAGTCTTTGTTTCATCTCATTACTATATTCGCCATTGAAAATATCTGTATTGACTCCTGGAGAAATAACTTTGAACTTGTCATCTTTTTCAGTATTTACAGCGTCCTGGTATAAAGAATGTGTATATTGTTCATTTTTTTCTTGAGATGTACTAACGACTATTCCATCGGCATGGTTCATAGCTAGTCGCTCTGCAATAATTCTTCTATGAAAATTAAATTTTGTATTATATTCTGTAAAATTCACTTTATTAACATCTAGTTTATCCATCTTTTGAGCGCCTAGTGAATGGCCTGTAAAAGTAAATGAGATGTTCTTTTTATTTTTTAATAAAACACCACTTAGGCCACCATCTCCATAATGGGTTGTAACAAAATCTGGAAAGGATCTTTCGCTATTATAAAAATCAATAATACCATCTACATAATCTTTGATATATGGCCAAAGTTTTTCTTTTTTTAAAAAATCGTTCCCTCCAAAAGGTATCCTTATAATTCTAACGTTATCACTCTCTGGGTATCTTTCTATTGGATGAGAGAACTCAGGCCAGTTATCATCATGAATTTGTCTTGTTATTATATCTACATCCACATCAAGTTTAGCTAAAGCAAGTGAAACTTCTTTAACATAGACTAATTGCCCTCCGAAATCGGGGTGTTCGGTCCAATAACTATCATTTGGATCGAAATTTCCTTGTGGATTTAAAAATGCAACATGCTCTATATCGGAACTCTTCATTGTGAAGCCTCCTGTTCTTCAATATATTTTAAAAGATATTCTTTGTCAGGAACTGGTGATAAGGCACCTACTCCTCTGATTTTGAAGGCTGCTGAAGCATTTCCTAGCTTCACAGCATCTTTAACCTTCCGTCCATCAAGTATACCGTTAATAAAACCAGCCCAAAAAGAATCTCCCGCACCTGTAACATCTACAACCTTTTTTGAATAAACTTTTAGTCTAAATTCTGAATTACCATCAGATACTAAAACACCATCTTCACCCATAGTTAATATAACAATGTTTGCTCCAACTTGCAAATATTTGTCGATATAATTTTCCGGGATATCAGGTCCAAATAAATATTCAGCATCATCTAATGATGGTTTAATAAAATCCGATTTAGAAATAATTTCTTTTACTAGTTTTTTTCCATCATCTTCATTTGGCCATAAAATCGGGCGATAACAAGGATCAAAAGCCAATAACTTTTCCTTGTCCTTACTAATAATTTCGATTACTTTCAAAGCTGTTTCTCTAGCTGGATTTTGGGATAGGATAAAGGTAGTTAAATAGGTCATTTTAGTTTTATTTACAATCTTTTTTACATTATCATTAAAATCGATATATTTATCAGCATCTCGGTATGCCAACCAGGCTGGAGTTTTACTCGTTTTATTTACAAAGACTATAGGAGTTCTCCTTTTTTGATCTATTTGAATAGTTTTGGTATTTAAATTTTCACGGTGAAGGACATTCAATAAAAAATCACCAAAGGAGTCATTTCCGATTCTAGTTAGTATTCTTGTTTTGGCACCTAGTCTTTTAGAGTTTACAGCAACATTACCAGCTGAACCGCCAAAAAACTTTGAAAATTGTTCAGCTTCAGATAACAGGGCTTCTTCTTCGTTGGTTATCATATCGACAAGTAGTTCACCGAAACTAATCAAGTCGATATCACAATCTTTAAACCTATATCTTGAATCAAGATAAGACATTATTTTCACCTCTTTATCCTCCTTTATTGAGTATTCTATAAAAAAAATTAATTACCTGCTTGAAGGGGAAAGTATAGTTTTATAGAAAATATAAATATGTATAATTATGTCAATGAAATGGAGGTACAGTATGGATTTTAATATTAAGGAAGAAATTAAGATCATTTTAATATATATATTATTAGGAATTATATGGATATATTTTTCAGATAAAGTTTTAGTATATTTATTTACTGAAGAATCTATAATTTCTTCAATTCAAACTTATAAAGGTATTATTTATGTATTATTTACCGGGTTAATTTTTTACTTGTTGTTAAAAAAATATTTTGCACAGTTAAGAGATGCCAAAAGAGAGCTTAAGCTTAAAAATGAAAAATTAAATATATATACCAATCAGCTTGAGAAGGGCAATGAGGTATTAAAAGATTCTTATCAAACTCTTTATGAACAGACTGAAGATTTAAAAATAATGATTGATTTTATTAATAATATAAACAGGGATACATTCACAGATATTGATAAATTTCTATCTATGCTATTAAGGACGGCTTATAAATTAGTTCCCAAAAGTAATCATGGAAGCATTTATAGGATAAAGAAAGAAAAAGTCCAATATATTGATGCAATAGGACATGACTTAGATGAATTAAAGAAGTTAAATTTAGATAAAGAAATCTTTCAAATTCAAAAACAAAAGCCTCAAATAATCAATGACCTTCTTTCTGAAGAAAATACTAATCTCACGGATAAGCAATATAAAAAAATAAATAAAGCTTCTAAAAACATCAGACAATCTTTAACATTTTCTTTAGTGGTTGATAATCAAATGCTGGCTGGTATTTCTTTAGATATAGCAGAAAATAATAAGGAAAATTTTAATGATGATGATATAGAAACATTAGAGGCCTTTAGAAATCTTGCTGAATCTTTTTATACTTTTCAGATGTATAATAAATTGCAGGGAGAGTTTCAACGTGATATAATTTTGTCAATGATTAAATTTTTAGAGATTCATGATAAATATACTGGAGGTCATTCAGAAGAAGTTGCTGAGTTTTCACAAGAAATAGCTAATAAAATGAAACTAAGCCAAAAAGAAGTTCAGTATGCATATTGGACTGGATTAGTTCATGATATAGGAAAATTAATTATTCCTAGAGTTACTTTAAATAAAAAAGAAGAGATTACTGATGAGGAATATGACTTGATAAAAAAACACCCACTTTGGGCTTATGAATCACTATCAGAATCTAAAAGATTAAATGAGATAGCCAAATATGTTTTATATCACCATGAACGTTGGGATGGCGATGGTTATCCAGAAGGTTTAAAAGAAGAGAATATACCATTAATTTCCAGGATAATTACGGTAGCGGATGCTTATTCAGCAATGACTTCAAACAGAGCATATCGTGATGCATTGACTAGGGAAGAAGCGATAAATGAATTGAAAAAGAATGCGGGTAAACAGTTTGATCCCGAAATTGTAGATATATTTGTTGAAATTATAGATAATATGTATAAAGCAATATAATAATAGTAATTTAGAAGGGGTATAATATAATGGAAATCATTGAATTGCAGGAAGGCATTTATAAACCTGAATTTATATATCATGGTCAAGATTTAGGTGTTAATTATTCAAAAGAGAAAACAATTGTAAAGTTATGGGCACCTACAGCTGAAAATGTTAGATTAGAAATTTATAATCATTATGAAAAAGAAGATCCGTTTGAAGTTTTTGAGATGTTTGAAGATCTGAATGGGACCTGGAAGGTCGAATTAAAAGGTGATTATGAAGGAAAGTATTATCTATTTGCTGTTGATTTTGGGGATCGAATTGAAAAGTCTGTAGATCCATATGCAAAAGGTCTAGCTCCCAACAGTGAGATGGGATTAATTGTCAACTTGGATAAAACTAATCCTGAAGGATGGAAAAATGATAAGAGTAAAACCCTCGAGAATGCAGTAGATGCAGTCATATATGAAATTCATGTACGAGATTTTTCTACGTCTCCTTATTCTGGTATTAATAACAGAGGGGATTATTTAGCCTTTACAGAAGAAGGTACGGTAAATAACCAAGGTTTAAGTACTGGATTGGACCATCTTAAAGAATTAGGTGTGACCCATGTTCATCTATTACCAGTATTTGATTATGCTACAGTTGATGAAGAAAACCGCTATGAATACAATTGGGGTTATGATCCTCATTTTTATAATGTACCCGAAGGATCTTATGCCAATAAACCAGAGGGTTATCAACGTATCAAAGAATTTAAAAAGATGATTAAAAGTTTACACGATCATGGGATTGGTGTAATAATGGATGTGGTATATAACCACACCTATTATACTAATGAATCAGCGTTTCAAAAAACAGCGCCCGGATATTTTTATAGATTAATTAATAAGTGCTATTTAACTAATGGCTCAGGTTGTGGTAATGAAATAGCAACCGAAAGGCCTATGGTTAGAAAATTTATCATTGATTCTCTTAAGTATTGGGTTAAAGAGTACCATATTGACGGTTTTAGATTTGATTTAATGGGCTTAATGGATAAAGAAACGATGTATACAATTGAAAATGTATTACATGATATAAATTCTGATATCTTATTATATGGAGAGCCTTGGGCAGCTGAGCCACCATATTTAGAAGAATATCAAAAAATTCATAAAGGTGACCAGTGGGATCACAAAATAGCATTTTTCAATGATGATTTTAGAGATGCGTTAAAAGGTAATCCAGATGGTTTTAAAAAAGGTTATGTTAACGGGAAATATGAAACTTATAATGATATAAAAAAGGGAATTGTAGGTAGTATTGACTATAGTTTTGACCTGAAAAGTTTTACCCATAAACCAGAAGAAACAATCAATTATGTAAGTGCCCACGACAACCTAACTCTTTGGGACAAAATCAATAAATCTGTCAGTAAAGCCCCCGAAGAGGAGAGAATTAAGATGGCCAGGCTTGCACAGGCAATTGTCTTTACTTCTCAAGGAGTTCCGTTTATTCAAGGTGGGGAAGAGTTTTTAAGAACTAAATATGGTAATCATAACAGTTATAATGCAGGAGATCATATCAACCAAATTAAGTGGGATAGAAAAACTTATTATTATGATACATTCTTATATTATAAAGGATTAATAAAATTAAGAAAAGAACATCCCGCTTTTAGAATGAAAGATCCTGAGATGATTAAAAAGAATTTACAATTTATTGAGAGTGAGGATGCTGCAATAGGGTTTGTGTTAAAAGAGCATGCCAATGGAGATGATTGGAAAGACATTTATGTATTATATAATCCACAGCACCATTGGAGCCGGTTCTGGCTGGATGAAGAACAAAGTTTTAATATTGTAGTTAATGGAAAATATGCAGGTACAGAAGTTCTGCATAGTTTTGAGGCTGACAATATAAAAGTACCACCGCTTTCTGCAATGGTACTTTATATTAAATAGATTAAAAGTGTTTTAAATAAATAGTTGCAAGGGGAGGAACGGTAATTTCTATCGTATTGGAAAAACCGTTATACTCCTCTTGTTTACTTTTTATTTCAAATTGGGTAGTAACTCCAGAACCTCCGTATTTTTTTTCATCACTATTAAAAACTTCTTTATAACTGCCAGAAAAGGGAACACCAATTTTATAGTTTTCTCTTTTAACAGGAGTAAAATTACATACTACTACTCTTAAGTCGTCTTTAGTTTTGCCGGAACGAGTAAAGCTAATAGTACTATGAAGATTATCATCTGCTTCAAGCCATTCAAAACCTTCCTGTTTATAGTCTTTTAACCAGAAAGCATTGTTATTTGTATAATAGTTGTTTAATTCTTTTACATATTTTTTTAGTTTTTCATGCATTGGATAATCTAACAAGAGCCAGTCTAGTTCTTGTTGGTAGTTCCATTCTATAAATTGCCCAAATTCACCACCCATAAATAAGAGATTTTTACCGGGGTGGGCATACATATAAGCAAAAAGCAGTCTCAAATTAGCAAACTTCTGCCAGTAATCTCCAGCCATTTTGTCTAGTAATGATTTTTTGCCATGGACTACTTCATCATGTGAAAGCGGCAAAATATAGTTTTCCGAATAAGCATACATCATTGAAAAAGTCAGCAAATTATGTCTGCCTTTTCTCATAATAGGATCTTCTTCCATATATTCCAAGGTGTCATTCATCCAACCCATATTCCATTTAAAATTAAAGCCGAGGCCACCTTCATCAATAGGACCTGTTACCATTGGCCAGGCAGTTGATTCTTCTGCTACCATTAATATGCCAGGAAAATCTTTGAAAACTACTTGGTTTAATCTTTTAATGAAATCTACTGCATGTAAATTTTCGTTACTTCCATATTTATTAGGAGTCCATTGACCTTCTTCTTTATTATAATCAAGATATAGCATATTACTTACTGCATCTACTCTAATTCCATCAATATGATAGATATCCAAGAAAAAGCGAGCGCTTGAAATTAAAAAACTCCATACCTCAGGTTGTGTATAATCAAAATTTAGGGTGTCCCATTGAATGTTTTCAGCCGTTTTAGAATCTGAACTTTCATAAAGGGGGGTTCCATCAAAGAGACGTAAGCCATGTTTGTCTTTGCAAAAATGACTGGGAACCCAATCCATTAGTACACCTATACCATAGCTATGTGCTTTATCAACAAAGTACATAAAGTCTTTCGGTTTTCCATATCTACTTGTCAATGAAAAATAGCCGGTAGTTTGATAACCCCAGGAACCACCAAATGGAAACTCTGTAAGAGGCATTAATTCAATATGAGTAAAACCCATATCTTCAACATATGGTATTAATTCATCAGCCAGACGCCGATAATTATATGAGTTATCTTCCTTATCAGTTTTCCAAGAGCCGGCGTGTACTTCATATATATTAATAGGTTCTATATGAGGTTTATTATTTTTTCTATTTGACATCCATTCTTCATCTTGCCAGTTATATTTATCTAAAGAAGTTACAATAGAAGCAGTTTTTGGACTTTCTTCAGATGAAAAAGCTACCGGATCTGATTTTAAAAAGGTATCCCCATGCGGTCCTGTGATAGAATACTTATATATAGCTCCTTCTTTTACCTCTGGAATAAATATGGTCCAGACTCCACTATCACCAACAACTTCCATAATATTTGCAAATTTATTCCAGTTGTTGAATTCACCTACAACTGAAACTTTTCGAGCTGAAGGAGCCCATACAGAAAACCTTACTCCCTTTTTATTATTTTCTTTTTTGAGATGAGCGCCAAGAAATTTATATATCTGATAGTGTTCTCCTTTATTAAAAAGATATCTATCGAAATCACTGATAAATGAATCAGACATTAATTATTCCCCCAAACTAGTGCTTTTTTATATATTTCAAGAAGGATATTTAATATCCTTTTAATAATTATTATAATAAGGGTACAATACAATTGTATGATCTTTTAAATCATATGGTTTGACACTTATGTGAAAGTTTATTAAACTTATTGTATAATAAGAAATAGAGAAGTATAGAGGAGGAATTAGAACATGACAAAAAACTTAAAAATTCTATTCGTTTCTCCTGAAGTATCTCCTTTCATGAAGACGGGTGGATTGGCTGATGTAGCTGGTTCTTTACCGCGCGAACTTAAGAAAAAGGGTCATGATGTGAGGGTGGTAATGCCAGAATATAAAAAGATTCCAGATCGTTTCGTTAAGGGCTTTAAACATGTTACTGATTTTAGGATGAATATGGTCTGGCGAAATAAGTATGTGGGAGTTAATAAACTTGAACACCAGGGTGTCCCTACCTACTTTATAGATAATAAATATTATTTCTTTAGAGAATCCTTATATGAAAATGATGATAAAGAAGAACAGTTTGCATTTTTTTCTAGAGCAGTTTTAGAAATGATAAATAAAATAGACTTCAAACCAGATATAATACACTGTAATGATTGGCAAACCGGACCTGTAAGTTTAATGTTAAAAGATAATTATCAGGTATATGACTTCTATAGGGATATAAGGACCGTATTTTCAATTCATAATCTTGCCTATCAAGGTAAATTTGATCCGGGAATTGTAAGTGATGTATTGGGAGTTTCAAACTACCATCTTAATTCAGGTAATATAAGACATGACAATATGGTTAATTACATGAAAACCGGTATTATGTATTCAGATATAATTAATACCGTTAGTGAAACATATGCTGAGGAGATTAAGACAGAATATTATGGTGAAGGATTGGACTATATTTTAAGGATGAGAGACAATGATTTATATGGAGTTGTAAATGGTATAAATTATGATGATTTTGATCCTGCAACTGATGATTGTATTTATCATAATTATGATAAAAATAATATTGAAAAAAAGTACGAAAACAAATTAAAATTGCAAAAGGAATTAGGCCTTGAACAAAACAAGGATATTCCAGTAATATCTATTATCTCACGCCTTGTAGAACAAAAAGGAATTGATCTTTTCCCAGCAGTATTTGAAGAAATGATGTCACAGGATTTGCAGTTTGTAATACTAGGAACAGGTCAAAATAGGTATGAAGATTTCTTTAGATATATTAATTCAAGTTATCCCGACAAAGTAAGCGCTAATATAACCTATGATGCAAAGCTTGCCCAAAAAATATATGCCGGGAGTGATATGTTTTTAATGCCTTCTAGATTTGAACCCTGTGGATTAGGTCAGTTAATAAGTATGCGTTATGGTACAATTCCACTTGTTAAAGAAACGGGTGGGTTAAAAGATACTGTTATACCCTATAATGAATATGAAGATGAAGGTTATGGTTTTTCTTTTAGTAACTACAATGCTCATGATATGTTATATACAATAAAAAGAGCCCTTACTTTCTACCACCAAAAAGAAGTATGGAATAAAATAGTGAAAAGGGCAATGGAACAAGATTTCAGTTGGAAAAAAGCTGCTAAAGCATATGAAGAACTTTACAATAAGATTTTAGTAGATAAAAGGGATAAGAAAGTAACGCAAACAAAGACCAAAAAAGGACATAATAAGATAAATATAAATGAGGCTAATCTAAAAGATTTAACCAAAATTAATGGTATAGGACCAGCTTATGCAGAAAGAATAATTAATTATAGAATTAATAAAGGAAAATTTACCACTAAATCAGAATTAATTAATATAAAAGGTATTGGTAAGGCAAAATTTAATAAAATAAAAAATAAAATAATTACTTAAAAGAGGTGAAACTGTATGCCAGATCTCTGGAGTCATATTATTGGTGGAGATATGGTGGTAGATGAATTACAAGATCGAGGACTGAGTAATTTAATTTTAGAGTACAGAAACTACTATAATTTAGGAACACAAGGCCCTGATTTCTTTTTTTATAATGATTTTTGGCCTTGGATAAAGGAAAAAAGAGGCCCATCAATAGGGGCCATAATTCATACAAAAAGACAAGCAGACTTTGTTTTAGATGCATTTGACATATTGAAAGAGAAAAAAGGCTCTGCACAGTATCCTAAAACTCTTGCATATTTTATGGGGTTTATTACTCACTTAGTACTTGATAAAAAAATTCATGATATTATAGAACGGAAAACTAATAACAGTAAAGAACACAAAAGATTTGAAATGGAACTTGATTGTATTTTAGTAGAAAACTATTATAACGAAAAGTGTTATAAATTAAAACCTAATGCTTATCTTGACATTGGTGATAATCTGGATGTATTAATCAAAGATATCTATTATCTTAATATAACAAAATTACATGAAGAAAATATAAACTTTAAGTTAATTAATGATTCTTACCAAGATATGCTTAAAGCGCAAAACATTTTATACAGTCCATTTAAAGTCAAAGCATTTATCTTAGGCTTTTTTAAAAATTTTCTTTCCCTAGATTTAGATCAATATCTTTATGCTAAAATAGAAAATTATTTTCTTATAACCAAAAAAGAGTTAGATGAGGTAGAAAAAGTATTTCCTGAATTTGTCTCTATTAGTAAAGATTTAATAAAAGTTTTAAGTCTTTATCTCAAAGATAAAAGAGAAAGAAAAGATGTACAGAAAGTAGTAGAAGATCATTTTGGTGAAGGCTTTTTTGAAAGGAGATAAAAAGATGAAAAGTAAACTATTAACTTTTTCTATATTTCTATTAATTTCTATCTTTATATTATCGGTAGGTATTGTAGGGGCTCAGTCCGAAAAATTAAATGTTGCTTTAAGCGGTAAAGCTCAGACTTTAGATCCGGCATTTTTACAGAGGTCCATTTCTGAATGGCCAATCATGAATAGTATTTTTTCTGGTTTAGTAAAGTATAAACCGGGAACATATGAAGTTATTCCAGATTTGGCTAAAGACTGGGAATTTTCTGAAGATAACACCAAGGTTACATTTTATTTAAAAGAGGGAGTTGAATTTCAAAAAGGATATGGTGAAGTAACTGCAGAAGATGTGGAATTCAGTTTTGAGCGTATTATTGATCCTGATAATAATTCGCCAGAAGCAAATTCTTTTTCTAAGTTAGAAGATGTGAAGGTAATTGATGATTATACAGTTCAATTAATACTAAGTGAACCAATGGCTAGATTATTCACTTCCACTTTACCTTATAATGCAGGTTTGATTGTTTCTAAAAAGGCAGTCCAAGAAATGGGGAAAGATAAGTTTGCCAGTAATCCTGTGGGTAGTGGACCCTATCAATTTGAAGAATGGAAAGTAAGTAATAATATTGTAGTTTCAAAATTTGAGGACTACTTTGGACAAAATGCTTATATGGAAAAAGTAGAATTTATTCCTATGACTGAACAAATGTCACAAGAACTTGCTTTAAGATCAGGAGAAATAGATTTTGGAGAAGTAAGTTTAGAAAATTATGATAAAATCAAAGAAAATGAAAATCTTAAAACCAATACAGCTCCTGACTTAGCTTTTCAGTTTATAGCTTTTAATGTAAAAAATGATCCGATGGATGACCCTAAACTTCGAGAGGCTTTAAGATATATTATAGATCCTGAAGAGATCTTGATTGGAGTATTTGCAGACCAAGCCGATTTAGCTTATTCATGGTTATTACCAGATATGTTAGGTTATAAAAAAATGCCTCACAAAAATATGGATGAAGTTGAAAGAGAGAAGGTGTTAACCCTTCTAGAAGAAGCTGGATATCCTAATGGTGAAGGCCTGACCTTAAAATATGTAACTGATGCAAATGATGAAAGAAAAACAATTGCCACTTTAATTCAAGCTCAGTTAGCTGAATTTAATATAACACTTAACATTCAAGCAATGGAAATTGGTCCTAAAATTGAAGCTTGGCAAGCAGGTGATTATCATATTACTTATTCTAGGTTTGGTAACACTGTGGATCCTGGATATTGTAGTCAGTGGTTTTTAAGCAGCCAAGTCGGCAAATGGAATCTAATGCATTGGTCAAATGAAGAATATGACCAGCTTTGGGAAGAAGCTGAAGTTACAGTTAATGAAGAAGAAAGAGCCAAATTATATCATAGGATGCAGGAGATTGTTCATGATTCTAATATAGCTATTTGGGTTACACATGGGGTAAAAACTCCTACTTGGAATAAGGATTTAAATGTAACTTTAACACCATCCGGGGGGATTTTACCTTGGTTAGTTAAAAATGCAAATAACTAAGGAGAATTAAGATGTTAATATATACTGTAAAAAGATTATTACTATTAATACCAACTTTAATAGCTGTTTTATTATTACTCTTTAGTTTGAGTTATTTACTACCTGGAGAACCAGCTGAAATAATTTTGGGACCACGAGCAACTCCTGAAATGGCAGAAGATTTAAATCAAAGATTAGGGTTGGATAAACCTTGGTATGTTAGTTTTTATCTTTATTTAAAGCAGATAGTATCTGGTGATTTGGGGACTTCAATATTTAGGGAAGTCCCCGTTTTCCAGGCAGTTATGGGTGTTTTACCATACACCCTTGCTCTTACTTTTACAGGTATGGGCTTTGCGGTATTGGTTGGGATAACGATCGGATTAACAGCGGCAAATTTTGAGAATACGATTTGGGATAGCATATTAGGAATTTTCTCATTTATCTGTGCTTCAACTCCTACTTATGTGGCTGCTGTATTAATTCTATTGTTTTTTTCTATTAGATTAAATCTTTTACCTGTTATGGGTGCCGGTGAAGGAGGTATATTTAGCTCTCTTCATCATTTGATTGGGCCAGCGATTGCTCTTTCAGTTGGTTGGACAGGCTATATTGCAAGATTGACTAGAAGTTCTATGTTGGAAACTATTAATGAAGATTATATAACTACTTCTCAATCCTTTGGACTTCCAAAATCTTTTATTTATTATAGATATGCATTAAAAAAAGCCATTAAACCGATAGTTGCTGTGGTCGGATTAGGAATAGGAAGATTATTAGGGGGAGCCTTATTTGTAGAAGTTATTTTCACTAGACCTGGTTTAGGAAGATTAACGGTTGACGCTATTTTTGAAAGAGATTTACCTATGGTAAGAGGTGGTGTCTTGGTAGCCGCCTTTTTATTTGTGATAGCTAATTTAATAGCTGATCTTTCTTATGCATATTTAGATCCGAGAATAAGGAATAAGTAGGAGATAAAATAATGAATAAATATATCTATATCAAACAAAAATTTAATTGGGTTTTAGAAAGAATGGTTGGTGATTATAGGTTCTATCTAGCTGGATTTATAATTGCCTTGTTTTTTTTAATGGCAATATTAGGACCGTATATTGCACCACATGATCCATATAAAACAGATGTAAGAAGCAGGTTGGAAGCACCTTCACTTGAGCATCCGGCAGGTACTGATAGTATCGGCCGAGATACTTTAAGTAGGCTGATTTATGCAGCTCGACCTGCTTTTTATGTTGCGTTTGGTGGCCTATTTATTTCTATTATAATAGGAATGATTTTAGGCTCGGTCGCTGCTTATTCAGGTGGGTTCCTTGATAATATTATCATATTTTTCTTTGATGTAATCAGGGCCTTTCCTCCGATAATATTAATTTTAGTCTTAGTAGCTATAGTCGGACCATCTCTACAAAGTTTGATCATAATTTTAGGAGTAACAATTATGCCCAGGTATGGAAGAGTAGTTCGTGCAGAAACTTTATCAGTAAAAGAAGAAGAATATGTTTCAGTAGCTAAAAGTATGGGAGCTTCGACCTATAAGATAATTTCTTTTCACATCATACCAAATATTTTTGCCTCAGTATTAGTATTAGCAGGTATGGATGTAGCATCCATGATAATGTGGGAAGCCGGTCTATCATTTTTAGGTTTAGGAGTTCAACCTCCCAAAACTAGTTGGGGTGTTATGCTGCAAGAAGGTTACCAATATATTGAGAAGGCTCCAATGATGCTGATTGCTCCTGCTTTAGCTATAATACTAACAATGATGGGCTTTTCTTTACTAGCAGAAAGTTTAAGAAATGCTCTTAATCCTAAGTCAGAGAAGGAGGAGAGCTAATTTGGATAATATCCTAAAAATAGATAAGCTAAAAATAGTATACAGAAAACGAAAAAAAGATTTCTTGGCCCTTGATTGTGTAAATTTAGAATTAAAAAAAGGAGAGGTTCTGGGTATTGTAGGAGAAAGCGGAAGTGGTAAATCCACTTTAGGTCTTTCGGTTATGAGACTTTTGCCTCCCCAGGCCAAAATTCAAAATGGTAACATATATTTTAAAGGACAAAACATAAGTAAAATAAAAGAGGGTGAGTTCAATAAAGAGATGCGTGGTAAAGAGATAACATATATTCCCCAAAATCCCCAGAATTCACTAAACCCTGTTTTTACAGTTGGCCGGCAATTAAAAGACATTATTAGATATAGAGCTAAAGATAATTTGGGCAACCAAACTATTGATGAAACAGCAGTTAAAATAATGACCGAGATGGGGGTTGCCGCCGCCGAAAAAAGATTAGATGAATATCCCCATCAATTTAGTGGAGGAATGAAACAAAGAGTATTACTTTCGATGGCTTTTGTTACTAACCCCACTTTATTAATTGCAGATGAACCTACAACAGCTCTAGATGTAACGGTAGAAGCACAAATATTAGGTTTGTTGGAGGAACTAATAGAAGAGTATCAGTCCTCAATTATATATATAACCCATGATCTGGGTGTTGTTTCAGAGATTGCTGATAGAGTTGCTGTTTTTTATGCAGGTAGAGTTATAGAAATAAATAATAGGTATAATATTTTTAATAATCCAAAACATCCTTATACAGAAGCCTTGATTGAATGCTTACCCGGTGATAAAAAAGAGGAAAAGTTAACTGTAATTCCTGGAGAAATACCAGATCTTTCAGATCTACCTTTAGGTTGTAATTTTCATCCTCGCTGCAAGTATGCAAAAGAAAAATGCCAAAAAGAAATTCCAGACTTATTTCAAGTAAATGAACACGGTAAGTCAGCTTGTTTTTATCATGAAGAAGTAGGGAGATAATGATGAATATAATAGAAGTTAGAGATTTGCAAAAATATTTTTATAAAAAAAATGGTATTTTACATAAAATTTTTGGTGTAGGACCTCAAATAATACAGGCTGTAGACCAGGTTTCATTTAATATTGAAAAAGGTAATACAATGGCATTGGTTGGAGAGTCTGGATGCGGTAAGACTACCGTAGCGCGCCTTATATTAAATTTAATTGAGTTAGATGAGGGTGGAATATTTTTTAAAGGAAAAGAGCTAAATGAGATGAGTGAAAAAGAGTATAATGATTATCGGAAAAATGCTGCTTTTATAGCCCAAGATTTTCGTTCCTCCTTGAACCCAAGAAAGCTAGTAGGTGAAATTTTAGCTGAACCATTTCGTATTCATCCCGGTGTAGTAGATAAAGGAAATGAAGAGAAACGAATTAAAAAAATTCTTGAGTTGGTTGGTCTCAATGAAAAAAGCCTATTAAAATTCCCTCATGAATTTTCAGGAGGACAGGCAAGAAGAATAGGTGTGGCAAGGGCTTTAATGCTAAATCCTGAATTTATAGTTTGTGATGAACCCACTTCTGGATTAGATTTATCAATTAGTGCCTCTATTATAAATTTAATGAAAGAGTTAAGAGATGAATTTGATTTAACGTATTTATGGATTTCCCATAACTTAAATGTAGTTAATTATATAAGTGATTATGTAGGTGTTATGTATTTAGGAAGAATTATAGAGACTGGCAAATCTAGGGCTTTATTTAATAATCCGACCCATCCCTATACAGAAGCTTTAATTGAATCAGTGCCTTCATTTTCACAAGAAAAGAAAAAAATCAAAAGAAAAACTTTGGAGGGAGAAGTACCGAGTCCTATAGATCCACCTAGTGGTTGTTCATTTCACCCTCGTTGCAAATATAGCAAGCAAAAGTGCAAAGAAGTAACTCCTAAGCTTGAAATAAAAAAAGGAGAAAGAAAAGCGGCCTGCCATTTTCCATTATAATTCTACAATCTTTTGCTATAATAATAATTAATCTTATAATAAAAACAAAAGAATTCTTTGAATATTCATAAATTTTAAGATAGAAACATTGGCTTTATTATAATGTTTCAAGTTAAAAAAATGGGGAGGAATAAGGATGTGTGGCAGATATTTTTTGAACATTGCTCTTGATGAGTTAGAAAATAGATATGGTATTAACTCTATACCCGAGGAATTAAAAGACCATCAGGGAGAAATGTTTCCTTCAAATAAAGCCCCGGTTTTGTTTAAGCAGGAAAGTAATAAAAAGATGGGATTAATGAACTGGGGGTTTAGTGCATCTTATACTAATAGTTTGGTAATTAATGCCCGAGGTGAAACTGTGCATAAAAAGAATTTATTTAAAGAATCATTTCATCGGAGAAGATGTATAATTCCTGCAAATGGGTTTTTTGAGTGGGAAGATGGAAATGGAGACAAAATAAAACATTTTATTGAAATAAATAATGAAGATATTATTTCTCTAGCAGGTATTTATGATCAATTTAAAATAGATGGAGAAAAAAGATTATCCTTTTGTATTTTAACTAAAGACGCTCCTCAGGAATTAAAAAATATACATGATCGTATACCAGTGATTATCAAAAGAGAGTATGAAGATGAATGGTTAGAAGAAAAATTCACACCTCGAATTTTTGATTATTTAAGTCCAAAAGGTTTTGATTTTCAAAAAAAATGTAAATGAAAATATTCACTTATGTCTGAAAATTTAAAAAAATAGCAGGAATTATTGTATACAGTATTGAATAAATATATACAAGAGTCGATTTAATATTTAAAGAAGAGAAAAATAAGGAGGAGAGATTAAATTGAAAAAACTCTTAATAATTGTTTTAACCTTTTCATTAATTTTTGCTTTTAGTGCGATTGGTTTAGCACAATCCTATACTGTGGGGACTAGTGCTGGATTTCCACCTTTTGAGTATGTAGAAGATGGAGAAATTGTTGGTTTTGATATTGATTTAATGAAAGCTATTGGAGAAGAAATGGGTTTTGAAGTGACATTTGAAGATATTGCTTTTGATTCTTTAATTCCAGCTCTAAAAACTGGTAATATTGATATCGTAGCAGCTGGTATGACAATAACAGAAAAAAGAGAAGAAGCTGTAGACTTTACAAACTCATATTATTCAGCTAACCAAAGTATAGTTGTACAAGAAGGATCTGATAGTAATATAAGTGTATTATATGGAGATCATGATATAAGTGTTCAAACCGGTACAACCGGTGATTTATGGGTTACAGAGAATTTAGCAGATAAAGGTATATTAACTGGTAAAATTAAAAGATATGATACCTTTGTACTTAGTGTAAGTGATCTTGTAAACGGTAATGTAGATGCTGTAGTTTTAGATAGTCCTGTAGCAGAAAGATTTTCTGAAACCAGAGATGTACAGATAGTTGGTAACATCATAACTGGAGAAAATTATGGCTTAGCAGTTGATGATGGTAATACTGAATTATTAGAAACCTTAAACGAAGGTCTAAGAAAAATCAGAGAATCAGGCAGGATGCAAGAAATAATAGCTAAACATTTCGAATAATATTTGACTAAA
>Ga0207714_1000235_pt1 | contig 37661 bp, 28 predicted proteins | sample PonA232FremontCA_2_FD_187270 | JGI IMG/M metagenome (GOLD analysis project Ga0207714, IMG submission 187270) | Marine sediment microbial community from Fremont, CA, USA - Pond A23 Sediment 2 (SPAdes) | ecosystem: Environmental > Aquatic > Marine > Unclassified | place: USA: Fremont, California...
AAGCTGGGCAAGCGACTTATATCGCACCGCTCAACCGCCTACCCTTGCTTCCTTCCGGACCTGGGGGAGTTCAGCGGGAGCTGGTCGTATAAGACTTGCCCAGGAATTGCAAAAATAGAAAATTAAATTTTAATGACAAATTATTCACAAATAAAAATCAAAAATTCTATATTTGCTTTGTAACCAAAAACTATAGCCATGGAAACACAACAACAACCTACAGAAAACCAAAACAAAGCCAGCCAGGGAAACACTTATATGAAGAGTGCAATGACTTTTGGCCTCATTACCGGCATCCTTTTAGTGATTTACACTTTACTTCTTTATATGACCGACAATTATGTTTCCAAAAACACTATTTTAGGACTACTACAATGGGTTATATTAACTGGTTGTTTGTACTATGGAATAAAAACTTACAGAGACCAATATTCCGAAGGATACATCACATACGGAAGGTCACTTGGTTTAGGTGTACTGATCAGTGTTTTTGCCGGTGTTATCGTGGGTATATTTACCTATTTACTATATACAGTAATTGATCCGGATTTATTAGATAAAACCATAAAAGTAGCACAAGAAGAAATGTTAAAAACCGGAATGTCGGAAGAACAAGTAGAAACTGCAACTGAAATGCAACGAACTTTTACTTCTCCTACAGTAATGCTCTTCTCTTCGGTATTATCATTAGCTTTTATAGGAACCATTATATCATTAATTGTTTCCATCTTCACAAAGAATGAAAAACCAATTTTTAATCAGTAAAGAAAAATAAATTTGAATGGATATTACGGTATTAGTTCCTTTATACAACGAAGTAGAATCTTTAGAATCTTTAGCCAGCTGGATATCTCAGGTGATGAACAATAATCAGTTTCAGTATGAAATTATTTTTGTTGATGACGGCAGCGACGACAGATCATGGGATAAAATTAAACAATTAAAAAAATCAAATTCAAATATAAAAGGATTAAGCTTCAGAAAAAACTATGGAAAATCTGCTGCGCTTCAAATAGGCTTTAAAGAGGCAAGTGGTGATGTAGTTATCACTATGGATGCAGATTTACAAGATAGTCCTGATGAAATACCGGAATTATATCGAATGATACTGGAAGATAATTACGATATGGTTTCCGGATGGAAAAAGAAGCGGTTTGACAGAATAACAAAAACCATCCCCAGCAAATTCTTCAACAAAACAGCACGGGTGGTTACCGGTATAAAATTGCACGACTTCAACTGCGGACTTAAAGCATATAAAAATGAAGTCATCAAAAGCATTGAAGTTTATGGCGAAATGCACCGATACATTCCTGTGATTGCAAAAAGAGCAGGATTTACAAAAATTGGGGAAAAAGTTGTCACGCACCAAAAACGTAAATTCGGAGTAACCAAGTTTGGAATTGACCGGTTTATAAAAGGTTTTCTGGATTTAATGTCAATTACTTTTATTACAAAATTTGGGAAACGCCCCATGCATTTGTTCGGAACCTTAGGCACAGCAATATTTTTAATTGGTGTATTAGCGGCTATCTGGTTGGGAGGAACAAAGTTATACTACTTAAATCACAACATCCCGGCAAAATTAGTAACTGAAAGTCCTTATTTCTACATAGCACTAGCTTGTATGATTATCGGAACCCAACTTTTTGTTGCAGGATTCCTTGGAGAATTGATCTCGAGAAGCAGCGACCGTAGAGATCAATATCATCTGAAAGATAAATTTGATTAAAAAGGAAAAGAAATCATTAAGCTAACCTCCATTTTTCATGAATTTTTATAAATATGAATTAAAGGCAAAGCCTGTGTCACAAAGCGATATTAATCCCTGCCCCGCCATGGTGACTATACGAAGGCGATGCCGATCTGGACAGCTTGGCCGAAATTGATTCGGAAAATTTAATTTTTGAAAAAAGTTTTACTGAAACGAAACGAAGTGAGCCCAAGGAGGGTAAGTTCAATCGCTGTGGAGACAGGAATAATTCATGAATTATTCGGGCTAAAGTAATTCGCTTGTATTTACGGAAAAAGGTACGATTTTTGTTAAAACAAAGAAAAAAAAATAAAAATGAGCAGAATCACAAGATCAACAAACCCGGCTTTGACCCAAGAAATGTTCAAAGCCAGAAGCAACACTTCAACCCGGGAAGAAACAATGACCATAGAAGGGACGGTTAACAAAACGCTGATAATGTTTTTGTTATTAGCGGTTGGAGCTTTTTATACATGGAGGCTGTTTTTTAATGCGGCTACACCTGAAGCCGGTGCCTCTGCTGTAGTAACCTGGATTGCTATAGGAGGAATAGGAGGGTTTATAACTGCTTTGATTACAATTTTCAAAAAAACATTAGCTTCCATAACAGCTCCAATTTATGCTGTTCTGGAAGGGCTTTTCATAGGCGGAATATCAGCATTTTTTGAAGCCCGTTTCCCGGGAATTGTAATGCAGGCAGTAGCCTTAACTTTTGGTGTCTTACTTGTCCTTTTAGCTGCTTATAAAAGCGGTGTAATTAAAGTGACACAAAAATTTCGTGCAGGTGTCGTTGCAGCTACAGGTGCGGTTTTCTTAGTCTATTTATTATCAATGATTCTTCAGCTTTTTGGTGTTCAAGTCGCCTTGTTTCAACCAACTTTGTTAGGAATTGGAATAAGTGTGGTCATTGTAATCATTGCCGCACTTAATCTGGTATTGGATTTCGATTTTATTTACAGAGGTGCACAGGCAGGTGCCCCAAAACACCTGGAGTGGTTCGGAGCTTTTGGCTTAATTCTTACGTTGGTTTGGTTATATATTGAAATACTCAGACTCCTTTCTCTTATAGCCGGCAGAGACTAAATACAACATAAATACTGACAATCCTCATTTCAGTAAATCTGCGAAATGAGGATTTTTATTTTAAATTTGCAGCAAAATCATACTTAAAAATAATTCCTATGGATTCGTTAGAAAAGTATTTTGAAAAATTCAGAAAAAACACCATTGGTTATAATTCTGCTTTTGAATCTCCTTATGGAACAAAAAGTTTAATATATGCAGATTGGCTGGCTAGCGGGAGGCTGTATCAACCAATAGAGCAAAAAATCCAGGAGGACTTTGGTCCTTTTGTTGCAAACACACATACTGAGACGAGTGAAACGGGTGTACGCATGACCCGGAGCTACCACCATGCTCAACAAATCATAAAAAATCATGTAAACGCCGGACCCAATGACGTAATTGTCAACGATGGCTCTGGTATGACCGCAGTAATCAACAAACTTCAAAGAATTTTAGGATTAAAAGGCTGCGGAATGCTCAAAAATAAGGATTGCCTGAGAGAAGCCGAAAAACCGGTTGTTTTTGTAACTCACATGGAACATCACTCAAATCATACATCCTGGCTTGAAACAATGGCTGATGTTGTTCTTCTTGAACCCGACGAAAACCTGTTGGTTGATACAAAAGACCTTGAGCACAAATTAAAAAACTACAAAGACCGAAAATTTAAAATCGGTAGTTTCTCGGCTTGCTCAAATGTTACGGGTATTCAACCACCCTACCACAAACTGGCAAAGATAATGCATCAACATGGTGGTTTAGCTTTTGTTGATTTTGCAGCATCTGCTCCATACGTAGATATGGATATGCACCCCGAAGATCCTGAAGAAAAACTCGATGCCATATTTTTCTCCCCTCATAAATTTTTAGGTGGCCCGGGCTCTGCCGGCATTATGGTTTTTGATAAAAGACTATATCATACTCCCGTTCCTGATAATCCGGGAGGTGGAACCGTAGACTGGACGAATCGTTGGGGAGAATATAAATTCCTGGATGATATAGAAGCCAGAGAAGACGGTGGCACACCAGGTTTTTTGCAGGTAATAAGGGCAGCTCTCTCCATTAAATTAAAAGAGCAGATGGGTATTGAAAATATTGAGGCCAGAGAAAAAGAACTTGTGCAATTAGCATTTCAGGAATTGAGAAAAATACCAGGGATAAAATTGCTGGCTGACGACGTTGAAGATAGATTGGGGGTAATAAGCTTTTATCATGAAGACATACATTTTAATTTGCTTGTAAAACTACTGAATGACCGATACGGGATACAGGTCAGAGGTGGATGTGCATGTGCCGGCACATACGGTCATTATCTGTTAAATGTAACCTACAAAGATTCAAAACATATTACAGACCTGATAAATCACGGAGACCTGTCACAAAAACCAGGTTGGGTACGATTATCTCTCCATCCTACTATGAGAGATGATGAAGTCTACTATTTTGCAAATGCACTAAAAGAAATTATAGAAAATATTAACGAATGGGAAAAAGACTATTCTTACAATAAACATCTAAATGAATTTGTGCATAAAAGTTTTCACCCATTTGATATAGAAAAATGGTTTGAAATGGAATAATTTTTATTTTCTTCATAGAAAATAAAAAACAAATATAATTTTTTGATATTTAAATAATCCTGTGTATTTTTGCATTCGCTTTTATTGAAAATAGAAATTAAAAGAAAAGATATAGAGATGAAAAAAGAAGTACATCCAAAAAATTATAGAGTAGTTGTTTTCAAAGACATGTCAAATGAAGAAACATTCATGTCTAAATCTACTGTTGAAACAAATGATACCATTACAATGGACGACGGAAAGGAATATCCTTTAGTTAAACTGGAAATTTCAAATACCTCCCATCCGTTTTATACTGGTAAGAGGAAGCTTATTGACAGCACAGGAAGGGTAGATAAATTTATGAATAAGTATAAAAAACATTACGAGAACAAGAAAAAATAGGTAGATTTTTTTACAGTTTTACAAAAAGAGCTCCGATAAAAACCGGGGCTCTTTTTAATTTATTATATTTGTCAATATTGAAAGAGATGATTTATAATAAAACATTTACAAATCTTTGCACTTAGCAAAACATGTGATTAATAAATAAAATACAATACACATGAATTATATTTTATTTGACGATTATAGCCGGGACAATCTACTTCCGCTAACATTCACAAGACCCACATCAGAAATTCGAGTGGGAATTTTAACTATAAAAGAAAAGTGGGAAAAATATATAAAAACGACCTGCTCCTATATTACAGCAGATTATCTATCCGATAAATTTCCTCTAAAACAGGATCAATACAATATTCTGATAAATGGCTCCGTACTACCGAATGATAAACTATTCAATGAAATTAAAACATTAAAACCAGGACAAACCCTGGTCAGCGGCAATGACATTCTTGCCGGTTACTTAGAAAAAGATGAAATTGAAGCATTCCGAAAAAAAGAATTAAGAGAGATAGAAATAAAAGAATTTAAGGGAAAGGTTATAAAAATTAACTATCCCTGGCAAATATTTCAGCAAAACGGAGAAGCAACAAATCAGGATTTCAAATTATTGACAAATGGCCGTGAGTCAGCACCAATTAGTGAAACGAATAAGATAGCAGGTAAAGAAAATATTTTTATAGAAGAAGGAGCAACCGTTGAATTTGCAACTCTAAACGCATCAAAAGGCCCGATATACATAGGAAAGGATGCTGAAATAATGGAAAACACAGCAATAAGAGGCCCATTTGCCATGTGTGAACACGCAGTTGTAAAAATGGCTGCAAAAATATATGGACCAACAACACTTGGTCCTTATTGCAAAGTTGGAGGAGAAATCAACAATTCTGTATTCATTGGTTATTCAAACAAAGGACATGACGGATTTCTTGGAAACTCAGTAATCGGCCAATGGTGTAATTTAGGTGCAGATACAAATAATTCTAATCTAAAAAACAATTACGCAGAAGTAAAACTCTGGAATTATGTAGAATCCCGTTTTATAAATACCTCATCACAGTTTTGCGGACTTATTATGGGTGACCATTCTAAATGCGGCATCAACACAATGTTTAACACAGGTACCGTTGTGGGAGTCAATGCCAATATTTTCGGAGAAGGATTCCCACGCAATTTCATTCCTTCATTCGCATGGGGAGGAACAAAAGGATTTAAGGTTTATAAGCTGAATAAAGCTTTGCAAGTAGCCGAAACTGTTATGAAAAGAAGAGATATAACGCTTGATGATACCGAAAAAAAGATTTTAACAGAAGTTTATAATCTAACAGAAAAATACAGAAATTTCTAAACAGTACAACCGCTCCCTCCTTTCTTTTTTGAAAGAAAACCAAAGGTTTTGCTTCAATTTCGTTATTTTTGGCACAGCAATTGACATTCCTTTATTTCGAGCTTGGCATTACACATGATGTCAATTTGACAGAAAACAATTAACATACCAGAGAGGAAAAATAAATTATGAGTTGGAAAAAAGATTTAAAAATTAATATGGACGATTTACTCATGCAGGAAGATTCAAATCAAAAATCAGAATTTATACCATTAATAACAGACGAAGAAGAAGATTCATTAAGTAAAGTAGAGGTTCCCGAAACCATTCCGATACTCCCTTTAAGAAATACAGTGCTTTTTCCGGGAGTGATTCTTCCCATAACAGTGGGGCGCGAAAAGTCGCTGAAACTTATTGATGATGTTTATAACAACGAAAAAGTTCTCGGGGCAGTTTCCCAAAAAGACCCTGCTATAGAAAATCCAGGGTTCGACGATTTGTATAAAGTAGGCACGATTGCCCAAATCATAAAAATACTGGAAATGCCAGATGGCAGCACTTCAGTAATTATCCAGGGGAAAAAACGTTTTCAACTTGATGATATAGTTGAAAAAGAACCCTATGACCAGGGAAATGTTACAGAGTTAGAGGAAGCAAAAAAAGAGGCTTCAGGGAAAGAATTTGAAGCGATTATCGGGTCGCTAAAAGACCTGTCATTGAAAATCATAAACTTATCAAGTAATATACCACAAGAAACTTCTTTCGCTGTAAAAAATATAGAAAACTCAACTTTCCTGATCAATTTTATCTGCTCAAACAGTGACATTGAGCCTGAGGACAAACAAAACCTGCTCGAAACAGCAGATCTTAAGGATAGAGGTTTTCAACTGCTGGAGCATCTTACAAAAGAGGTGCAAATGCTCGAATTAAAAAGCGACATCCAATCAAAAGTAAAAACAGATATGGACAAGCAGCAAAGAGAGTATTTGCTGCAACAACAAATGAAAACAATACAGGACGAATTGGGTGGAAGTGCTTTAGAGCAAGAAGTTGAAGAACTTAAGGAAAAAGCAAAGAAAAAGAAATGGTCAAAAGAAGTTGAAGATGTATTCAATAAAGAACTGGATAAGTTGCAAAGACTTAATCCTGCGGCAGGTGAATATTCTGTTCAGATGAACTATTTAAACACTTTGCTTGAATTACCATGGAATGAATTTACAGAAGACAACTACGACCTTAAAAGAGCAGAACGCATTTTAGATGAAGATCATTTTGGGCTGGAAAACGTAAAAGACAGGATACTTGAATATCTGGCCGTGCTTAAGCTTAAAGGCGACCTGAAATCGCCAATTCTTTGCCTGTATGGCCCTCCCGGTGTAGGAAAGACCTCTTTAGGCAAATCAATTGCAAGAGCATTAGGCAGAAAATATGTCAGAATGTCTTTGGGTGGTTTGAGAGACGAAGCTGAAATAAGAGGGCACAGAAAAACCTATGTGGGTGCTATGCCAGGCAGGATCATTCAAAATATAAAAAAGTCCAAGTCTTCAAATCCGGTTTTTGTACTTGATGAAGTAGATAAGGTAGGTAAAGATTTTCACGGCGACCCTTCTTCCGCTTTACTGGAAGTATTGGACCCGGAACAAAATACCGCATTTTACGACAACTTCCTCGAAGTTGAATATGACTTATCAAATGTAATGTTCGTTGCTACGGCTAACACTGTCGAATCGATCAGCCCTACGCTTCGCGACAGAATGGAAATGATCGATGTAAGCGGTTACATTATTGAAGAAAAAATTGAAATAGCTAAAAGACACTTAGTTCCAAAACAATTGGAAGCTCATGGATTGAAAAAGAATCAAGTAACTTTCACCAAAAAAGTATTGGAATACGTTACTGAAAATCATACCAGAGAATCAGGCGTGAGAACACTAGACAAGACCATAGCTAAAATCGTCAGAAATATAGCACGGGAAATAGCTTCGGAAGGTACACATACCAAAAAATTAACTATTGAGGATATTCGCAGAATATTGGGGCCTCCGGAATATTTCAAAGAAAAATACCAGGGAAATGAATTCGCCGGCGTTGTTACAGGACTTGCATGGACTGCCGTAGGAGGCGAGATTATGTTCATTGAAAGCAGCCTGAGCAAAGGAAAGGGAAAACTGACCTTAACCGGAAATCTGGGTGAGGTAATGAAGGAATCGGCTACTATTGCTCTGGAATATATTAAAGCTCATGCAGAGAACATCGGAATTGATGCAAATGTATTTGATATTTGGAATGTCCATATTCACGTTCCTGAAGGAGCAATTCCTAAAGATGGACCATCAGCCGGAATTTCCATGGCTGTATCACTGGCTTCTATTTTCACGCAGCGAAAAGTAAAGAAGAACATTGCTATGACAGGAGAAATAACTTTAAGAGGAAAAGTTCTCCCTGTGGGTGGTATTAAAGAAAAAATACTTGCTGCTAAAAGGTCGGGGATTAATGAAATCATTATTTCAGAAGAAAACAAAAAGGACTTAGAAAAAATAAAAGATATTTATCTTAAAGGACTTACGTTCCATTATGTTTCAAACATCATGGAAGTACTTGACGTCTCTTTACTGAAACAAAAGGTTAAAAACCCGATGAATTTACAAGAGCAGGGAACAGCCAAGGAGTAGCAGTGCAGTAGCAGTTGCAGTTGCAGTAGCAGTTGCTGCTTGCAGTTGCTGCTTGCAGTTGCAGTGCAGAAGGCAATCGGCGATAAGCAGTATAAGCAGTTTCCAGAATTCCACGATAAATAATTCTTTATCTTACAATAACGTCGTATTTCAACTGTAAATACGGCGTTTTTTATTTGCATATAGAAGATAATTCTTATCTTTATAAAAAAGTTCTATTGCTATGGCTGAAAATAAAACCAATAAATTTGGAACGGCGCCTGTTTTTTTTACGGCCATTTCCACGATTTTAGGAGCTATTTTATTTTTAAGGTTTGGATTTGCAGTAGGAAAATTAGGCTTTCTGGGCGTAATTGGAATCATTATACTCGGACATCTTGTTACTATCCCGACTGCCTTTGCCATTTCTGAACTAGCAACCAACCAAAGAGTGAAAGGTGGCGGAGAATACTATATTATTTCCAGGTCATTTGGAATAAACATTGGCAGTACCATAGGCATTGCTTTGTACCTATCCCAGGCAATAAGTGTCGCATTTTACGTAATCGCCTTTACTGAAGCATTTGAACCTCTATTCAACTGGTTTAATGAAACCTATGGATACACCTTGCCAAGGCAAGCCATTAGCATACCATCAATGGCACTTCTTTCCATATTGATACTGAAAAAAGGAGCAAATCTCGGCGTGAAAGCATTATATGTAGTAGTGGCCATTTTGGCATTTGCGCTTATCATGTTTTTTACGGGGAGCACCGAATATGCAGAGACAGCGCGTGCGGGTATCACAGAAAAGCCTGTAAGGAATTATGACGAATTTTTCATGATCTTTGCCATAATCTTCCCTGCATTTACAGGAATGACGGCAGGCGTAGGACTCTCAGGCGACTTAAAAAATCCTGAAAAATCAATTCCAAAGGGTACAATCATAGCTACAGTTTTAGGATTTATAATTTATATTTTCATAGCTCTGAAGTTGGTGCATTCTGCTCCTCCAGGCAAACTGATTGATGTACAACTAATCATGTCCGAAATTGCAACAGGAGGACATATTATAATTCCACTCGGATTGGCAGCTTCAACTATATCCTCCGCTCTGGGCTCTGTAATGGTTGCACCCAGAACACTTCAGGCGCTGGGCAAAGATGCAGCACTACCCGGAATAAAATTTAACCGCTTCCTTAGCAAAGGCGAACAGGGCACAAATGAGCCATTCAATGCATCATTAGTGACAGTTCTAATTGCATTCATCTTTGTTGCAGTTGGCAGCGTAAATGCTGTAGCTACGATTATTTCGATGTTTTTTATGGTAACCTACGGCTCTCTTTGTCTAATCTCTTTCCTGTATCATTTTGGTGCACCTCCATCCTATCGTCCTACCTTCAGGTCTAAATGGATACTTTCTTTAGTTGGTTTTGTGGTTTCAGTCTACTTCATGTTTCGTATCGACGCAGTATATGCATTGATTGCAATCGTTCTGATGATTATTCTTTACCTCTACATCAGCAGTCATCATAAAGAAAGGAAAGGATTAGAAGCAATATTCAAAAGCACCCTCTTCCAGATTAACAGAAACCTGCAAATCTATTTGCAAAAGACTCAACGATTAAAAGAAAAAATCAGCTGGCATCCCTCAATGATTTGTGTATCAAACCTCGAATCTGACAGGGAAAATGCGTTCAATCTTTTAACATGGATTGCTTACAAATATGGTTTCGGCACTTATATAAAATATATACCGGGTTATCTCTCCTCTGCAACCTATGAACAATCAAAAGAAGCGCTGCAGGAATTAATAGAAAAAACCTATTACCGTTCCAGTCATGTTTATGTAGATACAATCATCTCTCCTTCTTACACTTCAGCCATAGCCCAGATAATTCAAATCCCCGGAATTTCAGGCTTAGAAAACAATATGCTTTTATTTGAATTTGATAAAAAATACCCGCAAAGCCTGCACCAGATTGTTGACAACATTTCCCTAATCCGGGCGGCTCAATATGATGTATGTGTGTTGGCAGGAACTAATAAAGCAATCAAGTATCAAAACGGCATTCATATCTGGATCAGGAAATTTGACCTGAAAAACATCAACCTGATGGTTTTACTTAGCTATATCATCATGGGGCATCCCGACTGGAAACATAGCACCATTAAAATATTTAATCTATATACAGAGAAAGATGGTGCTGAATCCAAAAAACAGTTGATCGAGGTTGTAAAAAACGGACGATTGCCTATTTCCATGAAGAATATTGAGTTTATTGAGATGGATGAGGATTCCCGTCCCAGAGACATCATCAATGAAAAATCGTCCAAAGCCGGACTGACAATGATTGGTTTTCTGAATGAGCAACTTAAACACGAAGGGGAAGATGCCTTTCTTGGATATGACGGAATCGGAGAAACGCTCTTTGTGAATGCCCGGCAGGAAAAACCTCTTCAATAAATTTACTTTAAGATATGAACTAATAGCTCATTGTTTCGTTTTACAATGAAAAGATAATGTTGCTATGAAATTATATTATAGATCAATTACAGGTATACTTATACTATGGCTCATAATGGGTGTTTCTTCAGCTTCGCCACAGAAAAACAAACTAGCAAAGCTGAAATCACTATACACAGAAGAAAAATACGAAGAAGTTTATCAACAAGCTTCAGCAATAAAAAACCAATCCAACGAGATAATTTTTTTGGAAGCTCTGGCATTTAATCAACTACCTGCAAATCAAACTTTTAAAAAAGAAGTTGGTAATAAAATTTTGTATCCTTTAAAAAAGATTCAAAAAGCACAAGGATTAAAAGATAAAAAAACAATAAAATACAAAGATTTTTTCCAGACTGAATTAAAAAAATTGCAGGAAATTATCTTTACAAAAGCAAAAAGGCTGTACGAAAAAGGCTCTAAAGAAAAAGCCAGACGCTATTTTGATGAACTTCACACTACGTTTAATAACTCTACTCCCCTGTTAAAAAATTACTATGCTTTTAACGATAGTTATTTCAGGCATACGCTAAAAAAAGAAATTGAAATACCGCAAGAATTCAAACAGAATTTTTTCAGCCGATACGATCTTTTCCAAAAATACTACCTTTCAAACAACAAATTTAAAGAATGGGACAATCCTGTTTACAGGCTTGCCAATACAGCCAAAAACGAAACCTACCTTACCAAAGATGAAAAAATGGTATTTTATTTTTTAAATCTTGTACGAATGAATCCGGAATTATTCCGGGAAACATTTATCGATTCGAAATTACGAATAAAATATCATGGTGATCTGGAACTTGACATCCCTGTATTTGATAGTCTTAAAATCAACAAATATCAAGACAAATTATCTTTCAAAGAATTCTTCAAATTGCCTGTCCACAGAATGTATAACAATGAATTACCTGGTTCCGTAATTGAAAAATACGTAAACAAGACAGTTGTTCAGGAAACAAAACGGGGCAAAAAATTCAGGTACGATATTAACTTCCAGGGATTTTACGAATATTTGGAAAAAGAAAAGCCTGAATTACTTCAACTTAGAAACCTGAATAATTATCATAAGGCTGAAAACGGTAATGAATACCTGCTTTATAAAGTATATGAAAAACGCCAATCTATCTACCGGAAATCTTATGAAAAAGAAACCAAAAACAACCATTACTACCAGAGTCTTTTCGGGAAACTCAAAACAATGGATTCAAAATCAATTATCTTTCCAAGCAAAGAACTATTTAAAACTGCTGAATGTTGGGCAGAAGAAGCTGGCAAAAAGGGATTAAAAGGACATGACAGAATAAACTGCACCCCTGATTACCACGCAGAAAGCTGTGATTACGGAAATAAAAACGGTTTTGATGTAGTACTAAACCTGTTGGTTGATAAATATGTAACCAACCTGGGCCACAGAAAAATGTTACTTGGTAATTATTCGAAAATGGGTGTGGCAATACGTCCACATAACTCCGGGTTCGAATATAATGCAGTGTTGAATTTTTATAGATAGGTGCTTCAGAGGCAAACAATACTTTGAAATACAGTAAGTTAATGATAAAACTGAGTAAAACGAAAACCCAAAAAATGCAAGAATGATTAAAAAGCGAGGTCATATCTTCTCTGCTGCCTGGTGCTTTCTTTTTCCCTGTTCAAACGCTGACAGACCTTAAAGGCGCTGTCAGGTTTCCCCGGGCTGCCTTCTGCAGCTGCCTACTTACTTTCTGGCTAATTTATGGCCATTTTAATATTTATCCTCTACTTCTGAATTTGCATGGATAGGCCCTATCACTCATTCAAGCGATTCGAAAAATCTTCCCAGAAATTTACATGAAAATCCATACTGACTCCCTCTTCGAGCATCTCTCTTCCTGTTGTATGAATTGTATCACCGGGGTGAAGTTTAAAACGAGCTGATTCTTCATAGAGAAATTTAGCTTCAGGATGAAACTGAACTCCTTTTACATTGTCAAATTTTTTATGCTGAATGGCTTCCGGAACTTTTTCATCCAAAGACGTGGCTATCTTCTCAAACCCTTTTCCCAAAGTCTTAATAGCCTGATGATGATTACTATATACTACCGGCAGTATCTGTTCCTTACTAAATGACTTCAAAAAACTTTCCTTCAAAAAATGTATCTGATGGAAACTTCCACTTAACAAGGTATTATCAATGCTCAAAACACGATAATAGTTTCTATGTCTTTTGTTAACGTCCTGATTTATAACATCTTCTGCAAAATTCAATCCGTAAATTTGTGTTGGTATATCCTGAATCATTGTGCCACCAGTGGCAACATTCATTGTTTGCATACCAAGACAAAAGCCATAAATCAAATAATCTGGTTTCTGTGATAAAAGGCTTTCATATTCACTCTGCTGTTTTCCACCCAAAAGATGAAATAAAAATGAAAGCTCAAAATAATGGCGATGCGGGTCATAAATAGAAGTTAGCAGGTTGGTTTTCTCCTTATATGTTGATGGTGGTAAATCCGGGCCGCCAAAAAAAATAACACCTTCACTATTATTAAAAATTTTCTCAAAATCATCGGTTAGAGGATTATTTGTGAACAATTCATTCTTCGAAACGGTATCTTCTATCCGATGAAGTGAAAAATCTACAGGAAGCGTGGTAGCAGTATCCAGGTATTTCTCTGTTTTAGAAAAATCATATCTTTCTTTATCATAAAATACACCCACAACACGATAATCCGGCAAATCAACCAGACCTTCTTCAACTAAAGTAGCAAAAGTCTTTAAATTAGATACAGTCGGGTGAGTCAGAACAAGAATATTGTTGCCATCACTTTTCTGCTTAATATCGTCAAAAAAATTTTGACTATTTGCAATGGAAGGGCTAAAAAGTAATGCTGTTAACCAAATTATTGAATATATAAGCTTTTTCATATTGAATCCAAGATAATAATTGTTATACTCTTTAAAACGATTTTAAATAATTAACTTTGCATTAAAGTTAATTTATTTATTTTATCTCACATAGCCATTGTCTTAAAATCTGTAAATCAGCCACAGAAAAATGACTAGCAGAATATATGTCAAGATAGCTCATATATAATAAAGAACTAAGGCAATAATTAGGAAACAAATAAAAAAAGTAAAACCGTGAACACAAAATATAAAAATTACCGACGTCTGCCTAAATGGATGAAGATGCAAATGCCTAAGGGAGAAACTTACTCCCGAATGAAAAACACGGTGGACAAGAACAATCTGCACACAATTTGCACGAGTGGAAAATGCCCAAACATTGGAGAATGCTGGAACAGGGGCACTGCAACATTTATGATCCTTGGCGAAATATGCACCCGTTCATGCAAATTTTGTGGAGTAAAAACAGGCAAACCGCTTCCGCCGGACAAGAACGAACCTAAAAAAATAGCCCGCACCGTTGAAATTATGGGAATAAAACACGCTGTAATTACATCCGTAGACAGAGACGACCTTAATGATGGCGGCGCAAAAATATGGGCAGAAACTGTACAGGAAATCAAAAAGCTCGACCAGGGAATTACCATAGAAACGCTTATACCTGATTTTAGTGGGAACACAGACCTCATCAATATGGTGATTGACTCACAACCTGAAGTGATTTCACACAATCTGGAAACTGTAGAACGGTTAACACCCCAAATCCGAACAAAAGCCAAATACGATACAAGCCTAAGCGTAATTAAGCATATTGCCGACTCCGGAATAAATGCAAAATCAGGAATAATGCTGGGCTTAGGGGAAACCGAAGATGAAATTTACAAAACTATGGATGATCTCCTGGCTGTTGGTTGCAAAATATTTACTATCGGCCAATACCTCCAGCCCACTGTTAATCATCTTGAGGTTAAAGATTTTGTTGAACCGGAAAAATTTGAAAAATATAAGGAAATCGGGTTACAAAAAGGATTTAGTTATGTAGAAAGTAGTCCGCTTGTCCGTTCTTCATATCATGCAGACAAACATGTAAATGCTTAAAATTAAAGACCACTAATAAAAGAATTATACATTGAAGTATGAAAAATAAAGTAAAATATATAGATTTAGGAGAAATCGATTACAAGGAAGCATGGAATTATCAGGAAAAATTATTTAATGAAATCGTAGAGGATAAAAAACAATCAAACAATAATGAAAATTCATCGCAGCAGAATTATTTGTTGTTTTGCGAGCATCCACATGTCTATACACTGGGAAAAAGCGGGGAACATAATAACCTTCTGATCTCAGATGAATTTTTAGAAAAAATCAATGCAACATATTATAAAATAAACAGGGGTGGTGACATCACCTATCATGGCCCGGGCCAGATTGTTGGCTATCCAATTCTTAATTTGGAAGATTTTAACCTCACGGTAAAAAAATATATTTACTATCTGGAAGAAGCAATCATTAACTTACTAAAAGAATACGGCATTCAAGGGAATAGATTAGATGGCGGCACTGGAGTCTGGTTAGATGTTGATGATCCTTCAAAGTCAAGAAAAATATGCGCCATCGGGGTAAGAGCAAGTAAATTTGTAACAATGCATGGTTTTGCCTTTAATGTCAACACTGACCTAAACTATTTCAACTACATCAACCCTTGTGGCTTTACAGACAAGGGTGTTACGTCTATGCAAAAAGAGTTAGGTAAAGAATTAAATATTGAAGAAATTAAAAATAAACTAAAAGACCATATTAGAAAAGCCCTTAATATGAGTTTTATAGAATAATAGAAAGCCTCGCTAATTATGGATAAGAAATGGGTTTACAAACCGGAAGCCGATCAAACACAGATAAATGCGCTTTCAGAAGCACTAAACATTAATCATCTTCTGGCAAACCTTTTACTCCAAAGAGGAATTAATACATTCGAAAAGGCAAAAACGTTCTTCCGTCCTGCTCTGGAAGATCTTTATGACCCTTTTCGGATGAAAGACATGAATCTCGCTATAGAACGAATTGAAAAGGCTATTCAACATCATCAGAAAATAATGGTCTTCGGGGATTATGACGTTGACGGGACTACTTCTGTTGCCCTCGTCTATTCTTTTCTGAAAAAATATTACGAGAATATTGATTACTATATCCCCGACAGATATGAAGAAGGATACGGAATTTCTTACAAAGGAATTAATTACGCATCAGAAAATAATGTTTCTCTGATCATTGCCCTTGATTGCGGTATTAAAGCTGTTAAAAAAATTGATTATGCCAATAGTCTGGGAATAGATTTTATCATTTGTGACCATCATACACCTGATAAAAAGATACCGGAAGCTATTGCAATTCTTGATCCCAAAAGACCTGACTGCAATTATCCATTCAAAGGGTTAAGCGGTTGTGGCGTTGGGTTCAAAATGCTTGAGGCGTTTTCCAAAACCAACAATATCCCCCTCAACAAACTTTACGAATTTCTTGATTTAGTTGCGGTATCAATAGCTTCAGACATCGTCCCTATTGTAGATGAAAACAGAATTTTAACTCATTTTGGACTTAAACAGCTAAATTCAAACCCACGTTCCGGACTGAAATCAATAATGAATATTGCAGGGATTGGCGGTAAAAATCATGAAATTGTCGTAGAAGAAATTGTGTTTCGAATCGGCCCGAGAATTAATGCAGCCGGAAGGATAGAGTCAGCCAAAAAGGCCATAGAATTGTTAGTTACTGAAAATCAAAAAAAAGCCGAACAAATAGCTAAAAAAGTAAATACGTGCAATGAATCCCGCAAACATATTGACCGCCACATCACGCAGGAGGCGTTAAAAATGATCTCAACGGAGCCAGCTTTCAGAGAAAAGAAAGCTACCGTATTGTACAATTCAGAATGGCACAAGGGTGTAGTTGGTATTGTAGCTTCAAGAATGATTGAAATATACCATCGTCCTACAATAATTCTTACTGCATCCAATGGTTTAGCTACCGGTTCAGCCAGGTCGGTCCCGGGATTTAATGTGTATAATGCCCTTGAGCAATGCAGCGATCTACTGGAGAACTTCGGGGGACATCAATATGCAGCAGGATTAACTTTAGACATAAAAAATATACAGGAATTCAAAAGAAGATTTGAAGATATCGTAGAAAGAACAATCACTGAAGAACAACTTATTCCCCAAATTAACATAGATGCCAACATTGATTTAAATGAAATCACTCCAAAGTTTTTTCGAATTCTGAAACAATTCCAACCATTTGGGCCTGAAAATCATTCACCCGTGTTTGCAGTAAAAAATGTAGTTGACTCAGGAGATTCCCGACTGGTTGGCTCAAGCAAAGAACATATCAAATTATCTCTTACTCAACAAAATAACCACACACCTGTTTTCCCGGGAATTGCGTTTGGACAGTCCAACCATTTCACTCATATTCAAGCAGGAAAACCATTTGATATATGTTTCTCTGTTGAAGAAAACAATTTCAGGGGCCTAAAAAATCTCCAGCTAAACATTAAAGATATAAAGACGAAATAGACTGATTACAATCACCTCCAAATCAGATAATTAACACACAATATTCCTATAACGGGATATAGCTATGTCAACTTTATAGTTTTTTTTAAGAAATAATAGTAAATTAACTTTATTCTTTTACTATTTTGGTTGAATAGTCTCCTTGTTGAGTTTTCAGAATTACTATATAGACACCATTATTCAATTGGGATAAATTAATATTTCCTCTGTCCTGTAAATTCGTTTTTTCTATTTGGACTTTTCCCATTAAATCTATTATTTTGATTTGTTTAATATGATTCGCTGGCGCTTCATAATTTAATAAACCGATGGTTGGATTTGGAAACAATGAAATATCAAATTGCTCAGCCAGTTCAGAAATCTGAGTTGAAACAGAACTAAAAATATAGATTAAACCTGAATCTTCTCCAATGGATGTATTATTATCTCTACTTCCCACTATTATATAATCACCGGAAACGCTCACTGAATTGCCTAAAAGATCATTAGGAGCCCCATCGGAAGCTATCAATTTAGCTTGCACGTCCCAAGCTCCTGAATTTCTAAGGAAAAGATAAGCAGCTCCAGAATTTTTGCCATTATAATCATCACAGGTTGCTCCCACAACAGCACGATCATGGGAGATACTAACCGATCTTCCAAAACAATTGGTGGTGTCATCATTAGGAGTCAATTTAACCGTTTCTGTTGTATCCCTCCAGCCTTCATCCGGCTTCTCGAAAACATAGGCCGCACCAAGGGTATCATTATAAAAAGGATCTATCCCCACTATAATATTATTTCCAGCAATAGAGACCGAATTGCCGAATAGGTCATCTGTGTTCCCATCAGAAGCGATCAGTCTAGCCTTCTGTACCCAGCTACCTGAATTGTTATAAAACACATAAGCCGAACCTGTCTTGCGCCCATTTTCATAATCAGAAGGAACTCCTACAACAGCATAATCACCGGATATATCAACCGATCTCCCAAAATCAACCGACAAATTGACAGAAGAAGCAGTCAGTTTAGCTTGCTCTTCCCAAATCCCTGATTTATTATGATATATATAGGCTGCACCACTGTTTAAATTATAATAATCAGCCCCTACTATAGCATGATCACCAGATATGCTGACTGAACAACCAAAATTGTCATAATTAGAACCATCTCCTGTAACTAGTCGAATTTGTTCCTTCCACTCATTAGATTCTCTGTGATATATATAGGCTGCACCCGAGGGATCCTCATGGTGATAGCTTGCACCAACAATGGCATGATCACCAGAGATACTGACTGATGAACCAAATTCATCATTAGAGTTAATGATAGGGGTTACTTTATCTTGCTGTTCCCATGTTCCAGAGTTATTGTATAATATATAAGCTGAACCGGCAGGATTAACACCATCATATCCATCATGTGGAGCTCCTACAATAGCATAATCCTCAGAAATATCTACCGACCAACCAAAATGATCCCATGCCGTACCCCCTTCTGGCAAAAGTTTTTGGATTTCGTCTTTCTGCTGGGCATGAACTGAAAAAAAAGAAATAAGCAGTAGTGCTAATATAAAAATAATTTTATTCATCATAATCATTGTATTTTGTAGGGTTTCGCATATAAGAAAAACAGAAGCAATCTTTTATTAAAGATATTGCATATTTAATAAAAAAATCCAAATTTTAACGAGTCAAATCGTTTTTTTACAAAAAAAGGGAAATGCAAGAAGGTAGTAAAAAAAATTGCCTTTTAATATCGAATTTGCCTATCCACTAATATCAAGAGTTTACAAGAATTTAATAATTAAAAATTTTCACCATTTAAACATCAGTTGAAGTTTTACGTCTGTTTTTTGATTTCCATAAATTGTCTGAGTGCCGGAACCAATCTCTTCTTTGTCGGCAAAAAAGAACCGGGAAATTTTAAACCATACATCAAACTTCTTCCTGTTATAATGAGCGGTTAAATAAGTACGAAACCCTTTGCTATAGTAGGCAGGAATTGAGAAAGCATATAACAAATCATGTTCGTAGGCATAGATTCGGGTCTTGTAACTGTCGGTATCAAAAACAGCATAACGAAAATCAAATTTCAAAGGAGAATTTTTTACTGAATAACGCAAATCCTGAAAAACCATCCAGCCACTCTCATTTATCTTTTTCTGCGAGTAACGGGACATAGAAATCCGATTTCTAAGCAAAAACCGCTCTGATATTTTATAATTAAAGTGAAGCCTGTAGCTTTGCTTATTTTCATCGTAAACCGGATTGACAAAAGAAATCTTGTGTGTAAAATTCTTCCCTTTCATTCCATTTTTTAAACGTGCTGATAAACGTCCTCTATCACCAATAGAATAATTTAAATCAATAAGGTATTCGTATCCGTTTGATGGCGCATCAGCGGCAAACCTTAGCCATGGGAAACGATACACATCAACATACATACTTGCTGTCAAGTCAGAAACAAGTTCTGTCTTCAATCCCAAATACCATCCTTCTTCATTCTGATTTGAGGAATTTTCACTCAAAGCACCGGAATAAACCGCTGTATATTCCGGTTGATAGTAGCGATGAAGCATTGAAAGACTTACACCTTTTGCTATATTCCCTCTGACTCCGTTCAAAAAAGCAAAACTTTCGCCAGCGGATGTTGATTCCTCTCCGAAAAAATAAAATTTTCCCAATTGAAATTGATAATGCAACCCCAAATTCATATGCTCTCTTCCCCGAAAATCATAAATGTTGTTCGTTGCTGTATCATGCAACCTTTTAGCATCATAGGAATAATGAATTCCTGAAAACCCGATTTTTAAGCGATTCAGATTAAAAGTCACATCGCCACCTGTCACTTTTTCCAAAACCGCATCTTTGTCCTCTATTTCCGAAAGCTTCCTGTGATAGCCGGACTTCTGAAATGAAGTAAAGGTTCTTTCTTCTTTCCCTTTAACAAGATTAGCATCAATTGCCTTTTTTGAATAGAATGCCGAAACTTTTGCACTGCCAACTGTTCTGGAAACAGCAGCACCCCGAAAAAACTGATTTTCATTAGCAGAAGAATATTCATCAAAACCCGTGCGACTTTTCATAATATCCAAAACATAAGGCGTTTTACCGAATGAAAAACCGGACCAAACAGTTAAACCCTGGCCAAAACGTACGTGATAATCTCCTAAAATTAAAGCATCAAATATGTTGGTATTACGCAGTGAAACGTAGCCGCTGTAGTAATCAAATCCCATTCGATTGTAACCCTTAAAGAATTCTTCACCGTAGTCCTTCTCCATTGTAACGCCAAATCTCAGAAAATCGGAATACCGATTTTTATACTGAGCATAATATTTATAAGGACTTCCTAAATACTTCGGATTATCTATTCCATCGTCTGTAATATCTTTATAGCCGCTTGTTTTTTCTATTCCACGTTGAGTTCTTAATAGTAACTGGTTATTCGAATACTTAAAAAAGTTTTCAAAAGAAAAATTTCTATCATACGAGCGAGAATCCAGGCTGAAGGTTATAAAAGGTTCGATACTCTGAATTACATCCCTATCGAATCCATAAACCAACTGGAGTTCATATTTTGATAGAATATTGCCTCGTTTCTCTATATATTCCTGTAAATTACTAATCTGAAATGAATTCAAAAAATAAAGCCGTTGAAGTTCTTCGCTATTGGCCTCATTAATATTCAACGGATTATCAAAGAAATAATAAAGATCCTGAATCACTTCATTATCTTGCTCTTCTGTCTCTATATTTTCAAGCATATTTTCAATTATTCTATCGGAATCAACTTTGTTTTCCTGGGCATTCAAATCAGAAACTCCAAAAATGAAGAAAGCAACAATAATAATATACCTACAAAACTGCATGAACTAAAAACTATAATTTAAAGAAAACTGTGGTGAATAACCCAGGATGAAGTGTCGGGAAAAACTTACATCAAAAGTCAGCTTATTCCAGACATAACCAACACCAAATGAATTGATTACCGGATTAGTAAGAATACCTGCACGGATATAAAAATCCTTGACTAATTCATGTTCCAGACCTGCCTTAAAACAAGCTTTTTCATCCAAATCAAGTTCATATTCAGCGGTAAGGAGCAAATTATCCTGAACCTGATAACCTGTACCAAAACGGAAAACCATTGGCATCTTTTCAACACTGCCAAGTTCAGCTAACTGAAAAGGATTAAAAATATGTGTGCCCAAAATAATATTTTCAAACGGTTCATAAATAATCCCAATTTCGGCAGCAACAGAATGGGCATTCCCATAATAACCATCGATATGCGTATAAAAATAGTCTAATTGAACACCAGCAGCAAGTTTTTCTTCCAATAACATAGCATATGCCAGTCCTGCCTTAACTTCATGAAATTTTGAAAAACCAAAATAAGAGCAACTCCCTCCGATATTACCAGTTTTGGTAGGCAAAACCACTCCAATAGCCTGATGGTTCAATTGCTTTACCATTCCTCTATTATGATGGATTCCGGCTTGAGTAGTATTTAAGAAAGCCAATCCTGCCTGATTATTAAAAAGAGACCAATAATCGGTAAGCATAACACTTGCATTTGCCAATCCAAAAGAACGTCCACCCACCAGGTAATCATCACCGGATGAAAAAACCGGTTTACTAAAAAACAAGACGCAACAAAAAAAGAATATTAATCGAACGTACATTAAAAATAAGGGCTTTATAAGTCTGATGGAGTACAATTAAAAACTGGACCACCAAAGCAAAATATTTATCAGATTTATCAGAATTTCCATGTTAAAATTATGAAAAAACTCTGAATATGAAAAACGAAATAGCTGCTTTACTCTCGTAAAGCCTGCCAAAAATTACGTAAACACCACGTAAACCAACGGTCAGGGATAAATTTAAAAAAAAATTATCCAATTTTTTTCCCGTCAAAAAACAAACAACAAACAATTATGAACAATATCATATAATTAACTCAATCATTTTTATATTTTTGTTTATTACAACCAAAATGAATTAACGTGGAAATTAAAACATTAGAAGAAGCTTTTACCGCATTCAATGATCTCCGTGTACTGGTTATCGGAGATTCAATGATTGACTCCTACCTTTGGGGAAATGTAGAAAGAATATCTCCAGAAGCGCCGGTGCCTGTTGTTTCCAGAACAGAAAAAGAAAACCGGTTAGGAGGAGCAGCTAATGTAGCTATCAACATCAAATCATTGGGCGCAAAACCAATACTTGCATCGGTCATTGGAAATGGCCGAAGGTCCATAACATTTAAAAAACTAATGGATCAACAGGGCTTATCCAAACAAGGAATATATGAGTCCAATACCCGCCTGACAACTAATAAAACAAGGATTATCAGTAACAACCAACATCTCCTGAGAGTTGATGAAGAAGAAAACGGGCCGCTGAATTCGGAAACAGAAACCGCTTTTCTCAACCACCTTTTATACATTTTAGAGAACGAACCAATTGATAGCATTGTATTTGAAGACTATGACAAAGGTTCTGTTACTCCCAGGATAATAAAGGAAATCGCAAACACAGCCAAAAATAAAGATATACCTGTACTGGTAGATCCTAAGCGAAGAAATTACTATCATTACAAGAATGTCACCTTCTTCAAACCCAATTTCAAAGAATTAGTAGAAGGGCTTAATGTTCAAATAGAAAAAACTGATTCTGAAGCCATTTTTAATGCAGCAAAAGATATGCATGAAAAACAAGGAATAGAATGGGTTATGATTACATTATCAGAACAAGGTATTCTTATAAGCAATGGAAAAGAGTATAAACACATCTCTGCTAAAATAAGAAACATATCAGATGTTTCAGGTGCAGGGGATACCATTATTGGAATATCAAGTGTAGGATTAGCACTCGGACTTTCACCGTGGATTATTGCAGAAATTTCGAATATCGGTGGTGGACAGGTCTGCGAAAAGCCCGGTGTAGTTCCGGTTGAAAAGCAACAACTTCTGAATGAATGCAAAACACTAATCAAAGATTTTAAACCATACAAGACTAATATATAGGCACATTCAAAGTAAAGGAAAACATTTAAATAACCATCATTTTTTCTAATGAAGAAGTAACAGGCGGCATACAGAAAGCCAGGAAAAAATGCAGCATGAATGGTTAAAAAGTTAATTAATACAATGAGAATTATTAACATTATTCAATTTTATAATACTATTTTCTGTGTTAAACTGCTAAAAACAGCCCCCAAAAAACTTGTTAATAATTTGTTAATAATTCCAAAAATATTGTTCACAATTCTTTTTTTGATCTCGTATTAATCTTTCATAAAATTGTATTTTTGGAGTGAATCGGTTTCACGATCAATATTAGAAAATAACACAAAATCAATAATATGGGAAAAGTTATAGCATTAGCAAATCAAAAAGGAGGTGTAGGAAAAACCACAACTGCAATTAATTTAGCAGCAAGTTTAGCAGTTTTGGAATACAAAGTGTTAATTGTAGATGCAGATCCTCAAGCAAATGCCACATCAGGTACAGGTTTCGATATTCGTTCAATCAAAACAAGCGTTTACGAATGCTTAACAGAAGATATCGATCCGAAAAAAATTATCATAGAAAGCGATACCGAAGGTTTACATCTCATTCCTTCACACATTGATTTGGTCGGATCGGAAATTGAAATGTTAGATCAGCCCAACCGGGAATATATGCTTAAAAAAGTGATTAACAAAGTAAAAGATGACTATGATTTTGTTTTAATAGATTGTTCACCATCTTTAGGGCTGATTACTGTAAATTCATTAACTGCAGCCGATTCTGTTATTATTCCGGTTCAATGTGAGTATTTTGCACTAGAAGGATTGGGAAAATTGTTAAACACAATAAAAATTATACAGAACAGGCTCAATACAAGCCTTGAAATTGAAGGTTTTCTCCTGACGATGTACGACGCAAGATTGAGGCTTTCAAATCAGGTCGTAGACGAAGTCAAGAAACATTTTCAATCAATGGTATTTGACACGATTATTCAAAGAAACATTAAACTCGGAGAATCACCCAGTTATGGCAAACCAGTTGTAATGTATGATGCAAACTCAAAAGGGGCAGTAAATTATCTTAATCTGGCAAGAGAATTGCTTCAAAAGAATGATCAAACGAAAATCAAAAACGAAGAAAAAGTAGTAGAATAATCAATCATTCATCCTAATTAACAATATAAACATGGCTAAAAGAAACGCATTAGGAAAAGGTCTTGGAGCTTTAATTGAAGATGCCGGCAATGAACAAAGTCAACAGCAGCAAGTTGATGCAGTCAATGAAATTGAACTGTCTAAAATTGATGTTAATCCTTATCAGCCCCGAACAAATTTCAATGAAAATGCTTTAAGTGAGCTGGCCTCTTCTATTAAAGAAATAGGTGTAATTCAACCTATAACCCTCCGAAAAATCAGCGAGGATAAGTATCAGCTTATCACCGGTGAGCGAAGATTCAGAGCAGCAAAAATAGCAGGTATTACAAAAATACCGGCTTTTGTCAGGGTTGCTGATGACCAGGCTATGTTGGAAATGGCACTTGTCGAAAATATCCAGCGTGAAGACCTCGATGCAATTGAAGTCGCTATCAGCTACCAAAGGCTAATTGAAGAATGTAAGCTTACTCAGGAAAACCTGAGCGGAAGAGTCGGAAAAAAACGGGCCACAATTTCAAACTATTTAAGACTGCTTAGGTTACCAGCAGAAATTCAGCTTGGCATAAGGGATCATAAAATTTCAATGGGACACGCCAGAGCGCTCATCACAATTGATGACCCGGAAAAACAACTCAAAGCTTATTACAGGATAATTGACGAAGGCCTTTCTGTACGTAAAACAGAAGAAATAATCCGCGAGCTAAGTCAACAGCAAGCAAAATCGAACAATAACAAGAAAAAAGAAAAAAACAGTATCCCGGAAGAATACAAACAACTAAAGAACCACCTTGCAGATTATTTTAATACCAATATCGATTTTAAAAGGAATGACAACGGGCGAGGCAAGATTATCATCCCGTTTAAATCGGATGACGACCTTGAAAGAATCATGACATTGCTAAATCAAAAAAAAGACGAAAAGAACAACTCATAAAAACCCGTTAAATTGAAGCACGCTAGATTGCTTACAGTCAGCATTTTATTGTTTTGTTTGTCATTTATAAATCAAAATATTGGTTACGCGCAATCAAACGACACAATACAGTCCGGGCAGGATACATTAGCGCAAAATTCGCAAAATTATAAGGAACATTCTCCAAAAAAGGCAGCATGGATGTCTGCATTATTACCGGGATTAGGACAGATTTACAATGATAAGATATGGAAAGTACCTGTGATTTACGGTGCCGCAGGAGTAATATATTACTTTTACGACATGAATGCAAGTTATTATAAAGATTTTAAAGGAGCTTATAAAGATTTTACAAACAATAAAATTAAGGAATTCAGGGGGTATGACAAAGCAGAAGAATTGAAAGCCGCTAAAGATTATTACAGAAGAAACCGCGATCTTAACATTATCCTCTTTGGTGCGCTTTACCTGGCCAACATTCTGGATGCCTCCGTTGATGCCCACCTTTACCACTTCGATGTAAGCAAAGACCTCAGTCTTGAAATTAAACCAACTCAAATTAATCACGAATTTGGACAACCAATTCCTGCTGTTAGTTGTTCTATTTATTTCTAATATTTTCTATTTTTACACCAAAATAATTAGCAAGCTATGAACTCTCATAAATATAAGCTGGCTTTCATTGTAGTGCTGTTCCTGATTGCTGTTAAGACAGGAATAACACAAGAAGACAGCCTTCAGGTAAACAAAAATATTGAGAAAAATTTTAACAAGAATCTAAACACGTTGATAAACGACTGGTATCTGGAAAAATATACAAAAACACCAGATTATACAAATAAAAACCACAGTGACTCAACCATCCCGGAATTTACAGACTCTGTATATGTTTCAAGGTTAAGAAATATTCCAACTGCAATAGAAGTCAATTACAATAGTATTGTCCGGAATTTTATACACTTATACACCAAAGAACGAAGAGACAAAGTTGAAATAATGCTTGGACTTTCCCGGTATTACTTTCCAATATTTGAACGTGTGTTTGATGAATATGATCTTCCGCATGAATTAAAATATCTGGCCATTATAGAATCCGCTTTGAACCCGCGAGCTGTTTCCCGGGCAAGAGCAACAGGAATATGGCAATTTATGCATGGAACAGGAAAAATGTATGGACTTACCATTAATTCTTTTATCGACGAAAGAAGAGACCCGGTGAAATCAACCTATGCGGCAGCAAAATATTTAAAAGACCTTCATGAAATCTTTGGTAGTTGGGATCTTGCTATTGCAGCATATAATTGTGGCCCCAGAAATGTAAGCAAAGCCATATACAGATCCGGAGGAAAAAGAACTTACTGGGATATCTACTATTTTTTGCCCCGTGAAACCAGGGGATATTATCCTGCATTTATTGCCGCCATGTATTTTGTAAATTACCATGAACAGCACAATCTTTATCCTGAAGAAATCAATCTTCCACTAGCGACAGATACAATCATGGTGAATAAGAAACTTCACCTAAAGCAAATTTCAGAAGTATTAAGCATACCCCTGAAACAACTTGAAGACTTGAACCCTCAATATAAGAGGAATGTAATCCCGGAGACTGACAAATCTTATCCTGTCAAAATACCACTAAGTTATACAAACAAATTTATTGAACACAAAGACTCTATTTTTGCCTATAAGGATTCCGTGCTATTTCCCGATAACATGTTAAAAGAACCCGGCAGTACTCAGGTAATACATCAGGCACCTCAGGGAAAAGCCAAGCTTTATTATAAGGTAAAACCCGGTGATAATCTTGGATACATTGCTGAATGGTATGATGTACGTGCCTCTCAATTAAGATACTGGAATAATATCCGGGGTAATGTTATACGTGCCGGGCAAAAGCTAGTAGTTTACGTTCCAAAAAATAAGGTGAATTACTATAAGAAGGTAAACTCATTGTCTTTTGCTGAAAAGCAAAAGCGAACAGGGGCTCCGTCAAACCGCAATAATAACACCACAACACAACCGCCCGAACATGAAAAGGATTACATCTATTACAAAGTGAAATATGGAGATACTTTATGGGATATTTCCAGAAAATACCCCGGAGTAACAAAGAACGATATCAAAGACTTAAATAATCTAAAAAACGCCAGAGAATTAAAAGTTGGTCAATTCTTAAAAATCAAGAAAAAACCTGATAAGTCTTAATAATAGATCATTTTATTAAGTTCGAAAAAAAATTAATAAAAATTTCTCCGGTAATCTAATAAAAAAAACTTATTTTTAGAAAGACTATATCATCCAATAAAAAATCAATTGAGGGAGGATGAGGCCTTTAAAAATTTTTATCTTTTTTCTTATTATTCTGACCATAATAGGCCTGATAGCCTATTTCTACCCAGATAGTGGCATTTCACCGGGAAAAAATTTCACCCTTACTTTTCCCTCATTAACCGATATAATTCATGAACAAAAAAAACAATATAAGGATATTTCGAAAATAGTTAAAGACAATCCGCCCTCAGACACTACGATAAATTTTTTTCATACATCTTTTAAAGATTCTGCAAAAAAAGATAGTAACAAAGTCGCACATCAAGATACATCCTTAAAAAAATCAAAAGACACAGCTCAAAAAAAATACTCCGGAAAAAAGCAGAAAATAAATTCCAGAAAAAAATTAGAATACCCGGAAGATAATATTTCAGTCTTAGCTCCTTTTTTCAAATCCCTGGAAAATGCTCCTTCAAATAATAAATTAACACGTATTTTACATTATGGAGATTCACAAATTGAAGGAGACCGGATTTCTTCATACATAAGGAATCAATTACAAAAAAAATTTGGCGGAGGCGGAATTGGTCTTTTCCCGGCAATCCCTCCTTTCAGCAACAGCATGTCTGTTAAACTCAACTCATCAAACAACTGGGAAAGATATACCATCAGAGACATGAAATCCTCAAGTTTTAAACATAAAAGATTTGGAACCTTGCTTTCATTTTCAAGGTATTCACCTTTTTACAGCAACTACCAGGATAAAGTGTATAAAGCCTCAATCAACATAAAAGAATCGCCTATTGCATTTAACAAGGCAAGCAATTTTAAAAGATGCAAAATATTTTTCGGCTTCAACCGCAAGCCTTTCATAATAAAAATCAAAGAAGACAATGAAGTGTCAGATGCAGAAATGGTTCCATCAACAAATAAATTGAAAACGATGGAGTGGAAGTTAGATCCAACTACAGATAAGTTATCCATAACATTTGAAGGAATGCATGGACCGGAGGTTTACGGCATCGCTCTTGATGGAGAAAAAGGTGTCGCTTTAGACAATATTCCACTCAGAGGCAGTAGTGGAACCGACTTCACAAAGACTGACCAGTCATTTTTTAAAGAAATGTTCAACAAACTTAATGTAAAATTAATTATAATGCATTTCGGAGTTAATATTGTTCCTAGTTCCAGGAAGAATTATGACTTTTATGAAAAAAGACTTTACCAACAACTTCAGTTTCTCAAATCATTGGATGACGAACTATCTATAATTGTAATGGGTGTTTCTGATATGTCAAAAAAAACAGAGGGCCATTACGAATCATATTCAAACATTGAAAAAATACGCGATGCACAAAAGAATGCTGCATTTAAGGCAAAATGTGCATTTTGGGATACATATGAAGCTATGGGAGGAAAAAACTCTATGCCAAGCTGGGTTTTTGCAGATCCACCACTTGCAAGGAAGGATTTTACCCACTTTACTTATAAAGGGTCGGTAGTGATCGCGAAAATGTTTTATAAAGCTCTCATCAATGATTATAACAAATACGTTCAAGAAACTACCCCGGATACATCGAGCACGAAAAATATTAATCAATGATTAAATTAAAGCTGATTATAGCACTTTTCTTTTGTTTTTTACATTTATGCTTACATTCACAGAATAATTTTTCTGTATATAATTTTTTAAATTTACAGGAAAATCAGATCAAAAATACGGAGGAATCTGAACATTACGCTGATATAATGAAAAAAATCACCAACTTATGTTTAAATAAAAAGCAAAAATTTAACGTACTGCACCTTGGCGATTCACATCTACAGGCCGGATATTATTCCAATGAAATCAGGAAAAATTTTCAAAATTATTTCATAGCCGATTCATTAACCAATCTGGGGTTAATCTTTCCTTACACCGCAGCCAAAACAAACAATCCGCAAAATTACCACGTTCAGTATTCTGGAAAATGGCAATCATCAAAAGCTGTAGACGACAGAAAAAAGGCCAAACAGGGCATCACAGGAATTACTCTATACACTAATGATTCATCTGCTAGCCTCACCATTTCATTAAACAACTATTATCCAATAAAAAACTATTCCTTTAATCACACTAAAATATTTTGCAACTATCCGGATTCCACATACAATATTCATATTTCCCCCGAAGCACAAGTTCAAAAAAACAACTCGACATTAGAAGTAGCATTTGATAGCTTGACAGATTCCATTCAAATACATATAGAAAAAACAAATCACAGCGATACGACTCATTTCGAACTTAGCGGGTTGACTTTGAGCAACACAAAACATTCATTTTCTTATCATGCAACAGGGGTAAACGGAGCAAAGGCAGAATCTTACCTCAAATGTACACTTTTTGATAAACAAGTTCAATCATTAAGCCCCGACTGGGTTGTTATTTCCCTTGGAACGAATGAGGCCTATACTGAAAATTACAAACGAAAAGAATTTCAGCAGAACCTCACCACCTTAATCCAAAAAATTAGAAACAACACAAATTCCTGCTGGATTCTTTTAACTACTCCCGGTGATGCATTACACAGCGGAAAATTACGAAATCCCAACAACCAACTGGTCCGACAGGATATTATAAAAGTTGCAAACAATATGAATTGTTCATACTGGGATTTTTTTGCAGTAATGGGTGGCGAAAATTCTATTGATTCATGGCATTCATCTGAACTTACAGCAAAAGACAAGCTTCACCTTAATAAAAAGGGCTATCTGCTTAAAGCCAATTTATTTTTCGATGCATTTCTAAATAGTTTCCAACCTTTCTTCAGCCCAAAAACTAACAAAGAATAGCCTGTGGAATTTCTGAAAGAAATACTCGTGTATTCTGAAGATAAGCCAATGCTCTTTACAAGGCTTTATTTCTGGGTTTTCTTTACAATTCTTCTGGCTATATACAGCATTCTCTATAAAAAAAAGGCCTTGCGCAATGCCTATTTATTTATAATGAGTTTATTCTTTTATTATAAATCGGGCGGATACTTTTTTACGCTTCTTATTTTTTCAACAATTGCCGATTATACACTAGGGCAGCTAATTTACCATTCAAGAAAAATACCCAAAAAGAAAATATACCTTGCCACAAGTATTTTAATTAATCTGGGAGTCCTTTCCTACTTTAAGTATAGCTATTTTTTCACAGACATGGTGAATCGAATTTTCAACACCGATTTTGAAGTTGTAAACCTGTTGGCAAAATGGACGAATGAGGTGGCAGGAAGCTCATTCAATGTCAGTACAATTATTTTACCCGTGGGAATATCTTTCTACACATTCCAAACAATCAGCTACACATTTGACATCTATCGAAATAAGGTAAAACCCGTGGACAACATCATTGATTTTGGATTCTACGTCTCCTTTTTTCCTCAGCTTGTGGCCGGCCCGATTGTCAGGGCTGCAGAATTTGTGCCACAGCTCTATCAGAAATTTAAATTAAGCAGCCGGGAGTTTGGTCATGCTCTGTTCCTGATCATTAACGGATTACTCAAAAAAATGCTCATATCAGACTACATTTCCATTAATTTCGTAGACCGGATATTTGAATCCCCCCTATCCTACTCCGGTTTTGAAAATGCTATGGCTGTCTATGGATATTCACTACAAATCTACTGTGATTTTTCAGGATATACAGATATTGCAATTGGGGTTGCACTGTTGCTGGGCTTTAGGCTACCCATTAACTTTAACTCCCCCTACAAAGCAGTTAATGTCACTGAATTTTGGCATAGGTGGCACATTTCGCTTTCATCATGGCTGAGAGATTATCTTTACATCCCGTTAGGCGGTAATAAGAAAGGAGAACTCAGGAAAAACATTAATATTCTTATCACCATGCTACTTGGGGGGTTATGGCACGGAGCCCACCTTAGATTTATCATTTGGGGAGGAATTCATGGACTTGCACTTATAATGCATAAACAATGGACCCGTCTGATGAGATACATAAATCCAAATTACAAGCAACTGCATGCCCGAAGCCGCTTCGGCAATTTCCTGTCCATATTCTTTACTTTTCATGTTGTAACCTTTGCATGGATATTTTTCCGTGCCCAAAACATGCATAAAGCAAAGCAAATGATTTCTCAAATATTTTCCAATTTTAATTTCAACCTTATTCCCGAAATGATCCTTTCCTATCAGGAAATATTCGGGCTTATGCTTGCAGGATTTATTCTGCACTGGTTACCGGACAATTTCAAAGAAAAGTACAGAGGCTGGTTCATCAAAACACCACTCGCAATAAAAATTATCATTGTAGTTGCGGTTGTATTTATCATCTATCAGGTAAAAGATGCTTCCATTCAGCCGTTTATATATTTCAAGTTTTAAATAAACTTTAACGGTAATTTATAATTTACTGGCATTCACAAAAAAAATTTTGAAATATTCTTTTTTTGTATTTATCTTGTATATTATGATTTCCTTAGGAAAAATGAGAAAGACATTGAAGACATCGGGAATTGGAGTAATCCTCTTATTATTTTTTTTGCTAAATAATGGATTCGGGCAGAATACAATTAAAATATCCAATAAAGATACAACCACCCTTAATGACATACCTGAACAAGTAGAATCTATTATGCAAAAATACAAAGCCCGGAAAAGTCAAAAGGAAATATCATTAGATGAAGAAGATAAATCAATCGATTTGGGAGGCCTTATAATAGACGAAACCATATCAAAGGTAGGTCAAGATTTTTACAGATACTTCAACAATCAATGGAATGCCCCCGGAACAAGCAAAAATTTTAATATATATATTTCAGAAAAGCCAACCCCGGGAATGGGTAATATGATTATTATAAAAATCAATTATGAGGAAATATTTAAAAACAGAATAAGTCCCCAACAACAAATTATCGAATCATTAGTAGAATATGCCATTAACCAGTCACAACAATATATAATGAATTATGAAAAGATTAAAAAACAACTTGAAGGGGAAGATATGAGCGGAACCGGAATATACTAATAAAAAAATCAATTGTTTAACTAAATTTACCTAATTATGAAATACGTCAAATTATTTTTCCTCCTGCTTTCTATGATTGTGTTAACAACACTAAGCTCAAACGCACAAGATTTCGTATATAGGGCAAAAAACCCTGCATTTGGGGGAAATTATGTGAATTATTCATGGTTGTTAAATTCAGCAAATGCCCAAAATACATACACAGAAAAATCCTCCAGAGCCTCAAGTTACAGAGGCTATGAATATGATCCTTTTGCCAATTTTGAGCAAGATATGCAAAGAAGATTTTTCAGCCAACTTTCCAGCCAGATTATTGATTCATATTTTGGGGAGGGAACGCAGCAGGAACAATTGGAAGAAGGCTCTTACCAGTTCGGAAATTACAAAATAGATATTTCCCCGGGTGATCAAGGCATCAACATTACAATACAAGATTTTGCAGAAGGAAGTGAAAGCGTAATCACGATTCCCTATTATTAATATACAAAAGGAACTGAATAGAATGCTTCTTTCTGAAATATTAGCAAAAATAAAACAATGTAAAAACGTACATATTCATGGGCAAAGTGAATAATTTAATTATTTAACAATAAAATAATATTCGAATGATAATTTCTTTTCCTGTAAAGAACAGACAGGTGGCTATTAATTTAACAAAAAAACACATGAGCTACCTCCCCGTTCTCAAGAGTTTCTTCCCGGTTCTTCTTCTTGCTTTTTTAACCAGTTGTGGCGCAATCTTCAATCAACCTGTCAAGAGAAAGGAGCCTACACTTGGAGCGGTTACAAATTCAGAAAAAAGATTGAACCAGTTACCACCTCCACAAGAAAAAATTATGGCTGCCATTTATAGTTTTCGGGACAAAACAGGCCAATACAAACTATCTGAAACAGGAGGCAGTTGGTCTACAGCCATTACGCAAGGCGCTACTTCTATTTTAATTAAAGCGCTGGAGGAATCTGGTTGGTTTGTTCCAATTGAAAGAGAAGGTCTGGGAAATCTTTTAAATGAAAGAAAGATTATCCGCTCTTCCCGCGCACACTACAACAAAGGAGAGGCGCAGTCTCAAAGTTTGCCGCCTCTTCTGTTTGCAGGTATTATGTTAGAAGGGGGAATCATATCATACGATCATAATGTCCAAACCGGGGGCATAGGACTACGATATTTCGGCAGCGGTACATCAGGCGAATATCGTCAGGACAGGGTAACGGTATATCTTAGAGCTATATCGACTAAAAATGGCAAAATATTGAAAACAGTTAATACTACAAAAACTATATTGTCGCAAAAAATTGATGCAGGTGTATTCCGTTACGTTAAATTCAAAAAATTGCTAGAAGCCGAAACCGGGATTACTTTTAATGAACCAACTGAAGTTGCTGTTAAAGAAGCCATTGAGAAATCAGTAGAAAGCCTAATTATAGAGGGATTATTTGATGATCTTTGGACTCTGAAAAATCCGGAAGAAATTAATTCTGATATAATCCAGACATACATTCAGGATAAAGTGAAGGACGAAAAATCAGATGTTTTTGGTATTCAGGAAGCATCAAGAAACTTCAGCTTTTCGGTTAAAGCAGAAGGCGGGTTAAACCAATATTCAGGGGATTATTCTCATCCTATTACACAATGGGAATATGATCTCCATGGTGGATATGACCTTAATGAATATTTCTCTGCTTATTTGAATATTGGAAGGTCAAGTCTGGCCGCCAAAAATCATTTGGATCAAAGGTACAATTACCTTAATATTGGAGCGCTTTATCGAATCACTCCGCAGAAACCATACACCATATTTTTCAGGAGCGCAGTAGGAGCGAGTATAAAAAGCAATCACATATACAAAGATATGGAATTTAACCATTCAGCTATTTATCCACAAATTAACTCAGGATTGGGGTTAGAATATCTTATCGGTAATAAAAGAAGATTTAGTATCAGCCCTTCAATTAATGTAAACTATTTTCTCACTGACCGGGCAGATAAAGTAGTACACGGCCGCCTTAACGACTTTTACTGGGAAGGAAAAATAGGTGTAGGTTTTTACTTCTAAGACAGGGCGGCGGAATTGCAAATTCCGCCGAGCATCTCGTACGTTATTCCGATGAGCAGGGGAATTTATCTCCGAAAGCCGCCAAGCCGCTTAGAGCGGCTAGGCGGCTGTTCTAAAAAATCCTCGGATAAATAACCGGAATAAGAAAACATCTATCCTATCAAATTGCAAGCAAGATAGGAACTTTTTCTCAGCTACTGACAGAAGTTTTATCGGACAGGAGGCGGCGGAATTGCAAATTCCGCCGAACATCTTGTACATTGTTCCGATGAGCAGGGGCTTTCATGCCTCCGGGATTTCCTGACAAATAAGCACAACTGGTTTAAGCGTCCGCCTGGACCGGAAAAAAGCAGAGAAAGGGCTAAGTCATGTAAAGAAATAGAAGTTGGGTGGCTGGCAGAGCGGGGGCAGTTGCGCCAGTTGGGGCGGCGGAATTGCAAATTCCGCCGAACACCTTATACGTCGTTACGATGAGCAGGATTATCGTTTCGTTTCCAAAATCCGGGTCGGTATTACCTGCTATATTGCAGGTATAATAAACAAAACAACAAAAAAATTATTTTTTTTTTGTTTTCAATGACCACAAACACATAAAAATTTACTCTTTAGTTATAGAAACATGATAAAAAATTGAAATGAATAATAACAAACATACAATAGAAGATTTTTTACTTGATGAAAGCTTCAGAGATTGGGCGCTTGACAGGGATGAAGTGAATAAAAGCGCATGGAAGCAATGGATAAAGGTGCACCCGGAAGCATGGGACATGATTGAAGACGCTTGTTATTTGTTGCAAAATTTAGAAATTCAGGAAATAGAAGTAAAACAAGAAGAAATAGACAAAGGTTTTGAGGAAATTGCAGAATATTATGACCAACAATTCACTAAAAAAGAAACTAACATATTCAACCTTTCATTCGCCAAAGCTTCAAAAATAGCTGCGGCTGCTCTTATTTTCATACTTGCAGGCGTAGGTTTATATCAATTCCACACGAATAATAATACACCAGCTGAATATATGACCAGAACTAACGAGGTGAGAGAAATTCAATTACCTGATGGTTCAAATGTTATACTTAACGAGAACTCTAAGCTGGCTTTTAATAAAAATTGGGAGAAAGATAAAATACGAAAAGTTACATTGAAAGGAGAAGCCTACTTTAATGTTTCGAAAAAAGCTATTGAAGGCCAACAAATTAAATTTGTTGTACATTCAGGCGATGTTAAAGTAGAAGTGTTGGGGACAAAATTCAATATTAACAGTAATGAACAACATACCATGGTGGTATTGAATTCAGGAAAAATACGCTTAACAGCCCCCAATGAAAGCCTGAGCATGAAACCGGGTGATGTAGTGGAATATCAAACCGGAACCAAAAGCCTGATAAGAAAAAAGGGCAATTCCAACCGATATACCGCATGGACAAATAATATCAACAAAAATGCCGGCTCAAAAACAAAAGAATCAACTGAACAAGACAGTAAAGAAAACCTGGGCAATGGCAAAGGTACTTCAAAAAATACCTCTTCAGCAAAAAGCGAAGAATACGTAACCTCAGAGAATATATCTAATACAAAAGCAGGAAACACAAAACCAGTTGATAATAAAGGAAAAACCAACACCAACCCGGATAAAAATATTCAGGGAAAATCAAGTAGCACAAAATCTGTTGCAAGTGGCGGTGGCGGTGGAAGTCAAGCACCAAACAGTGCTCACTATATTCTGCATAACCTTGATCAAAGCTCATCAAACACTTCAAACCAAAGTGAAGTATACCAGCAGGGTAATAACAATAATGCCTACATTGAACAGATAGGAGAAGGACTCAAATCAAAACAAGTACAAACAGGAAATAGCAACACGGCATCCGCGGAATTTGAAGGAAGTAATATTAGAGATGAAACTGACGAGTTTGAATGGTCAACCTATCAATATCAAGAAGGAGAAGGAAATCTGTCGAGCTTTGAACTTATGGAAACTTACAATTCTACCATTTACTCCACACAAAAAGGAAATGAGAATATATCCAAAGCAACTGTAAACGGAGAAGAAAATATTCTTATCATACTGCAGGAAGGTTGGAGTAACGAAGTAAATGCTTCTCAGTCAGGAAATAACAACAAAGCAGGTATTAATCCGGATGACCCGGGAATAAAACAGCAAGGAGACTTCAATAAAGCAGATATCATGCAAAAGGGAAATAACAACACAATTGAAGTCAATCAGCAAGGCAACAATAACAAAACCAATATAAATCAAAATGGAAATAAAAACTTTTAAATTATAATTTAAATCTTAATCCAATTGTTTAACCCTTAAAAATTAAATTCATTACAAAAAGCCCGGGCAAGCTAAAAAAAGGCCCAATTTAAAAACAAATTATTTATTATTTACAAAACCAATTGTTTAACCAAAAATTCCAATGTTATGAAAAAGTTAATGAGTGTATTAGTAGCGGTCGTATTTATGACCGGCATGGTAGTTGCACAAAATGATGCAACTGTAGAACAAATCAATGA
>Ga0207714_1000237_pt1 | contig 37632 bp, 32 predicted proteins | sample PonA232FremontCA_2_FD_187270 | JGI IMG/M metagenome (GOLD analysis project Ga0207714, IMG submission 187270) | Marine sediment microbial community from Fremont, CA, USA - Pond A23 Sediment 2 (SPAdes) | ecosystem: Environmental > Aquatic > Marine > Unclassified | place: USA: Fremont, California...
GCCGTTATTTTATTAATTTCAATCACCTACCTATAAATATTTAAAACCTATTAAACACACCAATATTCTGATGAATTTAATAGGTCTCTTTTCTCTACCTCATATATTATATTTTTAGTTATTCTAATCTTTTAATTCCATTTACAAGTTAATAATCCTGCATGATTTTAATATATTATTAGTTTTTAGACCAAAAAATTGCAGTATCAACTGCTTTTAACCAATCTTTGTATCTATTTTGTCGATCAGCAGACTCCATATTGGGTTTAAATTTATAATCAATTTTTCTTTTTTTCATAATATCATCAATACTATCCCAAAAATTTGTAGCAAGTCCAGCTAAATAAGCAGCACCAGTTACAGTTGTTTCAGTGTTGACAGGTCTTTCTACTTCAGTATCAATCATATCTGCTAAAAATTGCATTAACAAATTATTTTCTACCGCCCCACCATCAACTTTTACTTCTTTTAATTCTAGACCGGAATCTTCTAACATAGCTTGTATCAGATCTTTACTTTGATATACCATTGCTTCTAAAGTAGCTCTAACAATATGATTTTTACTACTTCCTCTGGTTAATCCTACAATTGTACCTCTGGTTTCTGGATTCCAATATGGTGCCCCTAGTCCTGTAAAAGCTGGAACAAAGTATACTCCATCTGTATCTTCAACTTTTCCAGCAAAATATTCCGAATCAGCAGCTTCATTTAGTAAGAAAAGTTCGTCTCTCAACCACTGAATTGCAGAACCAGCATTAAATACACTACCTTCAAGGGCATAAGTTATCTCACCATTATAACCCCAAGCAATGGTCGTTAGTAAACCGTTTTCTGAATAAACAGGCTCATTGCCAGTATTCATCAATAGAAATGAACCAGTGCCAAAAGTAATTTTGGTCATTCCCTTTTCATAACAACCTTGAGCAAAGGTTGCAGCTTGTTGATCACCTGCAATACCCGAAATAGGGATATGTTGACCAAAAAACTCATTTTTATCTGTATAACCGTAAATCTCACTTGAAGATCTTACTTTCGGTAAAATATAGGGGGGAACATCTAATATGTCCAATAATTCTTGGTCCCATTCTAAATTGTGGATATTATAGAGTAAAGTTCTAGAGGCATTTGTATAATCAGTTACATGAACTTTACCTCCAGTTAGTTTCCATATCAAATAGGTATCTATTGTACCAAATATAATCTTATTTTCTTTAGCTTTTTGTCTGGCACCTTCCACATTATCTAATATCCATTTTATTTTTGTACCAGAAAAATATGGGTCTAAAAGCAAACCAGTTTTATCTCTAAAAGTTTTTTCATAGCCTTCTTCTTTTAAGTTTTTACAAATATCAGAAGTTCTTCTACACTGCCAGACAATAGCATTATAAAGTGGTTCACCGGTATTTTTATCCCAAACTACAGTAGTTTCTCTCTGATTGGTAATTCCAATCGAATCTATTTTATGCGGTTCAATCCCTGATTTTCTAAAAAGATTATTTATTACTCCAATAGTTGAATTCCATATCTCCTCAGGGTCATGTTCAACCCAACCAGATTTAGGATAATATTGTGTAAATTCTTTTTGTGATTTTTCTACAATATTCCCATTTTTGTCATACAAAAAAGCCCTTGTACTTGTAGTCCCCTGGTCAATAGCAAGAATATATTTGGACAATATTAGTTCCCCCCATTTACGTTCTTTATTAAGTTAAAGTAGCATAAATACAACTTTCTACGATCTTAATATCATTTTCTTTGGCATATTCTCTAATTTCATCACTTCTAGTACCGGGTTGTAACCATACATATTTTATACCAAGTTTGTTAACCTCTTTCATCACATGTTTTCCAATTTGAGGATTGACTACTATATCAACAACATCAATTTCATCTTCAATATCTGATAATTTATCATATACCTTTATACCATCGATCTCATCTAATGAAGGATTAATCGGATAAACATTATAATTATGCCCATCTAATTTATTTACAATCTTATATCCATATTTATCTTTTTTATTTGTTGCTCCCACAACAGCCCAATTTTTCATTTCTAAAGTATCTCTTTTTACACTCATATTTATTCCTCCAATTATATATTATTGTCTTATTTTTTAAAAAGATCTTTTGCTTTATTTAAATATACTTCATAATCCTCTTCACTAAATAATATAAATCGAATCTCTTTATAACATTGATCTTCTGTACAGAAATCTTTAATTGTCTTTAATGCTATTTCAGCTGCTTTTTTTATCGGAAAACCATATGCACCAGTACTTATAGAAGGAAAACATATAGTTTCTAAATTATTTTCTTTTGCAATTATCAAACTATTCTTATATGCCTTTGCTAACAAATCCTTCTCCTGATCATCTCCACCCTGCCAGATAGGTCCCACAGTGTGAATAACAGCTTCAGCATTCAAATTACCTGCTGTTGTGATAACTGCTTTACCGGTAGGTAATTTACCCTGACGGTCTCTAATCTTTTTACACTCTTTTATAATTTCAGGTCCACCAGCTCGATGAATAGCACCGTCTACTCCACCTCCACCCATTAAGGAAGAGTTGGCAGCATTAACAATACCTTCACAATTTTCTTCTGTTATATCACCTTTTTTTAATACAATCTGAGTTTGATTTGCTTTAAATGTTTTCATCTGAAATCACCTCAGTAATTTTTACTTTTGCCCCTGCTTTTATAACAGGGGCTTTTGCTTTACTTTTGTAAATTCATAGGTTGACCACAACAGACTAATTCTCCACCGCCAACTTCTTTTACTTCAACTACATTACCACAAACACCACATTTGTAAACTTCTCCTTTTTTCTTTACATTCATAATTTTAGCCTCCTTTTGTTTATGACGTTTTACTTCTTTTATAAACTTTTAATAATTCATGGGCACCTAAAAATACTATTGCTGAACCTATTACATAACCCCAATCAGTTAAAGTGATTCCAGCAAACCCAAGATATTGATTAATAAATGGGGTATAAATTGCAGTTATAATCATTAATAGTGAAATTAATACAGAATAAACCATTACCTTATTTGAAAAAATATTTTTGTTGAATAAAGAAATCTTTGCATATCTTCTAGACATAATATTAGTTAATTGTGTAAAAGCGATGGTTAAATAGGTAACAGTAGTTGCACGAGCATATAACGGATGGGCCTCTGTTAATCCACCACCAACAGCTCTATTATTGAAAAGATAAAAGTTTAAAAAGGCTAATCCACCCATTAGAACACCAAATAACACAATTTCTGAAAAAGATCTTTTATTAACAATATGCTCATCTCTTTCTCTAGGTGGAGAAGTCATTATATCTTTAGAACCAGGATCAAAAGTAAAAGCTGTAAGTGGTAAAATTTCAGCTAAAAGGTCAATCGCTAAAATCTGTATTGCCAAAATTGGAACTGGTAGATTAAATAATGCTACCCCTAATAAACCTAATAATACTACTGCTAATTCACCACCATTACTAGTTAGAGATGCTATTACAGTTTTCTTTAAATTATTGTAGATGTTACGTCCCTCTTTGATTGCATAAACCAAAGTTGGAAAACTATCATCAAGTAATATAAGTTCAGCTGCTTGTTTAGATACATCAGTCCCCATTCCGCCCATTGCAACTCCAATATGAGCGCTTTTGAGAGCAGGTGCATCATTAACACCATCACCAGTAACAGCTACAATTTTTTGTTGATCTTTTAAATTTTTAACAATTCTTAATTTATTCTCTGGTGAAACTCTGGAGAAAATAACACTCTTTTTTTCATTCATGATAGTTTTTAATTCTTCATCACTGAGTTCATCAAAATCTTCACCGGTTAATACTTTAACATCTTCCCCTTCATGTACAAGATTAATTTCTTTCGCAATAGCTTTGGCTGTAATGGCATGATCACCAGTCATGATATAAGTATCTATATGAGCTTCATGTGCCTGTTCTATTGCTTCTCTAACACCTTCTTTAGGGGGATCTATCATAGCTACAATTCCTAAAAAGATTACATCTTTTTCAATTTCTTCAATTACATAATCTTTGTGTTTTGGTTCTAATTTTCTGAAACCAAATGCAAGGACTCTCATAGCATTTTTTGAATATTTCTCGTTTAATTTTCTATATTTTTCTTTATCCTCTTCCGTAATAGGAACCTTTTTACCATCTTTATATATATATTTACTTACCGAAAGTACGCTATCAAGAGCACCTTTCATAGCCAAGTATTCTCCATCTTCAAATTGACGAACTGAACTCATTCTTTTTCTTTCTGAATCAAATCCGAATTCATGAAGTTCAGGATTTTCCTCATCTTCTTCAGGAGATCTTGTCCCGACTTTCGTAGATAGTGTAATTAAAGCTGCTTCGGTAGGATCACCAATCGGATACCAACTCGAATGTTCATCATCAGGAGGATGGATTTCTGCATTAGATGCCATCGTAGCTGCATCAAACATTATTTCTAAATCATCTATCGTTTCTTGGCTAACTTCTTCTCCATTTTCATCTAATATTTTTCCTCTTGGTTCATATCCGATACCAGTAACATCATATTCATTTCCATCATAATATACCTTTTGAACTGTCATTTCATTTTTAGTTAAAGTACCAGTCTTATCTGTAGAAATTATATTGGTTGAACCAAGTGTTTCAACAGAAGATAGTTTCTTTACAACTGCATTCTTTTTTGCTAATCTATCTACTCCTTGAGCAAGAGCTACAGTAATCTGCATTGGTAAAGCTTGTGGAACGACTGCTACCGCAATACCTAAACCATATATTATTGCAAAGTTCATACCTAAACCTTGAGATAAACTTACACCAAATAATAAAGTGCCAATAATTACAGCAAATACTGCTATTTTATTTGCAACCGATTGTAACTCCATTTGAAGTGGAGATTTGGATTTTTCTTCTTCCTGAGTTAAATTGGCAATCTTACCCATCTCAGTATCCATACCAGTCGCCACAACTACACCTTTAGCGCTACCAGATGCAACAGTAGTGCCTAAGTATACCATATTTTCTCTATCAGCTAAAGAGGCCTTTTCATCCATCTTATTACTGTTTTTATCTTGGGGTAGTGATTCCCCTGTTAATGATACATCATTAGTTTTCAAATTAAAGGACTCAATAATTCTTAAATCAGCTGGAACTTTATCTCCTTCTTCAAGATTAACAATATCTCCTACAACTAACTTACGTTGATTAAGTTCCTTGATTTGATCGTCCCTAATTACTTTTGAAGGAGATTGTATTAATTTTTCTAAAGAACCCATAATTTCTTCAGCTTTATGCTCTTGATAATATCCAATAACAGCATTAATAATTGCAATTATTAGCATTACTATGCCATCTCTATAATTTTGAATAACAAAAGACATTCCTGCTGCAACTAATAGGATGATCATAAGCACATCTCTAAACTGAAGCAAAAATTTAATAATTTCAGGTGTTTTTTTAAGTTTAACTAATTTATTTTCCCCATATTCATTTAACCTTTTCTGAGCTTCTTCTTCTTTTAATCCTTTTTTTGAAGTATCTAAAATATCAAAACATTCTTCGACACTATTTTTATAAAAATCTTTATCTTTATATTCTATTTGAGCCACCTCCATTTAATTATTCAAAATAGATTCCTGAGCCTTTTGATTTATCTGTCATTACGGCTAATTGTTCTATTTTTTTATTCATATATTTTTTATCTAATTCCTCTAAAATATTTTCATCAAACCCTTTTACTATATAATTACCAAATTCCCATGTTATATCCTTAATTTCTTGTTCATTACCCTCAGCTATAATTATCAAAGCCTCAAGAATAGATGCCGCAACTGACACATCTCGCATAGAATAATATCTCAATTGATAAAAGGTTTTATATAATAGATAATCAAAACTTATATCTTCAAATATTAATGTTAATTCATTATCATCATTGTAATAATAAGTATTTTCAATATTTGCTTTTGCTATTCTATCTAAAACCATACCGGCTTGCTTAATACAAAAAATTGCAGTATTTGGATCATTAATCCCTGGAGAAATAGCTCTTAAAGCTACTTCTGATAATTTCTGTAATCCAAATTCAATATCTTTACTCTTATTTCTTTCTTTTCCTACTAAAATAAAATCAAGACATTTAGTAAATGTATCTTCTTTAATTTCATCAATATCAATTTCTTTTAGGTCATAATAAATAGTAAAAACCTTTGTATTGTTTGTAACATAATCTCCTATCATTTTTTCAGCATTTATAACAATATTATGATTATTTGCAAATTCGGTTAATTTCAAATCACTTATATCTCTAATAAAACCAACTCTATCAGAATATATACTAACTTTATCTTTTTTGAAAATTTGTTTTAGATTATCAGGGGGATCATTTCTAACATTTTCATGATTTTCATTAAACTCTTTTACAGAATCAACTAGTTCTAATATCTCAGTGGTAAGAGTATCAATCAATAAATTAACCTGAATGGATTGAGAAACATGGTTAATAAATATCACGAAATATATAATACAATATATTACAATCAATACTCCCACTGCAGCAGATAAAAATACGGTTTGTTCATTACTTTCTAAAAACAATAAAGTTACTATTGAATATATAAATCCACCTATAAAAATTCCTAAAACTTTTAATGTTATTTTTGATTTTAGAAAATCCTGTAAAGTTCTAGGAGAAAATTGAGTTGAATATGTAGTTAAAACAACCATAATTATTGAAAAGGAGATTGTAACGATAGATAGTAAAGAACCTGCTATCGTTGATAGAATGGTGGTAGTTATATCAAATGGAGTAAAAAATAAATCTGGTAAAATTCCCATTAAATAGGGTTGGTAATATCTTTCCAGTATAATTACAAATGCTGAAATGAAAATCGCATATATACTGTATAATACAGGGATATAATATATCTTAGTTCTCCAATCTTCAATGAAATTAAAATTAAATATTTTCACTTAAATACCCCCTGGTCAGCAACATTTTTACTTATTTATTTAATTCAATATTTATCAGTTATTCCCTTTTTTTACTAAATATTTATATATTCTTCGACTGATTTAAATTTACCTTCTAAGGAGTTAGGTATTGAATAATTATCTAAAACAAACTCTTGGTCTTTAAGTCCATTTCCAGTCAAGACTGCTACAATTTTTTTATTAGTTAAAGAATATTTATTCTCTTTACATAGTTTAATTAATCCTGCCACAGGAGCAGCTGAAGCTGGTTCTATAAAGACCCCTTCTTTAGAAGCTAAAATTTGATGAGCCTCTTTAATTTCTTTATCTGTTACTGAATCAAATAAACCATTTGATTCTTCCATAGCTTTTTGAGCTTTATCTCTGTTAACAGGGTTACCAATTCTAATAGCAGTAGCAATAGTTTCAGGGTCTTCAATTGTTCTACCTTTTACCATAGCTGCAGACCTTGCAGCCTGAAATCCAAACATTTTAGGAAGGTAGTTAGTAATATTTTTATTATAATATTCTTTAAAGCCCCTCCAATATGCAGTAATATTACCAGCATTACCAACCGGGAGTGCTAAAATATCTAACTCCTTATTCTCTAATTGATCAGCTACTTCAAAAGCAGCAGTTTTTTGACCCTCAATTCTAAATGGGTTAAGAGAATTTACTAAAGTCAAAGCATACTTATCAGTTAGTTTCCTTACTATTTCTAGAGCTTTATCAAAATTACCTTTGATTGGAATTATCTGTGCTCCATATATTAATGCTTGAGATAACTTACCTTTTGCTATTTTAGCTTTCGGAACTACAACTAATGTTTTAAGTCCACTTCTAGCACCATATGCAGCAGCTGAAGCCGAAGTGTTACCCGTAGAAGCACAAATTATAGCTTTACTATTTTCCTCTAGGGCTTTAGTTACTGCCAAGGTCATTCCACGGTCTTTAAAAGATCCAGAGGGATTTGCCCCTTCAAATTTTAAATATAATTCAAACCCATACTCTTTATTTAACCAATCAGCTTTTATTAATGGTGTATTACCCTCATTTAATGTTACAATATTTGTATCTTTTTTAACTGATAAATAATTTTTATATTTATTAATTAAACCCTTCCACACTTTAATCACCAACCTTATTTATTATTATACCCTCATTATCAACGTTAGTTTCTATTAAGTAGTTTACAATTTTTAAATCTTTTGCTTTCTTTTTTATTATTTCTTTATTCTCAGTAAAATCCTGTTTAAATAGAAAAATTATAGTAGAACCACTACCACTTAAGAAAAATGGTTCCTCAACCTCTTCATTGATTTCATCAAAAAGTGTTTTTAATTTTTTATTTAAAGAAAGTCTTTTTTGTTGGTGAAGATAGTCTTTTGACCCTCTTTTTATCAAATTAAGATCATTTTTGATAAAACCTGCAGTAATTAGTGAGGCATTGGCAATATTTTGGGATGCGGATTTTATATTAGTTTTGGTACCAATTAACTTACGTGCATCTTTGGTTTTAATTTCAAGATTAGGAATAAATAATAATATATTTAACTTTGGGGAAACAGAAAATTTTTCATAATGTAATTGTCCTTCTTCGATTTGACTAATTGTAAAGCCCCCTTGAAGGGCTGGAACAATATTATCCGGGTGACCTTCAATTTTTAGAGCTAAATCCAAAATTTCTTCCTTATCTAAATTTAAATCAAATAATTTATTAACTCCACTTAATGTTGCAATAATAGCGTTTGCAGAACTACCAAGTCCTCTATTCAAGGGATAATTCAGTTTAACTTCTATTTTTAATCCCTTAGTTTCAAGTTTATTTGGATAATATTCTTTTAAATATAAAAGAGTTTGTAAAATAAGATTGTCTTCTTCTTTTAAATCAATTATTTCATTATTATTATCTTTAATAGATATAATGAATTTGTCATCTTTTCTTTTGTTAAATTTGTATTCATTAAATAGATTAAGAGCCAGACCAAAAGAATCATAGCCGGGCCCTAAATTTGCTGAAGTAGCAGGAACTTTAACTTTTATCATATTGTTCACCTAAACTTTCCAGGTTTCAAGATATTGTTTTTGTTCCGTATTTAATTTATCTATCTCTATTCCTTCGGCTTTCAAACGATAATTTGCTACTTTTTTATCAATTTGCTTAGGTACTTTATATAAACCAGGTAATAAATCATTTTCAGTAAGGTAAAGTAATGATAAAACCTGTAATCCAAAACTCATATCCATTATTTCTACAGGATGACCATCACCAGCTGCTAAATTAACTAATCTTCCTTCGGCTAATAAATAAAGTGTCTTATCTCCTAGTTGATAACCTTGAACGTTTTCTCTAACTTCTTTTACTTTATCTGCTTTTTCTTTTAACTCTTCAACATTAACTTCCACATTAAAATGACCAGCATTTGCTAATATTGCTCCATCTTTCATAGAAGCAAAGTGCTTTTTATTTATTACATCTTTACAACCAGTTACAGTTACAAAAATATCACCTAGTTTAGCTGCTTCATCCATTGGCATAACTCGGTGTCCATCCATTTTGGCTTCCAAAGCTTTAAAGGGATCAACTTCGGTCACAATAACTTTAGCACCTAAACCATCTGCTCTACGGGCAACACCTTTACCACACCAGCCATAACCAGCAATAACTACATCTTTACCTGCTACAACCATGTTGGTGTTTCTCATAATAGCTTCCCATACAGATTGACCAGTACCATATCTATTATCGAATAAAAATTTAGCCTGAGCATCGTTAACCGACATCATAGGAAAATTTAACTTATTCTTATTATCAAGTGATTTTAATCTAACTATACCTGTTGTTGTTTCTTCTGCTCCTCCGATAATATTATTAATTAATTCTGGTCTTTCATTATGTATCTTACTAACTAAATCTCCACCATCATCAATTATTAAATCGGGTTCAACTTCTAAAATTTTATTTAAAGAATTGTCATATTCTTCAGTTGTCTCCCCTCTCCAACTATAGACTGTCACCCCATATTCAGTTAGTGCTGCTGCTACATCATCTTGAGTAGAAAGTGGGTTACTTCCAGTAATATATACATCTGCACCAAGTTCACTCAAAACAATAGCCATATAAGCTGTTTTAGCTTCTAAATGCAAACATATCGAAACAACTTTTCCTTTTAACGGTTTATCTTCAATATATTCGTTCTTTATTTTGTTTAATACTGCCATCTTTTCTTTAACCCATTTGATTTTTTTGTTGCCTTCTGGTGCTAAAGATAAATCTTTTACTTTACTTTCCATAATTACCCTCCTTACTGTCTTCCAGTATGTCCAAATCCACCTACATCACGAGTGCTTTCATTAAGTTCATTAACTTCTTCCCATTCGATTTCAAAAGTCTTATGAATAATAAGCTGAGCAATTCGATCATTTTTATTGATATTAAATTCCTTGGAACTATGATTGATTAAAATTACACCTAACTCACCTCTGTAACCTGGATCTATAACTCCATCAGCATTTAAAACAGTAATTCCTTTTTTTAGTGCAAGTCCACTTCGTGGATAAACAAATCCACCATAACCTTGAGGAATAGCAATTTTAAGACCAGTTTTTATTAACTTATATTCTCCTGGTTTTAAGGTATACTCATAACGAGACATCAAATCCATTCCACAATCTTCACCATAATGTTGGTATTTAGGTAATTTTACATCTTTATCCATTTTTTTTACATCAATTTTCATTACTGTCACTCCTTTTACTTTGCAAATACATGAGCTCCTATACTCACTACAAATTTCCTTGTACTATGCCACTGTGTATTTTCCGCAGTTTTTGGGTTGTAGTAATAGAGAGAACCAATTGTTGGGTCTACACCATCTAATGCTTCATGAGCTGCCCTATATGCCGTATTATCGGGTGTATAATTGATCTGGCCGTCAGCGACTGCAGTAAATTGATTGGTTTGATATACTACATCTCTTATATTATCGGGAAATTGGTTACTTAAAACTCTGTTTATGATGACTGCACCTACTGCAACTTGACCCATATAGGGTTCACCGCGGGCCTCACCGTGAATAGTGCGTGCCATTATTTCAATAGCAGATTGATTAACTGTTTTGGCTAGAACCTGCCTTTTAGATAGATTATTTATAGGAAGATTTATTTTCTCTCCCTTTCTTATAATAGAATTTTCCATGTTATTTAAAGCCATCAAGACACCTGGAGTTGTATTAAAACTTTGTGCTAAGTCATATAAAGTATCACCAGAATCCACATAATATTTAATTATTTGGCCTGGTGGAATATTAACTTCAGGTAAGGGTTGTTCAGGATTATATCTAACCGAATAATTTTTACCAACATCAAGATTGAAATTTCTATCACTATTTGGGGTCATTGTGAAACTATAGTTCATCTTTAACTTTTTATCATTTATTGTTTTTTCGGTTTGGATTACTAGTTCATCACCTATATTAATTTTAGAAGCATTTTCTATATGATTGTTTTCTAAGATATCTTCTACAGTAGTATTATATTCCTGTGCAATATCATAAATAGTATCCCCATTTTGTACAACATAAATTAAAGTAAATTGGGGTTGGGCCTTTACACCCATCGAAACTAATAATATTAATAATATTGTTAATAATATATGTTTTGATTTAACGCTCATTTTTAACCCTCTCCAGCCACATAATCTATTATTTCTCTTAAGTTCATTTCTAAAACCGGGCATCTATCAGGAATAGAATTCAAAAATACTTTCCCATATCTTTTATTAATAACTCTATTATCCATGCAAATTACAATACCTTTATCATTTTTGGATCTTATTAAACGACCAAATCCTTGTTTAAACTTGATTACTGCTTTTGGAATAAAATATTCAAAAAAGTAATTTTTACCTTCTTCCTGCATTAATTTAACACGTGCTGCATTTACAGGGTCATTAGGTACCGGAAACGGTAAGCGCATTATTATTAGATATTTAAGATCATTACCAACAATATCTACACCCTCCCAAAAACTTTGAGTCCCAAATATTATTTGATTTTTTCCTGCTTTAAATTTATCCATAATATATTTTCTCGAATATTTACTTTGAGATAACACATTTATATTATCTTCTTCTAATTTATAATTGATTTTTTTATATAAGTTATCAAGCATGCTATAGGAAGTAAAAAGAACCATTGTTGAACCACGAAAAGTTCTTAATATATCACTTAAATCGTCTGCAATTTGGCTAGTGAAAGCATTATTAGATGGTGTATATATATCATCTGGTATTATAAGTCTACTTTGTTTTTCATAGTCAAAAGGAGAATTAACAATTTTTTCATTATAATTTGAAATTCCCAAAGCATCTACGAAAAATTTAAAGGATTCATTAACTGTTAATGTAGCAGATGTCAATAAGGCATTTCTTAGGTTTTCCCATAACATTTCAGGAAGATGACCTTCTACATTAAGTAGAGCGCTCATATGACTAATGTATTTGTCATTATACCTATATTTTTCCAACCAAAATACATAATCATTATCATCAGCTTCTAAATTGAAGAGCATATTAAATGCTAATTCATTGACAGTATTCAAATTTTGTTTTAATTCCTGCAGTTCAGCTTCTATTTTATCATATTTTTCAATTATTTTTAATTGATTTATCAATCTTTTAATATGATTCATCAAATCATCATAATTTTTATGAAATTTAAATCCTTTATCATTTATTTCTTTATAAGTTTCATCTTCTTTTATTTCATCAGAAATAATAATACTGCTTTGTTCTTGATTTTGATAAAATTTATCTAAGATAAAAAAGTATTCTTTATTATTTTCTTCTAAAGTTTTTATTTTTGGAATTATATTTTGATCAATAATTTGATATATCTCCTTTTTATTTTTTACATCTAGTTTGCCAATTTTATTTCTTATCCTAGGAATTATTGAGTATTTTTTATCATATAATTTTTTTAAAATTTGTTTGTTAAGTTGAAAAGAACTTGTTTTACCAAGATGATAAGTAGCTACATCATGAAAATTATGAGCCTCATCAATTATTAAACTCTTATATTTTGGCAAAGTTGAATAGCCCGAATTTTTTATCAAAGCATCAGAAAGTAGTAAATAATGATTAACTACAATTAAATCTGAGTTGAATAATTCATTTCTTGCTTTCATAAAGTAGCAATCATCATAATAAGGACATAAACTTCCAATACAATAATCACTATCAGAAGCAACTTCATCCCAAACAGAAGATTTCAAATTAAACTTTATTTCATTCCTGACTCCAGTTTTGGTCTTTTCAGCCCAATCAACTATTTTTTTAAAACTATTATTATCCTTATTATTAAAGGAATTACCAATGTTTTTAAGCTTTCGAAGACACAAATAATTTTTTCTTCCAATTGCTAAATCAGCTTTGAAATTAAAAGGTAATACTTTCTTTAAAAATTCAACATCTTTATCTATAATTTGTTGTTGTAAATTAATAGTATTTGTAGAAATAACTACAGGTTGGTCATTTTTGTTTGCCCAATATAAGGCTGGAATTAAATATGCCAAGGATTTACCTATTCCAGTACCTGCTTCTATTAATGAAATTTCAGCATTGTTGAAATTATTGATAATATTTTCCGTGATTTCAAGTTGTTGGTTTCTATATTCAAAGTCATCCATTATTTTTGATAATGGTCCATCATCTTTAAAATAATTTAAGATCTCCTTTTTATTTATTTCCTTAACTTCTCCAATATCTTTTGGTTCAACTAATACATAAATATTATCGACATTATTATCAGAAATAGCAAAACCAATTCCCTTGTTACCAATATTTGAAGCCACTCTAATATCTGCTCCTGAAGGAGTAGTATCACCTGACGGGTGATTGTGAAGAACCATCGAATTTTTTGGTAGAGTATTGATTATTGCAGGAGCCATATTTTTATTACCCCTTGCTAAAACTTCTATATTTTTGACAACTTCATTATCAAAATCTATTTCAAGAAGAAAAAACACTTCATTTCCATCCGCATTATTTATCTCTGTCTTTATTTTGTTTTTTATTTCCTTTGTTAAAATATCTAATGTTTTCAAATTATTCACCTTTTAATTTTAATATTGTTTTGACATCTTCATCTTCTCCGTCATATGGAGGAGTTTCTATTATATATAATAAATCTTTTAATTTTTCATGGTTTATGAGGTATTTGAAATTATCTAACCCAATTTTTCCTTCTCCAATATGGGCATGTCTATCTTTATTTGTATTTAATCCAAACTCAGAATCATTAAGGTGTATTAATTTTAGATTTTTCAAACGAATCTTATCTTCAATTTTTTTAATTAAATTATCTATTCCATCATTTTTCGAAATATCATAACCTGCTGCAAAAAGATGACAGAGGTCTAAACAAAGCCCCATTCTATTATAATTATCGACTTTATCCATGATATTTTTTAACTCATCTAAATTACTACCGATCTCAGTGCCAGCTCCCGAAGTATTTTCAATCAACAATTTAGTGTTATTATCTACTTCATTAAATACTTCTTTAACAGCATCTATAATCCTTTTAATTCCTTCTTTTTTAGAAGATTTTACATAATTTCCAGGATGAAATACATAAAAATCAGTATCAAGCAGACCTGCTTGATAATAATCTTCTTTTAATTCTCGTTTTGATTTTTCATATAATTCATCATCTGGAGAAGCTAAATTAACAAGATAACTGGAATGTACAACTAATTTTTTAATATCATATTTATCTATTTTTTCTTTTGTTTTATTAATTTCTTTTTTATCTATAGTTTTCTTTTTCCAGCTACGTGGTGATTTAGTGAAAATTTGTACTGAATTTGTATTAATTCTTACTGCCTCATCAATAGCTTTATCAATACCACCACTTATAGAAAGATGTCTGCCTAATTTCATTAATAACATCTCCTTAAATAATTAATTATTATGTAAAAAAACAACCTCAATTCATCCCCAACTAAATCAAGAAATTTAGTAGGAGTTTACTTGAGGTGAGTTTAATAATCATTTTTTTATTTTTTATATTAATTTATTATTCTTTATCTTGTTCAACATCTTTCATTGATAAATTTATTCTATCTTTATCATCAATTTTAATTACTTTAACTTTGATTTCATCACCTTCGCTCAATACATCACTAACTTCATCAACATGTCGATCAGCAATATTTGAAATATGAACTAATCCTTCTTTGCCAGGTAGAATTTCAACAAAGGCACCGAAGTTCATAATCTTTTTAACTTTACCGTTATATTCTTCGCCAACTTCTACTTCTCTTGTTAAATCATCAATCATTTTTCTGGCTTGTTTACCTTTTTCCTGATCCTCTGCTAGAATAAAGATTGTTCCATCATCTTCAATATCGATACTAGCATCTGTTTCATCAATTATCTTGTTAATCATTTTACCACCAGGACCAATGACATATCTAATTTTTTCTGGATTAATATTCATTGTCATAATTAGTGGTGCATGTTCAGAAAGTTCTTCACGAGGTTCATTAATAACTTCAAGCATCTTATCTAAAATGTGTAATCTACCTTTACGTGCTTTATTTAAAGCATTTCTCAGTATATCTTTAGATAAGCCACTAGCTTTAATATCCATCTGTAAAGCGGTTATACCATTAGGAGTACCTGCAACTTTAAAATCCATATCTCCATAATGATCTTCCATACCCTGGATATCTGAAAGAACAGCATAATCATCGCCTTCTTTAATAAGTCCCATCGCTATACCTGAAACAGGATTTTTGATATTTACACCTGCATCCATTAATGATAAAGTACTACCACAGATACTAGCCTGGGAAGAAGAACCATTGGATTCAAGGACTTCAGAAACTACTCTTATTGTATAAGGAAATTTATCCTTAGATGGAATCATGGGTTTTAAAGCTCTTTCACCCAAGTGACCATGGCCAATTTCTCTCCGACCCGGAGATCTTAGTGGGTTGGTTTCTCCTACACTATATGGTGGGAAATTATAATGATGCATATAACGTTTACTTTCATTTTCACCTAAACCAAAAATGGTTTTTTCATCACTACTTGCTCCCAGTGTTACAACACTTAAGGCTTGAGTTTCACCTCTTGTAAATATAGCTGAACCATGAGCCCGAGGTAAATTACCTACTTCACACCAAATGGGTCTAATCTCATCATAAGATCTACCATCAGGTCTTTTTTCATCTTCTAAAATCATTTCTCGAACTTGTTTTTTGGTTAGATTATCAAAGATAGTTCCAACCATTTTATTATAATAACTTTCATTTTCTTCATATTCTTCTAAATTATCAGCTAAATATTCTTTAGCATTTTCTTTAAGCAGATCCATTTTTTCTGATCTTTCGAGTTTATCTTCTGTATCGATTGCATCTTTTAACTTATCAGAAACAAACTCCTTCACCATTTCATTAACTTCATCCTCAACATCATTAACTAATGGTACATCAGTTTTTTCCTTACCTGCTTCTTCTCTCATTTTTTTCTGAGTTTTAACTATTTCTTTTATTTCTTCATGTGCTTTTTCAATAGCATCGAGGATGATATCTTCACTAACTTCATCTGCTCCAGCTTCTACCATCATTACTGCTTCTTCTGTTCCAGCAACAGTTAGGTCTAATTTTGAATTTTCTCTTTGCTCTTCAGTTGGATTAATTACAAATTCATCATCAACTAAACCAACTTTAACTCCCCCGATTGGTCCATCAAAAGGAATATCTGATAACATTAAAGCAGCTGACGCACCATTCATAGCAATTATGTCAGGTTCATGGTCTTTATCAACAGATAATACTGTCGCTATCACCTGTACATCATGTCTCATTCCATCAGGAAAAAGTGGACGTAGCGGTCTATCAATTAAACGCGCTGATAAGGTTGCAAAATCACGTGGGCGACCTTCTCTTCTGTTCACACTTCCTGGTATCTTACCAATTGAATATATTCTTTCTTCATAATTTACCATCAAAGGAAAGTAACTAATTCCTTCTCTAGGACCTGACATGGTAGCAGTAACTAAAACCATAGAATCACCATATTTAACGGTGACTGCTCCATTAGCCTGTTTGGCTACTTTACCGGTTTCAAATTCTATTTCTGAACCGGCAAATTGTGTTTTCCAATTTTTGGTCATTCGTTTATATCCTCCTTATTTTTTCCCTAAATTATTATTTCTTAAAATAAAGAGCGGGAGTCCTCCCGCTCTTTTTGGATACATATAAGATTTATCGTCTAATTCCTAAACTCGAAATTAGCTCACGATATCTTTCAACATCTTTATTTTGTAAATATCTCAAAAGTTTTCTTCTCTGTCCTACCATTTTAAGTAAACCTCTACGAGAAGAATGGTCCTGCTTATGTTCTTTTAAGTGTTCAGTCAACTGAGAAATCCTTTCAGTTAAAAGAGCAATTTGAACTTCTGGAGAACCTGTGTCTTTTTCATCTCTTTGATATTTTTGAACAATTTCCTGTTTTCTTTCTTTAGAAATCATAATACTTCACCTCCTGATTAATTTATGCGCCCTATACCAAGTGAAAAGTTGAGGACTCTATTCCCTAGTATAAGGTATTAATTCACAAAGAAAATTATATCATAGTAATTCTTCCATGTAAAGAATATCCTGTTTTATTGTTTCAACAAGCTCATCTACATCATCAAATTCTTTCTCTCCCCTAATGAATTTAACCAACTCTATTTCAACATATTCTTCATATAAGTCTCCTTCAAAATTAGGAAGATGTACTTCAATTGTAAAATTTTCATCATTGAAAGTCGGTTTATGTCCAAAATTAACTACACCTTTATATTTATCATTATTAACATAAAAATATACAGCATATACACCATCTGGTGGCAATACATATTTAGTACTCGGTTTTATATTTGCTGTAGGTATACCTAATTTCCGACCTCTACCAAATCCCTCTACAACTTTTCCTTCAATTTTGAAATTATTACCTAAATGTTCTTTTAGTTCATCCAACCTTCCAGCTTTTATTAAGTCTCTTATTACACTGCTAGATATCTTATGTTCTCCAATCTTTTTAGGTTCAACAGCTGTAACCTGAAATTTATACTTTTTTCCTAATCTTTTTAGCTTTTTTATATTTCCGTCTCCTTTATACCCTAGAGTAAAATCTGATCCTACGACGATATGTCTAGTATTTAAATTATTTACTATAATCTTTTTTACAAAATCATCAAATGGAGTTTGAGCTAAATCCTTACTAAAATTCATTTCAAAATAATAATCAAAACCCATCTCTTTTATTATCTTTCTTTTTTGTGCCTTCGAATATATATAAAAATGAGAATTGTCTCCACCAACAATTTCTTGGGGGTGAGGCTCGAAAGTTAAGAGACCACTTTTCAATCCTTTTTCATCTGCTAATTTTAATGTTTTATCTAATATTTTTTTATGCCCTTTATGGATACCATCAAAAGAACCTATGGCAATTATATTTTTATCTAATTCATATTGATCAAATGTATTGCTTCTTATAATATTCATTTTTAGCCTCCATTATAAAATACCCTTAACGGTTGAATATATATGATTTCATCTTCATTTAATTTAACTTCACTTATTGAAATAAACTGCTCCTTACAATATATTAGAAACCTTTCACCAATTTCTAAATCAGAAGGCCAGTCTTTGAAATTTTTTTCAAGTAATTTTGTTCCATTAATTGCATATTTAAAAGCATAATCCTTTACTTCTAATTTTCTATAGTCAAAAGGTTCATCTATAGATATTGTTATATTATCTAAATTATTTTTACTAATTTCATCAACTAAAATAGTATCTTCAAGCTTAAATGGTCCAGATTTAGTTCTAAGTAAATTTTTTAAATAAGAATTTGTACCTAGCTTTTCACCAATATCTCGTGCTAGTGATCTAATATAAGTACCCTTCGAACAATTTACCTTTATCTTAATAATTGGTAAATCAATATTTAATATCTTAATATTTTTAATTTCAATCTTTCTTTTCTCAATCTCTACATTTTCATCATTTCTAGCATAATGATAAAGCCTTTTACCATTTTTTTTAATAGCTGAATAAATAGGTGGCTTTTGTTTATATTCACCTTTAAAGCAATCTATTGTTTTTATAATATCTTCTACACTCAATGATTTCCAGTTATCATCAGTTTCTAAAACTTTACCATCTATATCAAGGGTATCTGTAATTATGCCTAATCTGATCAAAGCTATATATTCTTTTTCCTCTTCTGGTAAAAATGGAATTACTTTAGTTCCTCTATTGATACAAAGTGGTAAAACACCAGCTGCAGCAGGATCTAAAGTTCCGGTATGTCCGCACTTACTTATTTTTAAAACCTTTTTGGTATAACCCACAACATCAAATGAAGTCATCCCCGGAGGTTTAAGCACATTAATAATAGCAGGCTGATTAGACATTTTTCTTCACCTCAGATAAAACTCTATTGATAATTTGATTTAAATTTCCTTCAACCTTTGTACCTGATGCTCTCGGATGTCCCCCACCATTAAATTTGTGTGCGATATCACTTACATCAACATAGTTTAAAGAACGAAAACTAATATCTATAAAATTTTCTTCTTTTTCTACAAAAGAAATGCCTACTTCTACACCTCTAATGTCTCGTGGATAATTGACTAGGTTTTTTATTTCCTGTTCTTCAATTCCGAGGTCTTTAATTTCAGAATTACTTAAAACTAACCAGGCAATTTTACCGGTTTTATCTGTTTTTATATTTGCAAGACCTTTTGAAAGTAATTTTAAATATTCTAAAGATGAAAAACTTTGTAAAAATCTGTTAATTTCAACAATATCTATCTTGTTTTCTTTTAAATTTGCAATTAATCTAAAACTAGCTGGATCACTATTAGGATATTTTAAAGAACCAGTATCTGCAAGTACTGCAAGTGCTATTGCTGTACCTAACTGTTCATCAATATTTATTGACATTAATTTTGTCAGATCATAAACAATCTTTCCAACAGCAGATTCGTTTGAATTAACATAATTTATGTCACCAAATTCACTATTATCATTGTGATGGTCTATATTTACTTTAAAACAGCTTTGAATAAATTCTTTGAAGTTACCTAACCTATCAATATTTGCCGAATCCAAAACTATAGCATTAGAGTATTTTGCAAGATCTGATAATTTATCTTGATTTTGATAAATGTGATAGTCTTGTGGCTTTAAATATTTGAATAGTATCTCATATTCTTTTCTTAAATCAGCATGTAATAATATAATAGAATTTTTATTTAAATTATCTAATAGAAACTTAAAGGCCATAATAGACCCAATAGCATCACCATCAGGGTCTATATGACCTATTATTAGATAATTATCATTATTTTGTATATAATCTGCAATTTTTCCTAAAGATTTATTCTTCACTGTCTTCTTTCCTCTTTTCATCTTCTTCGATTACATCATCAATTAAATTAGAGATATGAACCCCTTTTTCAATGGAGTTATCATATCTAAATATGACTTTTGGTGTATGATAGGTAGAAAGTCTTTCACCGATTAGTTTTCTAATATAGTTTCTTGCCTGGTGAAGTCCTTCCATTGTTTCTTTTTTTTCTTGTTCACTACCAATAACACTTACCATTACTTTTGCATGTTTTAAGTCACTGGAAACCTCAACTTTTGTAATTGAAGCAAATCCAATTCTAGGATCTTTTATTTCATTTAACAGTATTTTACTTACTTCTTCTTTTAACAATTGACTCATTTGTCTTACTCGTTTTTCATTAGCCATAATTTTTCACCTCTATAAGGATCTTTCGATTTCCTTATACCTATATATTTCTAAAATATCATCTACTTTAACATCATTATAATCTTCTATTCCAATACCACATTCATAACCTTCTTTTACTTCTCTAACATCATCTTCGAATCTTTTAAGAGAACTTATATTACCTTCATGTTTAACTACACCATTTCTAATAAGCCTTACATAGTCATTTCTGTTAACTTCTCCTTCTTTTACATAAGCACCAGCAATGATACCAACATCCGGTACTTTGAAAGTATCTCTAACTTCAACTCTACCAACAACTATTTCTTTATATTCTGGTTCTAAAAGACCTGACATAGCGTCTCTAATATCCTCTATAACCTTATAAATTACTCGATATGTCTTTATTTCAACTTTTTCTTTTTCAGCTGCTTTACGTGCATTTGTACCTGGTCTAACATTAAACCCGATAATTATTGCATTTGAAGCACTCGCTAAGTTTACATCAGTTTCATTAATAGAGCCTACTCCAGTGTGAATGACATTTACACTTACTTCATCGGACTTAATATTCATTAAAGAACTTTCAAGTGCTGCAATAGAACCTTGCACATCTGCTTTTATTATAACATTTAATTCTTTAATTTCACCTTCTTGAATATTTCTATATAAGTCTTCTAAAGAAACTTTAGTATCTTTTTGAAGTCTTTCTTCTTTCTTTTTCTCCTGTCTTTTATCAGCTAATTCTTTGGCTTTTCTTTCATCTTCCATTACTCTTAAATAATCTCCAGCAGATGGTACATCATTAAAACCAAGTACTATTACAGGAGTCCCAGGATCTGCTTTTTCAACTCTTTCACCATGTTCATCAAGTAAAGCTCTAACACGGCCAGTTATTGAACCAGCAATAATATAATCCCCTATTTTTAAAGTACCGTTTTTAACTAAGACGGTAGCAATTGGTCCACGACCTCTGTCTAATTCAGATTCAATGATTACTCCATCAGCAACTCTATTTGGATTTGCTTGAAGTTCTTCTAATTCAGCCACTAAATTAACCATTTCTAAAAGTTCATCAATGTTTTCACCTTTTAGAGCTGAAATAGGTACACAGATAGTTTCTCCACCCCATTCTTCAGGTACTAATCCATGTTCAGTTAATTCCTGTTTTACTCTATCAGGTTGAGCATTATTTTTATCAATTTTATTAATTGCTACTATAATTGGTATACCTGCTGCCTGAGCATGGTTAATGGCCTCTATAGTCTGTGGCATTATACCATCATCAGCTGCAACAACTAATATTACAATATCAGTTAATTGTGCCCCACGAGCTCTCATTGCAGAAAAGGCTTCATGACCTGGGGTATCAATAAAGGTAATCTTATTACTGTTATATTTGGCTTGATAAGCACCAATATGTTGTGTTATTCCACCTGCTTCACCTTCTGCAACTCTTGCCCTTCTTATATGATCTAATAGAGTTGTTTTCCCGTGATCAACATGACCCATTACGGTTACAATAGGTGGCCTGGGTTCTAAATCCTCAGGTCTATCAACAATTTCTTCTAACTGTAATTCAGTATCTTCTTCTTCCTCTACTTCATCTGTTAATTTAACTTCTAATCCAAGTTCTTCTTTTAATATTTCTATTTCATCTTCATCAAGAGAATAATTAACGTTAGTCATAATTCCTAATTGCATCATCTCTTTGATTATATTATTTGCAGATATATTCATTTTATCTGCTAGTTCTCTAATTGTAATTCCTTCATTAACTGCCACATAGTCAGTCTCATCTTCCCCTTCTTTCTCTTCGTCTATTTCTTTTTCAGTTAACTCCGGTTTTTCAGAAACTTCTTGAGTTTCTTCTTTTGTTTCTTCAGCTACTTCAGTTTCTTCACTATTTTTTCTTTTTTCTTCTTCTACCATTTCTCTAACTAGTTTGGCTGTGTCATCTTCTACAGTACTCATATGAGAAGATACTTCTATTCCTAAGTTATTAAGAATATCAATTAATTCTTTGCTTTCCATTTCTAACTCATCAGCCAACTTATATACTCTAATTTTACTCATACTAACCACCTCCATATTAAATTGTAGCTTATTGCTCTGTATCTTTTTCTACTTGAACTTGTTCAGTGTCTACAGGTTTTTCCTCTTGATCGGTTGCTTCATTAATTTCATCATCTTCAGTATTATCTTCTTCTATTTCTTCATCTTGTTCTTCAAATTCACTTTCTTTCTTTATATCTATTTTCCAACCCGTTAATTTAGCTGCTAATCTTGCATTTTGTCCCTCTTTACCAATAGCTAAAGATAATTGAAAATCGGGAACTACGACAGTAGCACTTTGTTCATCTTCATCTAACATTACATCTACAACTTCTGCCGGGTTTAAAGCATTCGAAACAAATTGTTTGGGATTTTCATTAAATTGAACTATATCTATTTTTTCTCCATTTAACTGTTCAACTACAGATTTCACTCGCATACCTTGAGGACCTACACATGCACCAACAGGATCGACTTTACTATCATATGATGAAACAGCAACTTTAGATCTAAAACCTGCTTCTCTTGCAACAGAACGAATTTCTACTATTCCATCAAATATTTCAGGTACTTCTACTTCAAAAAGTCTCTTTAACAGAGCAGGATGTGTTCTTGAAACTAAAATTCTAGGACCTTTAGTGGTAGAAGAAACTTCTACTACATAAAGTTTTAATCTTGAACCAACTCTATATTCTTCACTAGGCATTTGTTCTGAAACAGGTAATAGTGCTTCAGTTTTACCCATATCTATTAAGACATTATCCTTATGAAATCTTTGAATTGTCCCAGTAATTATTTCGCCTTCTTTACGTTTATATTCTTCGTATAGTACATCTCTTTCGGCTTCTCTGATCCTCTGCATAACAACTTGTTTAGCTGTTTGTGCAGCTATCCTTCCAAAGTTTTTTGGTGTGACTTCAACATCAATATAATCTCCTACTTCAATTGAAGAGTCAATTTCTTTAGCTCTTTCAAGATTTATCTCGTAATGCTTATTGGTTACTTCTTCAACTACCTTTTTTCTAGAAAAAACATTTACTGCACCAGCTTCATCATCAATTTCTACACTTACATTTTCTTTTGAACCAAAATCTTTTTTATAAGCAGAAAGCAAAGCTACTTCAATTGCTTCTAATAAAACATCCTTTGAAATACCTTTATCACTTTCTATATCTTCAAGAGCATTCAAAAAGTCCAGATTCATTTTATTCCTCCTTCTAATTCAACTAAAAATTAAAATTCTCATATAAATTTGCTTTCGCTACATCGGAATAATCTATTTCCATCTCTTCGTCAGTATCCCTTAACTTAATTGTAATAACTTTATTTTCATCAATACCAATCAGTTTGCCAATGAACTCTTTTGTCTCATTGATTTTTCGATAAGTACTAATTTTAATCTCCTCACCAGCAAATCTTTCATAGTCCTTTATCTTTCTTAAAGGCCTTTCCACCCCCGGTGAAGAAACTTCTAGGAAATAACTCTTATCAATAGGGTCTACTTCATCTAGTTTTCTACTAATCAACCGGCTCAAATTACTTAAATGATCAATTGTTAATTCTCCCTCAGGATTTTCTACAAAAACTCTCAGTATCCAATTATCTCCCTCTTTTATATATTCTATATCAACAAAGTCAAGATTATTAACCTTAACTATGGGTTCTATTAATTCTCTCAATTTGTCTACAACACTCATCTTTAAAACCTCACTTTCATAAATTAAAGAGTGGGACAGGCCCACTCCTTAATAAAATCCAACATATACCATATTTAAGAGTATCATAAAAAGGGCTCATTTTCAAGAACTTGTAAATAGTGATAACTGATTCTTTTCAGGTAGTCCTTTTAAAGTACCATGATCTTTCATCTTTTCTATAACTGTTTTACTTAACTTTGTTCTATTAGATAGATCCTCCACTGAAATGAAATCTCCATCTTTCCTAGCTTCTATAATACTTCCAGCTGCACTTGTACCTAATCCTTCTAAACAAATTAATGGAGGTACTAATTTATCATCCTTTAAAATAAAGGTACTCATTTTAGAATTATATAAATCAACCTTACCAAATTCAATCCCACGGTGCATGGCTTCGATTACAACTTCTAAGATCGTTATAGTTTCTTTATCTTTAGCAGTTAACTTATCTTGGTTGTTCAGTTTATTTAAATGATCATTGACAAATTCCAAACCTTTATCAACTATCTGAGCATCAAAGGAACTAGCTTTAGTTGAAAAATATGTTAGGTAAAAAGCTTTTGGATGATGAACTTTAAAATAAGCTATTCTATAAGCCATCATTACATATGCTGCTGCATGAGCTTTGGGAAACATATATTTTATTTTTTTACATGATTCTATATACCAATCTGGAATATTATTTTGTCGCATTTTGCTTTCTTCTTCATCAGTTAATCCTTTACCTTTTCTAACATGTTCCATAATCCAGAAAGCATCAATCGGCTCCATACCTTTTTGTAGTAAAAAATTCATTATATCATCTCTTACTGATATAACTTCTGATAAATTTGCAATATCATCTTTAATCAATTCTCTTGCATTATTTAACCAAACATCTGTCCCATGAGACAAGCCACTTATTCGAACTAGTTCTGCGAAAGTTGATGGTCTTGTTTCAATAAGCATTTGGCGAACAAAACTAGTTCCAAATTCAGGAATTCCATAAGTACCAACTTCGGATTTAATATCTTTTTTACTGACATTTATACTTTCTGTTGAAGAAAAGATCTTCATTGTTTCAGGATCATCTAAAGGTATTGTCTCTGGATCTACTCCTGTAAGGTCCTGCAGCATTCTAAGAGAAGTAGGATCATCATGGCCTAGTAAATCAAGTTTCAAAATCCTTCCGCTTATTGAATGATAATCAAAATGAGTAGTTCTAACTCTAGTATTTTGATCATTAGCAGGATGTTGAATAGGAGAAAAATCATAAATATCCATATTTTTAGGTACTACCATTAATCCCCCAGGATGTTGTCCAGTAGTTCTTTTTATACCAGTACACCCATCTACCAATCTATTTACCTCTGCTTTTTTTACATTAATTTCATTATCATCTAGATAATTTCTAACAAATCCAAAGGCAGTCCTAGAAGCAATTGTAGAAATTGTACCTGCTCTAAAAACATAATCTCTCCCGAAATATTCCTCTGTCACTTCGTGGATCTTATTTTGATATTCACCAGAAAAATTCAAATCAATATCAGGAACTTTATCTCCCTCAAAACCCATAAATACTTCGAAGGGAATGTCGAACCCATCTTTTTCATACTGGTGTCCACATTCGGGGCATTCTTTATCTTCCAAATCTACCCCTGTACTAACTTCCTCATCTTTAATTATTTCTACTTTATTACACTTTCCACATCTATAATGAGGAGGAAGTGGATTTACTTCTGTAATATCACACATTGTGGCTACAAATGAAGATCCTACTGATCCCCTTGAACCAACAAGATATCCATCTTCTAAAGATCTTTTAACTAATTTATGTGCGATAAGATATATTACTGAATAACCATTATCAATTATTGAATTTAATTCTTTTTCCAACCTATCTTCTATTTCTTGTGGTAAATTCTTACCATATAATTTTTGAGCTTTGTTATAACTCATTTCCCTTATTGTTTCATCTGCTCCTTCAATTTCAGGGGTATATAACCCATCAGGAATAGGTTGAATATCTTCAATCCTTTTATAAATTTTATTAGTATTTTCAATTACTATCTCACGAGCTTCTTTATCATTAAAATAATCAAACTCTTCAAGCATTTCATCAGTAGTCCTGAAGTATAAGGGAGCTTGATTATCATAATCATCAAATCCCTGTCCAGCTTGTAAAACTTTTCTATAAATTTTATCTTTAGGTTCAAAGAAATGCACATCTCCTGAACCTACAACAGGTTTATCATGTTTTTTCCCTAAATTATATATTCTCTTATTAATTTTTTTCAGTTCTTCACGATTTTCAACTTGTTTCGGAATTAAAAATTCATTATTGCCTAGTGGTTGAATTTCTAGAAAATCATAAAATTCAACTATTTCATTAATTTCTTTATTACTTCTATTATTTAAAATATAATTAAACAGTTGACCTGATTCACAAGCTGAACCAATTAGTAGGTTTTCCCGATTAGCCATTAAATCACTTTTTAGAATTCTAGGTTTACGATAAAAATTATTTAAATGAGATTCAGAAACGAGTTTATATATTTCCTTTAAACCTTCTTGATTCTTTGCTAGAACTATAGCATGATAAGGTCGAGATTTTTTCCAATCAATATTTTTGGTTAATTCATTTATATCTTTAATAGTAGAGATTTCAAATTCATGATCTTCATTTAATAATTCATTGAATAATAAAGCGGTTGCCTTCGAATCATCAAGTGCTCTATGATGACTATCCAATGAAATATCATAATAGTTAACTAAAGTTGCAAGTTTATGGTTTTTCAACTCTGGTAAAACAGCTCTCGCAAGAGTTAAAGTATCAATCAAAGTAATTTCTGAATTATTTTTATACTCACTTAAAGGTTTCCTAATAAAACTATAATCAAAATCCATATTATGAGCTACTAAGGGACAACCATCAATAAATTCAATAAAAGAAGTAAATACTTTTTCGAATGAAGGTGCATCTTTTACCATGTTGTTATCTATTCCGGTAATTTCTGTAATTTTACCAGAAATATTCTGTTCGGGCTTTACTAGAGAGGAAAAATCGTCTACTACTTCGCCATTTTTAATTTTAACTGCTCCAATTTCAATGATTTCATTTTGAACTGGATTTAACCCTGTAGTTTCTAAATCAAAAACTACAAATTCTGTTTCGTCTATTTGCTTATTTATTGGATTTTCAACAATAGGTTTACCGTTATCAATAAGATAGGCCTCAAGACCAAAGATAATATCTACTCCATACTTTTGTCCTGCTTGATATGCATCAGGATAAGCTTGAACCACTCCATGGTCTGTGATAGCAATAGCATCATGGCCCCAATCAGCAGCCTGTTTAACAACATCTTCTACTTCTACTGTAGAATCCATTGCACTCATTTTCGTATGAAGATGAAGTTCAATTCTTTTATCTTCAGCTTCATCTTTTCTTTTTTCTCGTTCACCAATTTTATTAATATCATTTGACATTAGGATTAGATCTTTGCTGTATCTATCATACTGGACTTCGCCTCTAACTAATACTTTCATATCTTCTTTTAAATTTAACTTTTTTCTATTCCTTAAAAAAGCTTTGCAGGTAATAGAATCTTTATAATTTGTAATATGAAAAGTGTGGAGAGTTAAATTTTTTTTAATTTTTTTTACCTCTTGGTCAAAAAGGATTCCACTAATCACAACATTTCTTTGTTCAGAATTTATATTATCTATATCAATTTTATTTTTTGTATTATTAATTTTCCTACCATAAATTATCTTGTTTTTTCTTGAGCGCTTTTCTTTTCTGCTCTTATCTTTTTTCTTTAATTGTTTTTCTAGGTCTTTCTTTAAAGATTCATCATTTTTGAAAAAATCCCCATTTTTAACTTCAATACTTAGTTCACGATCTAAATAATAATATATTCTATTTTTTATAAAGTTAACTACCTTAGGATTATTCATTTTTTTGGCCGCTAACTTCGTTTCTAAAGAAATAATGAGTTTTTCATCTTCAAAGAATAACTTAGCTCTTTCAAACCATGATTTACTATAAGAAAACTTCTCATTAAATTCCTTTGTTAACTGGGGCCAAATCATTTCAACCTCTTCTTTGGTAGATAAAGCAATTTTACAGTCCACAGAAAAATTGGGTAATATATCTTGAAACTGATTTAATACCTCTTTTTCTTTATTTTCTTTATTTAAAATGACATTACAGATTTTTTTATCAGAATTTATTAATATATATTTTATTTTGTTTTTAAACTCTTCCCCGGGTTGAATGACTTTCAATCCAGAATCCCTCCTAAGACAGTTCTAAATTCATTATGTTATATTAGTAAATATTGATTTTAAAATATCTAAATACATTTTTGATCTTGCTTTTGCACCTTTAATAAATCCCATTTTTTCTTCTTTCATAACATGTGTCAACTCTTTTAAAGGCACCTTTTTTACCCTATTTTTGTCTTTAAAATGTTTGTTCAAAGTTACTTCTACACCAAATCCTTTTTGATCTAAACTTTTTATCTTTCTTAGTTCAGAAAGTTTGATAGCTCTTTGCCCAGATAAATTAGGTGACACCACTTGAGCAAGATCAGTTAATCCTCTGCCTTTTGTGAAAATACCTATTGTCATATCTGCTTCATCAGCTAATAGAGGATTTATTAATTTATATATGTGTGTATCATTTAATCCGATTAGATCTCCATCCAATAGTAAGATAATTTCTGTATCTATCTTAGAAATCCCTTCCTGCAGAGCAGCACCTTTACCTTTGTTTTCATCTAACTTTATAACTTTTGCTCCTCTTGAATCTGCTTCTTGATAAGTATTATCCTCTGAACCATCATCGACTACTATTACCTCCTCAACACGAGGAATGGTATTTAGGATATCTATTATATTTCCTATTGTTTTTTCTTCATTAAAAGCAGGAATTAATGCCTTAATTCTCATCTGGAGTGCCCCTTTCTTATTTTAATTCAGAAAGTAATTTTTTGATTTCTTCTTTGTAATTGTCTATGTTAATTTCGAAATCTTCTCCAGTCTGTCTATTTCTAACTTCTAATACATTATTCTCTAAAGATCTGCTACCCACTGTAATTCTTAATGGAATTCCAATAAGATCTGCATCATTAAATTTAACTCCTGCCCTTTCATTACGATCATCTAATAAAACCTCAATACCCATTTCTTGAAATGTATCATATAATTCTTCAGAAGTTTTATTAACTTCATCACTTCTTCCAAGAGGCAGTATTATAATCTTATAGGGGGCTAAATCTTTTGTCCAAATTATTCCATTTTGATCATTACTTTGTTCTATGGCAGCAGCTACTATTCTTGTAATACCAATTCCATAACTACCCATTACTATTGGTTTTGCTTTGCCGTTTTCATCTAAGTATGTAGCTCCCATACTTTCACTATATTTAGTTCCTAATTTGAAAATATGTCCTACTTCTATGCCAGGTTCAATTTCTAATTTTCCTTCTTCACATTCAGGACAAAGATCTCCTACTTTAACAGTTCTTAGATCAGTATATTCATCTACATTAAAATCTCTTACAGGACTCACATTACCATAGTGTTTATCTTCAATATTAGCTCCACAAATAGCATTTCTCATATTTTTAATTCTATGATCGGCAATTATTTTATAATCACTTATATTTATAGGACCTATAAAACCTGGTTTAACACCAAAAACTTCAATTATATCTTCTTCAGTTGCAGGTTCAAGATTTGCAGCTTGAAGATAGTTAGTTAACTTAACTTCATTTAATTGATCATCGCCTCTTAATAAAACTACAACTAACTCATCATCAGCTTTCATTAACATTGTTTTGATCATTTTAGAACCATCAATTTCTAAAAATGATTCTAAACCTTCAATTGTTTTAGTATCAGGTGTATCAATTAGTTTTCTTTCTTTTAAATCTTTATCTATATTTTTTTCTTCTTCATATGATTTTGCTAATTCAGTATTAGCAGCATAATCACAACTATCACAAACAGCTATATCATCTTCCCCAGATTCAGCTATAACCATAAATTCATGGGAATCTTTACCACCCATAGCTCCTGAATCTGCTTTTACAACTCTTGTTTCTAACCCCAAACGGTTAAAAATATTAACATAGGCCTCATACATTTCTTGATAACTATCATCTAAACCTTCATAATCAGCATCCATACTATATGCATCTTTCATAATGAACTCTCTTCCCCGCATAACTCCAAAACGAGGACGAATTTCATCCCTTACTTTAGTCTGAATCTGATATAAGTTTAAAGGTAAATCCTTATAGGACCTAACTTCATCTTTTATTAAATCAGTTATGACTTCTTCATGAGTAGGTCCTAAGCAGTACTCATGGTCTTTCCTATCCTTAAATTTGATCATTAAAGGACCAAATTTATCCCATCTATTTGATTCTTTCCATATATTTGCTGTCTGCATAACTGGAAGTAATACTTCTTGAGAAGTTGTCTTGTTCATTTCCTCTCGTACAATATTTTCTATCTTTCTAATAACTCTATAACCCAGAGGTAAATAAGAAAAAATTCCAGGATTTAATTTTCTCATCATTCCTGCTCTTAACATCAATTGGTGGCTTTTAATATCAGCCTCTGCAGGATCTTCTTTTAAAGTTGGTAGATATAGTTTTGACATTCTCATTCTTACTCACTCCTCATCTTTTTTATTTCTTGCATTAAAGTATTTATCATTTCTTCTTCTTTAACCTTTTTTATTACTTTTCCATTTTTAAATAATAAACCAGATTTTTTACCACAGGCAAGACCTAAATCTGCTTCGCGAGCTTCACCGGGTCCATTTACGGGACACCCCATTACAGCTACAGTTAAGCCTTCTGTAAAATCTTTGTGATATTTTTTAATTTCATTTTTGATTTTTTTAGAAATTTGCTCTAAATCAACTTCAGTTCTACCACAAGTTGGACAGGAAATTATTGAGATACCGCGGTTTCTTAGTTTTAAATTTTTTAGTATTTCAAAACCGGTATATACTTCTTTTACAGGATTACCGGTTAAAGAAACCCTGATTGTATCTCCATAACCTTTATTTAATAATAACCCCAAACCAATTGATGTTTTGATTATTCCTTCTTCACCACTGCCTGCCTCTGTAATACCAATATGAAATGGATAATCAACCTTATCAGCTAAAATTTCGTGAGCTTTAAGTGTCATCAAAACATCTGTAGACTTCATAGATATTATAATATCATAAAACTCAAATTCCTCTAATATTTTTACATGTTTAAGTGCACTTTCAACCATTCCTTCAGCAGTAGGTTTACCATATTTCTCTAAAATTTCTTTTTCAATAGAGCCAGAATTAACACCAATTCTCATTGGAATGTCTTTTTGTTTAGCAGCCTCTACAACAGCTTTAATTTTTTCTTTAGTACCAATATTCCCCGGATTAATTCTAAGTCCATCTATACCCTGTTCTAGAGACTCAAGAGCTAATTTATGATTGAAATGGATGTCAGCAATAAGTGGTATATTAATTTTACTTTTAATTTCTGATAAAACTAAAGCAGACTTTTCATCAGGGACTGCAACCCTAATAATTTCACAGCCAGCTTTTTCTAATTCATGAATTTGTTCAACAGTTTTTTTAACTTGATGAGTTTTTGTATTTGTCATAGATTGCACAGATATAGGATGATCACTACCTACTCCTACATCTCCATAATATATATTTTTAGTATTTCTTCTAGTCACCATAAAAATACTCCTTTAGAAAAAACTGGTTACTATATCATTATATATAATAAATAACATTAAAATCATTAATAAAACAAATCCAACTAAATGTACAAATCCTTCTTTTTTAGGATCAATCGGTTTTCCTCGGACCCATTCAATTCCTATGAATAGGATTCTTCCACCATCTAATGCAGGAATAGGAAGAAGATTAATAATACCTAAATTAATCGAAATAATAGCCATCCAATTCATTACATTTACTAAACCATTACGAGCCGCTTGGCCAATAATTGATGCAATCATTACAGGTCCACCTAGGCCTTCCATTGACCTATTGGAAATCATTTGGGCAAAACCAGAGATTGTTAATGTAATAACTCTCCAGGTTTGTATTACAGACCTTTGAATCGAACTGAAAAATCCTATATTTTCTCTTACTACTTTGGGATAAATTCCTATAATATTAACTCCCATTTCTTCATTTCTTTCAGGAGTAATATTATAAGTTAAATTTTCATTACCTCTTCTAACAGTAACTTCAAGTGGCTCAATTTCAGAGTTATGGATTATTTCAGTCATTCCTTCCCAAGAATCTACCTGAGTTTCTCCAATTTCTACAATTTCATCTCCAGGTAATAGTCCTGCTTCTGAAGCAGGACGACTTGGATCTAATTCACCGATAATTGGTTGATTAGAAGTATTAACTGGTACTCCAGAAATGTTAAATATTAAAAAGAAGATAACTACTGCAAGTAAAAAATTCATTAAAGGCCCCATGAAAATAACGGCAAACCTTTTCCACATTGGTTTCTGATGAAAACATCTACCATTTTCCTTTGCTTCGTTATATATTTCTAAACTTTCACTATCATCATCCTCATCAGGTACAAATTCACCAGTCATGTTACAAAATCCACCTAATGGAATTATTCTTATAGAATAAACAGTTTCTCCCCATTTTTTTGAAATCAATTTCGGTCCAAAACCTAATGCAAATTCTTCAACTCTAATATCACTTAATTTTGCGGTTATATAATGTCCAAACTCATGTATGAAAATTAATATTCCCAGTACAATTATAAAACTGAGAATGGTAACAAACATATTAAACTACCTCCTCTATAAATTTTCTAGCCCATTTATCTAGTTCATTAATCTGATTAATATTTGGGTTACTAACATATTTATGTGAATCTAAAGCTTTTTTAATAAGCTTTGGAATTTCAAGAAATTCTATTTTTTTTGTTAAAAATTTCTCAACAGCAACTTCATTTGCTGCATTTAGGACCACAGGATGACTGCCACCTTTTCTTCCAGCTTGATAAGCAAGAGAAAGACATTCAAAACTATCATAATCTGGATCCATAAATTCTAACTTGCCTTGCTTTATTAAGTTAAGTTGGTTACCAATTCCCTTTTTTACATTCGGATATTGCAAAACATATTGAATTGGCATTTTCATATCAGCTACACTCATCTCTGCATAGATAGAATTATCTATTAATTCTATCATAGAATGAATTATACTTTGAGGATGAACAACTACATCTATTTTATCATATTCCACATCGAATAACCAATGTGCTTCTATAACTTCAAGTCCTTTATTCATCATTGTTGCAGAATCAATAGTTATTTTACTACCCATATCCCAATTAGGGTGATCTAAAGCTTCTTCTACGGTTACCTTTTTTAATTCAGAACGGTCTTTGTTTACAAAAGGACCTCCTGAAGCGGTTAATAAAATTGTTTTCAATTCTCTTTTTGAATGTTCCTTAAGTAATCTAAATATTGCATTGTGTTCACTATCTATCGGTAATAATAGTTCATTTTTGTCAATTTGTTTTAGTTTATTTTTTACTAAATGACCTCCGATAACTAAACTCTCTTTGTTTGCTAAACCTAACTTAGTCTTATTATCAATAGTGTTTAAAGTGGGAATTAATCCAGCAGCTCCGACTAATCCATTTATCACTAGATCAATATTATCAAGTTTAACTATTTCGTTTAACTTTTTTTGACCACCTAATACTTTAATATTATAATCTCTCAAATTCAATTTTACCATATCTGCACTATTTTTGTCACTCATCACTACATAATTTGGTTTATATTTAATAGCCTGTTTAGTGATCTTTTCAACACTTTTATTTGCAGTTAAAACTTCAATGTTCCAATCTTCTTCTATATAATCAATCACATCTAAAGCTTGAGTTCCGATCGAACCAGTCGAACCAAGTAATATTAAATTCTTCATTAATACATGCCCCCTAGCTTAAAAATAAAGTCAAGAAAAAATATGTAAATGGAATTGTAAAAAGGAGGCTGTCAAATCTATCTAAAATTCCTCCATGACCAGGAATTACATTACCCGAATCTTTCACACCAGCAGCTCTTTTTATAGCTGACTCAAATAAATCACCAACAATTGCTATAAACGGTAGTAAAGCTGCATATATAAGCCATATGCCGGAAAAAACATTTAGATAAAGGGTAAATGCCACTACAAAGATAAAAGATACTATTATACCCCCTAAAGCCCCTTCCATAGTTTTATTAGGGCTAATTCTAGGAGCCATTTTTATTTTACCATAGTATTTCCCTACAAAATAAGCACCAATATCAGTTAACCAGGTCGCAACTAATGCGATCCATAAACCGAATTTAAAATCAATATTTCTAAGATATATAAAATAAATAAGACCAAATACAATATATATAATTGCTAATAAATTTCCAGAAATTGATTGAATAATATTTTCCAAGTTATTTTTTCTATAACTATCATAAAAAAAGATTAAGATTACTAAAACAAATAGATATTCGATAGGAAATTTTAAACTAAAAATTAAGTTTAGATATGAAACTATTAAAAAGAGCACACTACTAATTAATAATGGTATTAACGTATCGTTTTTAGTCATTTTGTTAAATTCATAAAGAGCCACAGCTGTAATAAGAGATATCAAGAGAAAAAATGGAAAATGTCCCCAAGTAACTATTAAAATAAAAACTAGTATTCCTATAATACTACTTATAATTCTTTTAAGCAACATATTATATATCATCTCCATTATCAAGTGCCCCAAATTTTCTCTTCCTGTTAGTAAATTCTTCTAAAGCCTTCTTCAAATCACTTTTTGAAAAATCAGGCCAGTAAGTATCGGTGAAATATAATTCTGCATATGCAGATTCCCACAAAAGAAAATTACTAATTCTTCGATCTCCACCGGTTCTAATTATATATTCTATATTTGATATCTTGGGATTATATAAATTATCACTTATTAATTCTTGATTTAGATCTTCTACATCCAGATTTGGTTTATTCATAATAGTCTTAACTGCATCTATTATTTCAGCTCTGCCTCCATAATTAAATGCAATATTTAATTCTAATTTATTATTATTTTCTGTAAGTTCTTCTATCCATTCAATATTTTTCAATATTCTCTCATCTAAACTATTTCTACGACCTATTATATTTATTTCTACATCTTGTTGGTTTAATTCCTCTGCTTCATTTTCAATAGTTCTACTAAATAATGACATAAGATATTTTACTTCTTTAGGAGGTCTTTTCCAATTCTCGGTTGAAAAAGCATATACAGTTAAACTTGGAATCCCGAACTCTATGAATGCTTTTACTATTTCTTTTAGGGTTTCGACTCCTTTTTTATGACCGTAGGTCCTTGGCATATTTTTATTTTCTGCCCAACGACCATTTCCATCCATTATTATAGCTATATGTGAAGGATAATTTTGCATTTTTGACCTCCTCAATAATAAAGAACCCCTCTATACCTTCATAGAGGGGAATTAAACATACTCTTCATAAGAATATATAATTATATCCTTATCCTCTTTACATAAAATCCTTAAAATAATTTTGTTCCCTCTTCCACTTTTATTATTAAGTGGAGGGTATTCTTTAATTTCATAATTGCATTCAGGATCAAGGTTTTCTATATAATGTTTAGGTTCTTCTAATAAATACTGATCATTTTTGCTCATCTATTGCTTACACTTTCATTATTTCTTCTTCTTTTTTATCAACTATATCATCAATTTTATCACAATATTCATCTGTTAATTCCTGTAGATTATCTAAACCTCTATAATAATTATCTTCAGAAATTTCGCCTTCATCTTCTAGATCTTCAAGTTCTTCTTTTATATTTTGTCTAATATTTCTTATGTTAACTTTTCCTTTTTCAGATTTTTCATGTAATATTTTAACAAGTTCTTTTCTTCTTTCTTCAGTTAATTTAGGAATATTAATTCTAATAACATTTCCATCATTATTAGGAGTTAATCCAAGATTTTCTTTCATGATTGCTTTTTCAATATTTTCTATAACATTTTTATCATAGGGTTCAATAACCAACTGTCTAGGTTCAGGAGCAACTATTTTAGCCATTTGTTGAAGAGGAGTAGCAGAACCATAATAATCCACAATAATATTTTCTACCAGTGATGGTCTTGCTCTACCTGTTCTGATGCTATCTAAATCTTCTTTAGTTGAATCAAGAGATTTCTTCATTCTTTTTTCAGCTTTTTTTGTAATTTCAGCTATCATTTTATTTCCCCCTTAAATATCCTTAATATAAGTTATTTAACCACAGTACCCACATCTTCACCAATAATAGCACGTTCAATATTATCATAATCATCTAAACCAAAAACAATTAATGGGATATCATTGTCCATACATAATGAAATTGCTGTTGAATCCATAACTTTTAAAGATTTATTTAATACTTCGATATATGTTAGTTCTTTATATTTTACTGCATTGTCATTTTTAACGGGATCATCATCGTAAACTCCATCTACATTTTTTGCCATTAATATTGCTTCAGCAGATATTTCCGCTGCTCTCAAAGCGGCAGTGGTATCAGTGGTGAAAAATGGATTCCCAGTACCTGCTGCAAAAATTACGACTCGGCCCTTTTCTAGATGTCTAATAGCTTTTCTTCTAATATATGGCTCTGCAATTTGTCTCATTTCAATCGCAGACTGTACTCTTGTCTCTAATCCATATTTTTCAATAGCATCTTGTAAGGCTAAGGCATTAATGACAGTTGCTAACATTCCCATATAATCAGCCGTACCACGGTCCATACCTTTAGCCGAACCAGCTACACCGCGGAATATATTGCCCCCACCTACAACTATTGCCAACTCAACATCAGTATCACTTACAATTTCGTTGATTTTGCCGGCAACATTTTGGATAGTTATTGGGTCAATACCATATTCACGGTTTCCAGCCAGGGCAGCTCCGCTTAATTTTAATAAAACTCTAGAATATTTGGGTGTTCGAGTCATTACTCTACCTCCAAGAAATATATTCTCGATTCCATAT